>ERZ779621.45-NODE-45-length-104079-cov-13.200204_pt1 | contig 104079 bp, 99 predicted proteins | sample MGYA00514215_ERZ779621 | MGnify/ENA primary metagenome ERZ779621 (study PRJEB29562, sample SAMEA4376715) | mouse gut metagenome | isolation source: Cecum | study: EMG produced TPA metagenomics assembly of the A DSS colitis mouse model was used to assess the...
GAAGTGGTGCAACACGACCCGGGAACGAAGTTACCGGGGTGAGTGGCAGCTTATCTCACCACGGCGCGGACAAACGCAAAGGCACGGGCCGTGTTAACACGAGACCGGGCCATTGTGGACGGCCATGAAGTGGTGCAACACGACCCGGGAACGAAGTTACCGGGGTGAGTGGCAGCTTATCCTATAATATATTTTAAAGAAAGAAGGTAAAAATCATGAACATATTAGTCATCAACTGTGGCAGTTCCTCCCTGAAATTCCAGCTCATCGACGCGCAGACAGAGCAAATGATTGCCAAAGGTCTCTGTGAACGTATCGGCATAGAGGGCAGTCAGATTGTTTATCAGCCCGCGGGCGGCACGAAGGAGGAGACCGTAACCCCCATGCCCGATCACACAAAGGCCATAGAGCTGGTTTTAGAGGCCCTGACCAATGAGAAGACCGGCGTGGTAAAATCTTTGGAAGAGATTGGAGCGGTAGGCCATCGTATCGTGCATGGCGGAGAGAAATTTGCAGCATCCACGATTATCACAGACGAGGTGATTGAGGCAATCAAGGCCTGCAACGACCTGGCACCCTTACATAATCCGGCTAACCTGATCGGTATTGACGCCTGCCGCAAACTGATGCCAAAAACGCCTATGGTGGGTGTTTTCGATACGGCTTTCCATCAGACCATGCCCAAAGAGGCATATCTTTACGGCCTGCCTTATGAATATTATGAGAAATACCAGGTGAGAAGATACGGTTTCCACGGCACCAGCCATTCTTATGTATCCAAACGGGCGGCGGACCTTTTAGGGAAAAAATATGAGGATATGAAGATTATCGTTTGTCATCTGGGCAATGGAGCTAGCATCTCGGCGGTAGAAAACGGTAAGTGTGTGGACACCTCCATGGGCCTTACGCCTTTAGAGGGTCTGATCATGGGCACCCGTTCCGGTGACATAGATCCGTCAATCGTGGAATATATTGCACAGAAAGAAAATAAGAGCATTGAGGAAGTGATGACAGTGCTCAATAAGAAGTCTGGGGTATTGGGATTGTCCGATAATCTTTCTTCGGATTTCAGGGATTTGGAGAAATCCTATAATGCCGGGGAGGACAGAGGACTTCGCACGATCAGGGCATTTTCTTATCGCGTGATGAAGTATGTGGGCGCATATGCAGCTGTCATGAACGGCGTGGACGCCATCTGCTTTACGGCAGGTGTGGGTGAGAACAATCCTTTGGTGCGTGATCTTGTCTGTGAGCACTTGGGATATCTGGGTATTACCCTGGATAAAGAGAAAAACGATACCCGGGGAGAAGAACTGGAAATCAGCACACCGGACTCTAAGGTGAAGGTGATGGTGATTCCCACCAACGAAGAGCTTGCGATTGCGCGTGAGACGTTTGCACTGGTTCAATAGGGCGGCGTCATGGAGGACAGATAAATGAGCATCTATAGATCACAACTGAGCAAGTCCCTGGTTATCAATCTGTATAATGCGCAGATTGCGAAACTGGATATTCCTTATAAGGACATTTTTGTGGAGACCAGTTTTGGCAGGACGCATGTGGTGGAAATCGGAAATCTGGAAGGAAAGCCGCTTTTAGTTTTTCATGGCGGCAACAGCACCACTGCCTACAATCTCCTGGCATGTAGATTTTTGTTGGATACCTTTCATATTTATGCGGTAGACATCATTGGCCACCCGGGAAAGAGCGCGGAGAATATCCTGATGCCTTTTGGGTATCATTATGGCAGATGGGCGGGAGAAGTGATTTCTGCCCTTGGATATGAGAAAATCTGTTGCTTGGGAGGTTCCTTTGGCGGCGGTGTGCTGACCAAGCTGATGTGTATCGCCCCGTCTAAAGTAGAGCGGGCCGTACTCTTAGTACCGGCCGGTATCGACAATGCTCTGCCCACGGAAACAGCCAGAATGATGGTGCCGCTTATAAGGTACTATTTGACAAAAGATGAAAAGTATGTGAAAGAGACGGCAATGTATATGGCATTGTCGGATAAAGTCCTTACCAAAGATTTCATGGCAGTGGTTAAAAACGCGCTGGACCATGTGAAGATTCATCCCATCATGCCTTCCAATGTGGAGCCCCAGCGTCTGCATAAGTGCAAGGCGCCGACCCTTGTGATGGCGGCGGAATATGACTGTATGTTTCCTGCAAGGAAAGTACTGCCGAAGGCGAAAAAAGTGCTTCCAAACTGCAAGGTACATATGTTGAAAGGACGCGGACATATCCCGTTCCTTAGAAAGAGAGAGAAACAGATTATTGTGGATTTCCTGATGGAAGCGTAAAGGGCAGCTGCCGGACTTGTGTACCGGCAGCTGTATTAAATTGCAACTTACATCTAGAAATATACCGCTTACCTGGTAATCTGTTTTCTAAAGTTCTTTGGCGTGATACCATATGCCCATAGAAAAGGGAGGGCATCTTATGGAGACGGCAGTCAGGGTAGATCATCTTACCAAACATTTTCATGATATAAAAGCAGTAAATGATATCAGTTTTCGCATCGAACGGGGAGAGTTATTCGGCTTCCTGGGGGTTAATGGGGCTGGTAAATCCACTACCATCAATATACTCAGCACCTTGTTGGCGCAGACAGCGGGGACGGTGGAACTATGTGGATATCAGTTGGGAAAGGATAATGAGAAAATCCGAAGAAAGATTGGAGTGGTCAGACAGAACAACTGTCTGGATAATGAGCTGAGTGTAAAAGAAAATCTTTTGGTCCGGAGCAGTCTTTATGAGAAGGATAAGGCAAAACGAAAGAGACGGCTGTTGGATATCTGTGAGATCATGGGCCTTAAGGAAATCTATGACAGGCGGTATGCCAAATTATCCGGCGGACAAAAGAGAAGGTGTGAGATTGCGGCGGCATTGGTACATGTGCCGGAAATTCTGTTTCTGGATGAACCTACCACGGGGTTAGACCCGGCCACCCGCAAAGCGGTGTGGGAGAGTATTGAGAAACTCAGGCGGGAACTTAAGATGACAGTATTTTTGACAACACATTACATGGAGGAGGCTGCCAGAGCATCTACGATTGCCATATTGGATGCAGGACAGATGAAAGAACAGGGGACGCCTTTTTATCTGAAAGAGTGCTATGCCAAAGATAAACTAAAGCTGATACCAGCGTCGGGAAGGGAAGAAGAATTGAGAGAATTTCTTGAAAAAGACCATCTTTCCTGCCAAAGGAAAGAAGAGTATATAGAGCTCACGCTGTCTGACAGTATGTATGCAGTACCTCTTCTGGCAAGATGTAAGGAGCTGCTTACAGGATTTGAGATGGTCCAGGGAACCATGGATGATGTATTTTTGCAGATTACAGGCCGGGAAGCTATGGAAGATTTTCGTGAGAACGAGATTTGAGAACGCTGATTTGAAATGGAGATTGTTATGAATACGACGATGCTATTGATCAATAGAAACATAAAAATATATATGAGAGATAAAGCGGCGGTGTTTTTTTCTATGTTGTCCATGTTGATTACACTTTTGCTGATGGTATTGTTTCTGGGCAGTATGCACAGTGATGCCATTGTGGGTATGCTTGCAGAATATGGAGGCGTGAGAGATATCCGCAAAGATCAGGAGAGTGCCAAACATCTTGTGGAGGTGTGGACGCTGGCAGGTATCATACTGATCAATTGTGTGACGGTGACTATGACGGTGACAGGAAACCTGGTGTAGGATGAGGAAGAAGGGCGGCTTTCGTCATTCTATATCGCACCCGTGAGCAGAATACAGGTTACGTTAGGATATATCATAAGTGCCTGGCTTATTGGTACAGGGATGAGTCTGCTCACGCTGGCGGCAGGAAATCTTTTTCTTGTGCTGGATGGTGTGGGACTTAGCTTGCGCATCTGTTTGATACTGACGGGTATGATTCTGATCAACAGCTTTTTCTATGCATCCTGCGCTTATCTACTGTCACTTTTTGTGCACAGCCAGAGTGCCTGGAGTGCGCTTCTTTCAATTGCCGGCACGTTGGTGGGATTTCTGGGAGCAGTCTACCTGCCTGTGACGATGCTGCCTAAGAAGGTAGGTACAGTGCTGAAAATCCTTCCGGTACTACACGGTGCATCCATGATGCGCAGAGTAAGCCTGCAGGATGCGCTTACAGACACCTTTGCAGGACTTCCGGCACAAGTGTTGGAAGGATGCAGTGAGGGGATGGGCATTACCGTTTCTGTCAACGGGGAGATACTTTCCATTATGGCACAGATTGTTTTTGTGGTATTCTTAAGTATAGTGATGGTAACGGCCGCTTCTTTGATCAGCAGGAAACGTTCCATGAAAGAAAGATAATGACTCGCCGTTAAACCCATAGAGCATCTGCGGAGAACGGAATGAACAGGAAATCATAAGATCGGAAGGGAACTATGAAAATAACAATACAAGACATTGGCCCCGGTGAAGAGGAAGAGATCATTGTAAGATGCAGGAGTCTGGATGAGGCACTTCTTCGAATGATTCATGAGCTCAAGACAAGGCGCGGGAAATTTACGGTCACAGATAACGATAAGATCAGGCAGGTTGATGCCGGAGATATTTATTATTTCGAGGCTGTGGATAATAAGGTATTTCTATATCTGGAGCAAGAAGTATTTGAGATTAGATACAAGTTGTATGAGATTGAAGCGCAATATCAAAATACGGATTTCTTCCGGGCCTCTAAATCGGTGATTATTAATCTTTCGAAAGTCAGGCAGTTTGCGCCGGATTTCGGCGGACGATTCGAGGCACAGATGATGAACGGGGAGAAACTGATGATTTCCAGACAGTATGTACCGGGGCTCAAAAAGAGACTCGGCATGTGACAATAAAAGGGCTGGAAGTCAAAATGGAGAGACATATCAGGGAAAGAATATGCGTGAAAGACAACGCGGAAACGAGGTTATAAATGATAGAATTTGTTCAGAAATACTGCATATCAACAACGGCCACCGTATTTGTATGTGAGGTATATATCAGTTTGTTTTGGCCTGATGCGCTGCTTAGGCATGATATTTTATGGCAGATTCTTTTGCTTTGCTTTGTGTGCTGTCTGTGTGATTTTATACATCCTTTTCAGGAGACAGACCGGAAGAGAATACTGTTTAACAGCGGGATACGTTATCTGTATATTAATCTGGTGGTTTTGGGCGGCGGTCATATCTTTCGGTGGATTGATATAGAAAATGGGATGATGCTTGCAGTCGCGATGCTTGAGATTCTGTTTGTCACGATCATGGTATATGTTATGACATGGAAGATGCACAAAAAGGAGTCTGAAAGGCTAAACCGGAAGCTGCAGGAATACAGGCAGGAATCCAGGCAGACTTACGAAGAATTTCACAAGGAATTGCAAACAAAATTCCCAGTTGACAAACCATGACTGCCTATGTATAATTGTTTGAGTATGGATAGGAGTCTACTATGTTCGTGAACTTGACTGATGTGTTGACAAACGAAGGGAAAGTGCTCCCAATGCAGATAGAGACAGGGATTACGCATGTTTCTGCTGCCGGGGAGAGTTACCGGGTGCTTAAGAGTACGCCGGTGGATTTTCTGTTTACCAATACAGGAAAAGGCAGAGCGCGGATGGAGGGGAAGGCGGCATTTACGTTTGCATTAACCTGTGACAGATGTCTGGTCCCCGTTGAGAAGGAGATTACGCTTGACTTTACAAGAGAAGTTACGGCGCCTGATATAGGCACTGGTCAGTCCGTGGAGGAGGAACAGGATTTCATGGATGGTTACCAGTTGAATGTGGAAGACTTACTAAACAGTGAGATAGTGACAAGCTGGCCTATGAAGATTTTGTGTAAGCCGGATTGTAAGGGGATCTGCCCCAAATGCGGCAGGGATCTGAATACGGGGATGTGTGAGTGTGATACATTCGTTCCCGATCCCAGGATGGCGGCGATCAAAGATATCTTTGAAGCGGATAAGGAGGTGTGACGATGTCTATTTGTCCTAAGAACAAATCTTCTAAAGGTAGAAGAGATAAGAGAAGAGCAAACTGGAAGATGACTGCTCCTACATTGGTGAAATGTAGCAAATGCGGCGCTTTGATGGTGCCCCACAGAGTATGTAAGAAATGTGGAACATACAACAAAAAAGAGATCATTGCGGTTGATTGATCGTAAGTGCACAGGCTTTTCGGGACTTCTCGAAGAGCCTTGATTTTTGTGCGTATATTTAGTATATTAAAATAGATATCCATATTAGTAGTTGATACAAGATACTTTTACAGGAAATTACTTCTCAGAAAGGGAAGGGTACATATGAGCGATTGGGTAAAGGTGGCAGTGGATGCCATGGGCGGTGACAACGCGCCGGCAGAGACCGTAAAAGGCGCGGTGGAAGCGGTCAATGAGAGCAATAAGGTTAAAGTGTATCTGGTGGGACTTAAGGATGTATTGGAACGAGAACTGGCAGGGTATACTTATCCTGGCGGGCAGATTGAAGTGGTACATGCCTCTGAGATTATAGAGACAGCGGAACCGCCGGTGATGGCGATTCGTAAGAAGAAGGATTCTTCTTTGGTCAAGGCGTTAAACCTGGTTAAGGACGGCACCTGTGATGCCTATGTATCTGCAGGAAGTACTGGCGCAACGCTGGTGGGCGGACAGGTTATTGTGGGGCGCATCAAAGGCGTGGAGAGGCCGCCGCTTGCCCCCTTAATTCCCACAGCCACAGGCTGTTCTTTGTTGATAGACTGCGGCGCTAATGTGGATGCGAGACCTTCTCATCTGGTGCAGTTTGCCAAGATGGGTTCTGTCTATATGGAATATGTGATGGGCGTGAAGAATCCGAAAGTCGGCATTGTGAATATTGGTGCCGAGGAGGAGAAGGGCAATGCCCTTGTCAAGGAGACATTTCCCTTATTAAAGAACTGCCCTGATATCAACTTTATCGGCAGTGTGGAGGCCAGAGATATTCCGGCAGGCGCGGCGGATGTGGTAGTGTGTGAGGCCTTTGTGGGCAACGTTATCTTAAAGACCTATGAAGGGGTGGGATTGACCCTGATTTCCAAGGTGAAGGAGGGCATGATGACTTCCCTCAGAAGCAAGATAGGGGCGCTGCTTGTAAAACCGGCACTGAAGACCACGTTAAAAGCCTTTGATCTGGAGCAGTACGGCGGAGCGCCCATGCTGGGATTAAAAGGTCTGGTGGTTAAGACACACGGCAGTTCCAAGGCAAATGAGATCAAGAATTCGATTCTGCAGTGTATTACCTTTACAGAACAAAAAATCAGCGATAAAATCCGGGAGAAGATTATGACACAGGAGGTCGTATCGGACCCGAAGAAGTAGACGATAGAGAAAAGCGAAAGGTTGGCTGTAGTTATGGAATTAGAGAAATTACAGGAAGTGATAGCAAGTGTCTTAAGCGTTGATCCGAAAGAGATTACGACAGAGACTACCTTTTTAGAGGATTTAGGCGCCGATTCCCTGGACGTATATCAGATTATCATGGGAATCGAAGATGTTTTTCATATCGAGATACCTGCCGAGAAAGCAGAACGCATCACCACAGTGGGAGAGGCGGTTGAACTGATCAAAAACAGTAGGGAATAGAAGAAAGCCCTTTCTGAAAGGAAGGGGCTTTTCCTTGTGGAGGATTTTATGTTAGAAGAGCGGCTTACAGAACTTGAAGAGAAAATACAATATCGTTTTCGAAACAGAGCGCTTTTGCGGCAGGCACTTACCCACAGTTCTTATGCCAATGAGCAGAGGATTAATAAATTTGAAGATTACGAGCGTCTGGAATTTTTGGGGGATGCGGTTTTGGAACTGGTGAGCAGTGACTTTTTGTTTCGGGAAGAAAAAGATATGGCGGAGGGGCAGTTGACGCGTAGACGTTCTTCTATTGTCTGTGAACCGGCCCTTGCTTTTTGTGCCAGAGATATAACGCTGCAAGAATATATCCTTCTTGGCAAAGGGGAGGAAGGCACCGGCGGACGGGGCAGGGATTCCATTGTCTCTGATGTGATGGAGGCTGTGATCGGCGCCATTTATCTGGACAGCGGTATTGAGGCGGCAGCCGGATTTATTCATCGGTTTATTCTCTCAGATTTGGAGCACAAACAGCTTTTCTATGATGCCAAGACCATCTTACAGGAAGCCATACAGCAGGAAGGCAAAGAGCCGCTTCACTATGAACTGCTCAAGGAGGAAGGGCCGGAACATGAGAAGACCTTTCTGGTAGAAGTGATGGTGGGGGATAGAAAGCTGGGTGTTGGAAGCGGCCATTCGAAGAAGGCGGCGGAACAGCAGGCGGCCTATCAGGCGCTTCTGCACAGGCGTGAGGAAATGTGAGGTATATATGTATTTAAAGAGTATAGAGGTACATGGGTTTAAATCCTTTGCCAATAAGATCACTTTCAAGTTTCACAACGGTATTACGGGTATTGTGGGACCTAACGGCTCCGGCAAGAGCAATGTAGCGGATGCGGTCAGATGGGTGCTCGGTGAGCAGCGGATTAAACAGCTTCGCGGTGTGTCCATGCAGGATGTGATCTTTTCCGGTACAGAGATGAGAAAACCTTTGGGATATGCTTATGTGGCGATCACGCTGGACAATTCCGATCATCAGCTGGCGATTGATTATGACGAGGTGACGGTATCCAGAAGACTGTACCGTTCCGGCGAGAGTGAATATATGTTAAATGGGACGGCCTGCCGTCTGAAAGATGTCAATGAGTTGTTCTATGATACAGGTATCGGCAAGGAAGGCTACTCTATCATCGGGCAGGGCCAGATTGATAAGATCTTAAGCGGTAAGCCGGAGGAGCGCAGAGAACTCTTTGACGAGGCGGCCGGTATTGTGAAGTTTAAGCGCAGGAAATATGCGGCGCAGAAGAAACTGGAAGATGAGAAGCAGAATCTGCTGCGTGTCAATGATATCCTGGCGGAACTGGAAAAACAGACGGGACCTTTGGAGAAGCAGGCGGAGAAGGCAAGGATTTATCTTCGTAAGAAGGAAGAACTTAAGACTTTAGATGTGAATGTCTTCCTGCTGGAAAATGTGCGGGTGCGGGAACAGCTTGTGGAAGTAGAGGGCAAGTTAAATATTGCCACGGGGGATTTGCAGGATACCACAGACAAGTATGAGTCCATTAAAGAGGAGTATGAACGTATCCAGGGCCGTATTGAATGGCTGGACCAGGAGATTGAAACAGCCAGGGCCACACTCACGGACACGGGTGTCATGCGCTCCAAGCTGGAGGGTGAGATCAACGTCTTAAAAGAACAGATTCATTCGGCGCAGGGAAATGAGGAGCATTTACAGAACCGGATTCACAGCATCAGTGAGCAGCTTGCTGAGAGAGACAAAGAGCGGGATGCCATTTTTGCGGATAAAAAGGAGATTGACGATAAACTTCTTTCGCTGGAAGAGGAGAGGGCGCAGGCCAGGGAACTTCTGGGAAAGACCCAGCGGGAGATTGAAGAACTCAATAATAATATCGAAAGTGGTAAGAATACGATTATAGATGCCCTCAATAACCGTGCCACCATCAAGTCCAAACTGGGCCGCTTTGACACCATGCTGGAGCAGGTCAATATCCGCAAGGCGGAACTGAATTCCAGACTCCTTCGTGCGAAGTCAGATGAGGCGGAACAGACAGAGACCATCAAGAAGCTGGAAGAAGAATTCGAGACCATTACCAGTACCATCCAAAAGCTGACAGAAGAGCAGGAGCTCATAGATGAGCGCCTTTCAGGTGTTAGAGAGGAGTTGGCAGGTAAGGATCAGAAGCTTAGGGACACACAGATTTTGTATCATCAGCAGAAATCCAAGCTGGAAGCCCTCTCAAATCTCACAGAGCGGTATGAAGGATATGGGGGCAGCGTAAAGGCTGTGATGGAACAGAAGGACAAAGAGAAAGGCATCATTGGCGTGGTGGCGGACATTATCAAGGTGGACGCCAAATATGAGACAGCTATTGAGACAGCGCTGGGCGGCAATATCCAGAATATTGTGACGGAGGATGAGGAGACGGCCAAGCGCATGATCGGTTATTTAAAAAAGGCAAGAGCGGGGCGTGCTACCTTTCTGCCCCTTACCAGCATCACCCATCCCCAGGAATTCAAGAATCCTGACGCCTTGAAAGAAAAGGGGGTTCTTGGCATGGCGGACGCCCTGGTGAAGGTGGATAAAAAGTATCAGAATGTGGCCAAAGCCATGCTGGGCCGTATTGTGGTGGTAGACCATGTGGACAACGCGGTGAAGATTGCCAGGAAGTTTGATTACGGCATCCGTATGGTGACACTGGAAGGTGAACTGCTGGTGCCCGGCGGCGCCATCAGCGGCGGTGCCTTTAAGAATAACTCCAATCTCCTAGGCAGACGCCGGGAAATGGAGGAATTGGAGAAGAAAGTCAAGCAGTATCTTTTGGACATTGACAATATATTAAATGACATTGAGGAGACGAAGAAGGGCCGTAATAAAATGCGGCTGGAACTGGAAGATATCAAAGGACAGATTCAGCGCAAATTCATCGAGCAGAATACCGCCAGAATGAATGTGATGCAGGCGGAGGAGAAAAAGAGCGAGACGGCGGAAGGGTTTGATACGTTAAAGAACGAGGAACAAGATATCGAGACCCAGATGAAAGAGATTCAGCTTGGAAAAGACGAGGCGGCTGCGGAGCTTGCGGATTCTGAGAATCTGGAAAAAAATGTGGAAGAACAGATTGCCGGTTTTCAGACCCAGCTTGAGACCAAGCGGGCCCAAGAGTCTGTCCAGTCCTCCCAGGTATCCGAGTGGGACGTGGAAGTTGAGAAAATGCGCCAGAACGCAGACTTCCAGCGTCAGAACTTAGAGCGCGTGGAGGGGGAGAGAGCCCGTTACATGGCGGAATTGAACGAGGTAAAAGAGGGACTGCATCTGGGGAAGGAAGAGGTGGAACGTAAGAGGGAAAACATACTGGAGATTGAAAAGACCATAGCCGCCTCCCACACGGCCCAGAGCGATGCGGAACAGAAGTTAAAAGACGATATCAAGACCAAGGAAGAATTATCCGGCAGGCAGAAGAATTTCTTCGCATCCAGGGAGGAACTTTCGGAACGCATGGCGGCCCTGGATAAGGAAGTGTATCGTTTGGGAAGCCAGAAGGAGCGGATGGAGGAGTCCATAGAATCTCAGATCAATTACATGTGGGATGAGTATGAGATTACCTTATCCGATGCAGAGAACTTAAAGAATGAGGAAATGAACGATCTGCCGGCCATGAAGAGAGGTATCAGCGGATTAAAAGACGAGATACGTAAATTGGGCGACGTGAACGTGAACGCCATCGAGGATTATAGAAATCTGATGGAGCGTTATACCTTCTTAAAGACCCAGCATGACGATCTGGTGGAAGCGGAAAAGACCCTGTTAAATATCATTGAAGAGCTGGATACCTCCATGCGCAAGCAGTTTAATGAGAAGTTTGAGCAGATTAACAGAGAGTTCGACAAGGTGTTTAAGGAGTTGTTCGGCGGCGGAAAGGGGACGTTAGAACTGATTGAGGATGAGGATGTACTGGAAGCAGGCATCCGTGTGATTGCACAGCCTCCGGGAAAGAAGCTGGTAAATATGATGCAGATGTCCGGCGGAGAGAAATCCTTGACAGCGATCTGTCTGCTGTTTGCCATTCAGAATCTAAAGCCTTCGCCGTTTTGTCTGTTGGATGAGATTGAGGCGGCCTTAGACGAGAGCAATGTAACCAGATTTGCCAAGTATCTGCATAAGCTGACCAAGAATACTCAGTTTATTGTGATCACACACAGACGCGGAACCATGGAGAAGGCGGACAGACTGTATGGTATTACCATGCAGGAAAAGGGAATCTCCACGCTGGTAAGTGTGAATCTGATTGATAAAGAATTGGACGACTAGCGGGTGTTTTATGAAGTGTAATCAGGGAGGTTGATATGGGGGAAGAAAAGAAAGGGTTTTTCAGCAGACTGCGGGAAGGCCTCACAAAGACAAGAAATAACATTGTACATGGGATTGATTCCGTTTTCAATGGCTTTTCTGCTATTGACGAAGATTTCTATGAGGAGTTGGAGGAAATCCTCATCATGGGAGATATCGGGGTGGAGGCCACGGATGCAATCCTTGAAAAGCTCCGGGTACAGGTGAAGGAAAACCATATCAAGGAGCCTGCCGCCTGTAAGGAGTATCTGATACAGAATATCAAAGAGCAGATGCGGGTGGAAGAGACGGCGTATGACTTTGAGAGCAAAACGTCTGTAGTGCTGGTGATCGGGGTCAACGGCGTAGGCAAGACCACCACGGTTGGAAAGCTTGCGGGCAAATTAAAAGGGCAGGGCCGAAAGGTGCTGATCGCGGCAGCTGATACCTTCCGCGCTGCGGCAGGAGAACAGCTTAGCGAGTGGGCCAGCCGCGCCGGGGTGGATATCATCGGCGGTGCAGAGGGCGCCGATCCGGCCAGTGTGATTTACGATGCCGTGAGTGCGGCGAAAGCCCGCAATGTGGATGTGCTTTTGTGCGACACTGCAGGGCGGCTCCATAATAAGAAGAATCTGATGGAAGAGCTTAAGAAGATAGACCGTATCATCGGTAAAGAATTTCCGGATGCTCATAGGGAGAATCTGGTGGTCTTAGACGGGACCACAGGCCAGAATGCCTTACAGCAGGCGAAGGAGTTTCGTGAGGTGACCAATCTTACGGGCATTATCTTAACCAAGCTGGACGGGACTGCCAAGGGCGGTATTGCGGTGGCAATCCAGTCGCAACTGCAGATTCCGGTGAAGTATATCGGTGTGGGTGAAACCATTGAGGATTTACAAAAGTTTGATGCAGACCAGTTTGTGGACGCACTCTTTGATGTGAAAACATCTGGGGAAGAAGAAAAGGAAACGGATAGTAACGAGTGATGCGAAGCGGTAAATGATATCTGAAAATGGCAGCAGGGCGCGGCTGTTTTACAGTTTGTTAAGAGGGGAGGAAAACGGATATGGGAACGAAAGAATTGTCATTGGATAAGTTTGAGGAGGCTTATGAGATTGTCAAAGAGGTGGCTTCGGAGACGAAGCTGGTCTACAGCGATTATTTCAGCGCGCAGACCGGAAATAAGATTTATCTGAAACCGGAAAATATGCAGCTTACAGGAGCCTATAAGCTGCGGGGCGCTTATTATAAGATTAGTACGTTAACGGATGAAGAGAGAGAGAAGGGCTTGATCACTGCTTCCGCAGGCAATCATGCCCAAGGGGTTGCCTATGCGGCAAAGTGTTATGGTGTGAAGGCAGTGATCGTGATGCCCACCACCACGCCGCTCATTAAGGTAAACCGCACCAAGAGTTATGGGGCGGAAGTGGTTCTCTATGGGGACGTGTATGATGAAGCCTGCGCTCATGCTTATGAGCTGGCCAAAGAACATGGCTATACTTTCGTGCATCCTTTCGATGATTTGGATGTGGCAACGGGACAGGGAACGATTGCCATGGAGATTATCAAGGAACTGCCCTTGGTGGATTATATTCTGGTGCCCATTGGCGGCGGCGGTCTTGCCACGGGTGTGTCCACACTGGCGAAACTGCTCAATCCCAAGATTAAGGTGATTGGCGTGGAGCCGGCAGGGGCTAACTGTATGGAGGAATCCATCAAGGCGGGCAAGGTATTGACTTTGGATAAAGTCAATACCATAGCTGACGGTACAGCGGTGAAGACGCCGGGGGAGAAGATTTTCCCCTATGTGAGTAAGAATCTGGACCATATCATCACCGTGGAGGACGAGGAACTGGTGGTGGCGTTCTTGGATATGGTGGAGAACCACAAGATGGTGGTGGAGAATTCCGGCCTGCTTGCGGCGGCGGCCTTAAAGCATCTGGATGTGAAGAACAAAAAGATTGTGGCAATCTTAAGCGGCGGTAATATGGATGTAATCACCATGTCTTCCGTGGTACAGCAGGGATTGGTGCTGCGGGACAGAATCTTTACAGTGTCCGTGCTTTTGCCGGATAAGCCGGGAGAGCTGAGCAGGGTGTCTGATGTGATTGCAAAAGAGAGCGGCAATGTCATCAAGTTAGAACACAACCAGTTCGTATCCATCAACCGCAATGCGGCGGTGGAGCTTCGGATTACCTTAGAGGCCTACGGAACACAGCATAAGAACCAGATCATAGATGCATTGACACAACACGGATACCAGCCCAAGCTGGTGCGGGCAAGTATTTAGAGTATGGATTTGGGATATCTTGGCGGAAGTTGTATTCTGATATAAACTGCATAAAACATACATTAAAATCCGTATATATATACGGATTTTAATGTATGTTTTGCCAAAAAGAGGTTACGCTAAAGAAGAAAGAGAGGCGGCAGTATTTATGGAGCAAGGAAATCACAGGAAATTTGAAAAAAAATTCAAAAAAAGCAAGACAGAATTGCTAAAGAAATATATTATTATATCAGTGGCTGCTTTTGTGTATGCTGCAGGCGTCAGCCTTTTTACAGATCCCAACGATATGGCGCCTGGTGGAGTGACTGGTATTTCCATTATTTTGAGCAGAGTCCTGCCTATGAGTACCGGTACTTTGATCATGCTGATCAATATACCGATTCTTGTCTTTGGCGTATGGAAGTTTGGAATGGGCTTAACCATTTCTTCCATCTATGCGACAACGCTGATTTCGGTCTTTACCAATCTGCTGGCACCTTTTGGAGCGGCTACGGATGATATTCTTTTGGCAGCGCTTGCAGGTGGTGTGCTGATTGCTGTATCGGTGGGCACAATCTTTCGGGTTGGTGCCACCACAGGCGGTGTGGATATTATCATCAAAGCCCTGCGGCTTAAGTTTCCACATATGAAGACGGGGAAGATTTTCTTTATCATGGATGCTATGGTGGTGACCTTATCGGGCATTGTGTTTCAGGACATTAACGCCGCTTTGTATGCGGCCATTTCCGCCACCTGTACCTCTCTGGTAATGGATTTGGTCCTTTACGGCAGAGATGAGGCCAGGCTGTTATATATCATCAGCGGCAAATCCGAGCAGATTGCCCAGAGGTTATTGGAGGATATAGATATCGGCGTGACATATATAAACGGGCAGGGCGCATATAGTGGAGATAACAAGAAAGTCATTATGTGTGTGGTGAAAAAGGCTGTCTCTCCGCAGGCGGAGGAGATTGTCAGACAGGAAGATGCCAATTCTTTTATGATCATCACAAGCGCCACAGAAGTGTTTGGAGAGGGATACAAAAGCTATTTTAGTGAACGAATCTAAGAAGGAGAGTCTATGCGGGAAAATAATCTACAAGGCAAGAGACGGAGAAAAAAACATAGGAGAAGTGAGAACAGTATTTTGGCAGGGTCTATCATCCTTTGTATCATCACACTGGCATCGGTCACGGTATGTCTTGTGACTGTGTTTCAAAATCGTGCCGCCCAGCTGCAGAAGGTGGAAGTCATGAGAGAATTGGAAACGGCCAGGCAGGAGATTGAACAGTCCTATTCCCAGGATGAAGTAGATCAGATGATACAGGAGACTGTGAACCAGACGAAAGAACAGACCAGCCAGGAAGTAAGCAGCGAATTCTTAGGAAAAATGAGAGAGATGATGGAGGCGGGGGACGGCGCCACGGAAATGCTGCGCTATTTCTTTACGGAGGAGATTGTGGTTGCAGACGCCGGACGGTACTACTTTTTCCCCATACAGGAAAATCTGAAAAAGCATACATATGACCCCCAGGGATTCCAGCTGGATGGAGACCAGATTCTGCACTATTATGAGAATGGAGAGCGGGTCTCCCACAAGGGAATAGATGTGTCGAAATACCAGGATTCCATCAATTGGAAGAAGGTGGCGGACGACGAGGTGGAATATGCGTTTATCCGTCTGGGAATACGCGGTTATACAGAAGGCGAAATCTTGGTTGACGATACCTTCCAGGAAAATATCGAGGGAGCCTTGGATAATGATATTGATGTGGGCGTGTACTTCTTTACCCAGGCCACCAGTGAGGCGGAGGCAGAGGAGGAGGCCGCTTTCGTGATTGATTCCATAGAGCGGTATGATGTCACCTATCCGGTGGTCCTAGACATTGAGGCTGTAACCAATACGAATGCCAGAGCCAGTGATCTGACAAAGGAGGAGCGGACCAAGTACTGCATAACTTTTTGTGAGAAGATTAAAGAGGCGGGCTATACCCCTATGATTTATGGGAATCTGAAGACTTTTATGCTGATGCTGGATTTAGAGCAGCTGGAAGAGTACGATAAGTGGCTTGCCTATTATGATGAAGAGATGTATTTTCCCTATGCTTTCAAGATTTGGCAGTACACCAACCGTGGAAACGTATCCGGGATTGCGGGGGATGTGGATTTGAATATCAGTTTTGAGGATTTGAGGAACTGAAAATGAATGAATTGGGACTGGAGCAATATGAGAAAACAGGCTATCTGACAGAACCTTTCCGGGTTTTTCATATCAGGGACCGCAGAGAATTGGAATTTGATTTCCATTACCATGATTTTTATAAGATCATCTATTTCCTGGAAGGGAAGGTAAATTATCAGATTGAAGGAAAGACATACAGCTTAAAGCCCCATGATTTCGTATTGGTGGGGGCAAATGTGATTCACCGGGTCCAGATAGATAAGGCGGCCTTCTATGAAAGATATATCATATATTTGTCGGAGGAATTCCTTAGTCAGAAGAGCGCATCGGGAGAAAGTCTGATGCGCTGTTTTGAGGAGGCACAAAGGCGTCAGAACCGGGTGCTTCATTTTACACCGGAAACCTATGAGACGCTGGTGGGCTGCCTGCTTAAGATGCGCAGGATTGAGAAGCAGAGGGATTCTTGTTATCAGGATCTGCTTTTGAAGGCGGCCTTTTTGGAATTTATGGTTTTGTTTAATATCGATGTGGCCAGTCAGCCAAAAGCTTTTATTGAGACGGCTGTGTATCATGAGAAAGTAGTGGATGTGATCGCCTATATACAGGAGCATTTGACTGAGAAAGTCAATATAGATGTTTTGGCGGAAAAATTTTATATCAGCAAGTATTATCTGATGCGGCAGTTCAAGCAGGCCACAGGGTATTCAGTGCATCAGTATTTAAATGAAAAGCGCATTCAAATGGCCAGACAGATGATTCTTTCCGGTGTGCCTGCATCCAGGGCCTGTTACGAATGTGGGTTTAGCGACTATTCTACGTTTGCCAGACGTTTTAAGGAGATTGTGGGGGCGGCGCCTTCCAAGCTGATGTGACTGGCAGAGGATAAGAGGCGACCTAAAGTGTTTTGAGGGATTGCGTGTGACAGGCGTGACAGTGCGGCCGAAGATTGAACGGCTGCAATTGCGTCTGAATATGGGAAGATTAGGTTGTCTGTGTATGCATATTTATGGTATAATGAACGCGGAATCAGCATCTGCGGATATGATTTATATAATATGGGAAAGGCAGGGTTACGGATATGAAATATGAATTTGAAGGTACGGTGGAATTTCGGGAAAATGAGAATACGATCGCCGTACCCTTTAACGTGTGGGAAGTTTGTGAGAAAGTGGGAGATGCGCCGGTCAGGGTCTGCTTTGATGACGTTTGCTTTATATGTGATTTGCTCCCGAAGGGCCAGGGATATTACGATATTCCAGTGAATAAGGACACGCTCTCTAAAGTGGAGCTTGGCAAGAAATATCTGATTTCCATTGAAATCGTAGGAAATGTGGTAAGCATCGGCGGCGACAGTCCTTATAGTGTAGAACATCCGATTCGTAAGATTGACGGCGTGGATTTGGTGACACAGCCCTGGGACGGCCTTTGCGGTCAGTCCTGCATTGCGATGATTGCAGGAACGACGTTGGACGAGGCCTGTGATATTATGAAGTGCAGAGAGTGGCAGGCCAATATGAGCAAAATGATTGCCACGCTAGAGTATCTTGGCATTCGCCATGCGGACAAGATTGTCTATACGCTGGGTAAGATTGTGGAGCTTCCCAAGTGCTGTATCATTATGGAGCGTATGGGAAGATACAGCCATTACCTGGTGGGATATGAGGATAAATATTATGACCCCAATCTGGGCGTGCTGAAAGAATTTGATATGACGAAGGTGGTAGGTTATCTGGAGATCATCCAGTGAGAAATCAAATGATAACAAACAAAAAGTCCTCTTTTCGAGAGGACTTTTTAAATGAAAGAAATCAGGTCTGATTCATGCGGTTGATGGAATCGGAGATTTTGTTGGCATCTTCCGTGATCGTCTTATATATTTCCGCAGACTGCTTAGAGAAGACCCCCATCTGTTTGGCAATGATACCGAATCCGGCGCCCACGGCACCGACTCTTGCTGTCTCGATGGAAGCATTTAAAGCCATGATAGTCTGCTTGGAGGCGATGGACTCCAGTTCTCTGGTATTTTCCTTGATTCTGGCCACAGTACCTGTGGCATTGGCAAGTTCTTCCTCCCAGATTTTAATCTTCTTATATTCCGTGTTGTTCATATACTCTTGTAAGACAAAGGAGTTTACCACATCCTCCAACAGAGCGGCAGCGGCGCGGATGGATTTCTCGGAGCGTACCGGTACTTTTTTGACGGCCCGGATATAAGCCTCCGGATCAATGCCAAGCTCCTGCGCAATGGAGGTGAACTTCTCTTCATTCGGAGCCATGGGCAGAACCTGGCCGCCAATCATTTTGCCGAGCTTTTCGCCATTTAAGATAATATCCATGGAAAAGTCCATCAGACCGGCGTGACATTCGTAGGTGCCCTGTCCTGTGGCGTCACATCTCTGGCAGCGCTTAGCACCCTCGCTGCATCCTCTGGTGTGTTTCATACAAAAATCCGTAAAATTACTGCCTTTGGTAATATAGTTGCCATCGGCATCAACGGCGATGGCTGCAAGACCGGTAGCGTCGGAAAATGCGTCCTGAATTTTCTGCAGATGCGCCATGTCCATAAAATCAGTAAGCTTCATGGTAGTCGTAACCCTCCTTAGAATGATATCATGATATATCTTATATAGAAATCAGCCAAATAATAAAGTTATTATAGCATCTTTTGGGGCATCTGCCTATCTGTTTTGCCTCTTTTTATAAATATTTATATGTTTTTTCAACATTTGCATATGGTTGTCAAGAAAAAATACTTGACACAGGAGAGACCCTATAGTAAAATGCATAAGTCGGCAATGATGAGATAGAGATAATCTGAGCAAGTATGGCTGTCATGCCTTATATCCTAGCAAGTAAAAGGCCGGCAGAGGCTTGGTCATGGAAAAAATCGTAGAGCAGGGTTTATTGTATGATTTCTATGGAGAATTGCTGACAAAGCATCAGCAGGAGATATATGAGAGAGTCGTGTATGATAATCTCTCTCTGGGAGAGATTGCTGAGGCGGAGGGCGTCAGCAGGCAGGCAGTGCACGATATTATAAAGCGCTGTGATAAGACGCTGCAGGGATACGAGAAGAAGCTGCAGCTGATTGCCAGATTTACCAGCATCAAGGATAAGATTGCGCAGATTTGTGAACTTTCTGCTCAATATGAAAAGGGAAATTCGACAAACTGGGACTCTTACGGGGCGCAGATCAGAGAATTGTCTGAGAGAATTATGCAGGAATTGTAAGAATACAGAAAGGCGTGGCCATATGGCATTTGAAAGTCTGACCGATAAACTGCAGAATGTATTCAAGAATTTGAGAAGCAAGGGCCGGCTCACGGAGGCGGATGTAAAGACTGCCCTGAAGGAAGTCAAGATGGCGCTCTTAGAGGCCGATGTCAATTTTAAGGTGGTGAAACAATTCGTCAAATCCGTGGAGGAGCGTGCCATTGGTGCTGATGTACTAAACGGCCTGAATCCGGGACAGATGGTCATCAAGATCGTCAACGAAGAGATGGTTTCTCTGATGGGGTCTGAGACCACAGAGATTGCCATGCAGCCGGGCAAGTCCATAACAGTCATCATGATGTGCGGTCTGCAGGGTGCCGGTAAGACCACCACCACGGCGAAGATTGCCGGCAAGCTCAAGTTAAAGGGTAAGAAATCCCTGTTGGCGGCCTGCGATGTCTACAGACCGGCAGCGATTAAACAGTTACAGATAAACGGGGAGAAACAGCAGGTGGATGTCTTTTCCATGGGAGAGAACCACAAGCCTGTCAACATTGCCAAAGCGGCCATAGAGCACGCGCAGAAGAACGGTCATAATGTGGTGATTTTAGATACCGCGGGACGTCTCCATATTGACGAGGAGATGATGGCGGAACTGCAGGAGATCAAGGAGAATGTGACGGTGCACCAGACGCTTTTGGTGGTGGATGCCATGACCGGACAGGATGCTGTCAACGTGGCCAAGGATTTTGACGAGAAGGTAGGCATTGATGGGGTGATTCTCTCCAAGATGGATGGTGATTCCAGAGGCGGTGCGGCCCTCTCCATCAAGGCAGTGACCGGTAAACCGATTCTCTATATCGGTATGGGAGAGAAGCTTTCCGACTTAGAGCAGTTTTACCCGGATCGTATGGCGAACCGGATTTTGGGCATGGGTGATGTGCTGACGCTGATTGAGAAGGCGCAGCAGAACCTGGATATCGATGAAGAGAAAGAAAAGCAGATGGCGGCCCGCATGAAGAAGGGCAAGTTCGACTTTGAGGACTATCTGGAAAGCATGAAGCAGATGCGTAATATGGGCGGTCTTTCCAGCATTCTGGGGATGATGCCCGGCATGGGAAAGCAGATGGCGGATATCGAGTCGGCGGTGGATGAGAAGCAGCTGGCCCGTATGGAGGCAATTGTCCTAAGCATGACGCCGGCAGAGCGGCAGAATCCCAAACTTTTAAATCCCAGCAGGAAGCACCGCATTGCGGTGGGAGCAGGTGTGGATATTGCGCTGGTCAACAGGTTTATCAAACAGTTCGAACAGTCCCAGAAGATGATGAAACAGCTTCCCGGTATGATGGGCGGTAAGAAAGGCCGGGGGTTGTTCGGCGGCATGGGCGGTATGAAATTCCCATTTTAGGGTTTCAAAATAAATCATTAATTTTACAATGGAGGCAAAGAAAATGGCAGTTAAAATCAGATTGAGAAGAATGGGTCAGAAAAAGCATCCTTTTTACAGGATTGTAGTTGCGGATTCCAGATCTCCCAGAGATGGAAGATGTATCGCAGAGATTGGGACATATGATCCCAACACAGATCCCAGCACCTACAAGGTGAATGAGGAGGAGGCTAAGAAGTGGCTGGCTAACGGCGCGCAGCCTACAGAGATTGTCAGCAGAATCTTCAAGACAGTAGGGGTGACGAAATAGTTTGGCTTTTGGAGGTGGACTATGAAAGAATTAGTGGAAGTGATCGCAAAAGCTCTCGTCGAGAACCCGGATGAAGTAGTTGTGACACAGAAGGAAGAGGGTAAGAATGTTACCATTGAACTTCATGTGGCATCCTCAGATATGGGGAAAGTGATCGGTAAACAGGGACGTATTGCCAAGGCAATCCGCTCTGTCGTTAAGGCGGCATCGTCGAAAGACAATAAGAGAGTGGATGTAGAAATCATCTGACAGTTTGGCCTCATGGATTTATCTGTGAGGCTGATTTTTATGCGCAGAGGAAGTTCCTTACTCGATGAACAGGAGCTTAAGAAAGTCTTAAATCATGGAAGCAGAATGCAGACAGCAGCGAGGTATGTATGAACGATGAATTGCAGGTGGGTGTGATTACCCAGACACATGGAATCCGGGGAGAAGTCAAGGTTTACCCAACCACAGATGATGCGGCAAGGTTTCGGAACCTGAAAGAAGTGATTCTGGATACCGGGAAAGATAGATTTACGCTTAAGATAGAGAATGTTAAGTTCTTTAAACAGTTCGTTATCTTAAAGTTTCAGGAATACGATTCCATTAACGATGTGGAGAAGTATAAGAGAGCCAGACTGCTGGTGCCAAGGGACCAGGCGGTGAAATTAAAGAAAGATGAGTATTTTGTGGCAGATATGATCGGGCTTACGGTGGTGACGGACGAAGGAGAGACCTTGGGCGAATTGAAGGATGTGCTGGCAACCGGCGCCAATGACGTTTATGTGGTAAGCCGCGCAGACGGCACCGAGGTCTTACTGCCGGCAATCAAAGAATGCATTCTTGCTGTGGATATGGAAAAACGGGTGATCAAGGCACATATCATGGATGGCCTTTTAGGATGAGATGCGGATTGGCAATCAATCCAGCGGCAGGAGAGATATATGGTAAATTTCCATATTATGACGCTGTTTCCCGAAATGGTTTTAGAGGGGCTTCACACAAGTATTTTAGGCCGGGCGGTGAAACAGGGGCATATTGCAATAGAAGCAGTTAACATCAGGGACTATACACAGGATAAACACGGTAAGGTGGACGATTATACCTACGGCGGCGGCGCAGGTATGCTGATGCAGGCACAACCGGTATATGATGCGTATCAGTCTATTGTTGACCGTATTGGTCAAGACAAAAGAAAAAGGGTAATCTATGTATCGCCTCAGGGGAAAACCTTTCATCAAAATATGGCGCAGGAACTGGCCCGTGAGGAGGAGCTGGTCTTCTTATGCGGTCATTATGAGGGTATTGATGAGAGGGTCCTTGAAGAGATTGTGACAGACGAGATTTCCCTGGGCGATTATGTGCTGACAGGCGGGGAACTGGCGGCCATGGTGATGGTGGATGCGATTGCCAGACTGGTGCCGGAGGTACTCCACAACAAGGAATCGGCGGTGACGGAGTCTTTCGGCGACGGTCTTTTGGAATATCCCCAGTATTCCAGACCGGAGGTGTGGCATGATAAGAGGGTGCCGGCCGTACTTTTGTCGGGCGATCATGCAAAGGTAGATGCCTGGCGGTTGGAACAGTCCCTTTTGCGGACCAAGGAACGTCGGCCGGATTTGTATGAGAGATATCAGGAAAGTGTAAAGAAAAGCTAAAAACCGCTTGCATTTGACAGTACAATATGGTAAGTTATTAATGTTGTGAAAAGAGATGGTCCTCTGTTACAGAATGTATTAAGAACATCCAGGTCATTTTAGGAGGAAGATTATGAACGAAATCATCAGAGAAATCGAAGCAGCGCAGTTAAAGGAAAATGTCAGTGAGTTCAATGTCGGTGACACTGTTAAGGTGTACGGTAAGATTAAAGAGGGAAACCGTGAGAGAATTCAGGTCTTTGAGGGGACTGTATTAAAGATTCAGGGCGGCGGCAACAGGACCACATTTACCGTAAGAAAAGTTTCAAATGGCGTAGGAGTGGAGAAGACATGGCCTATGCACTCTCCTAACGTGGAGAAGGTTGAGGTTGTCAGAAGAGGTAAAGTAAGACGTGCTAAACTGAATTACCTGAGAGACCGCGTCGGTAAGAAGGCTAAAGTGAAAGAACTGGTTAAATAGACGAAGTGAGATGGAACAGATACCTTGGAGCGATTCGGGGTATCTGTTTTTTGAAAGGAAAGGGTCATGGCAAGAAGGAAGGGCTTGACTTTTTATCAGAAGAAGAAACGCTTAAATCCCAAGGTTATCAAAGATGTCCTGGAATTGTTGGTGGGCGGTCTGGTTGCCGTTTTTTTGGCTTTTGTCATTATCTTTTCCGTGGGAATGCGTACCAGCGTGATTGGTGATTCCATGGAGCCGGTTTTATACAACGGGCAGGAGATTTTGATGAACCGGATTATCTACAGACTTACCACACCTAAGAGGGGCGATGTGATTGTTTTTCTGCCAAACGGCAATCAGAACTCCCATTATTATGTGAAACGGGTGGTGGGGCTGCCGGGAGAGACGATTCAGATTCGTGACGGCAGGGTGTACATAGACGGCCTGCTTCTGAGTGAGGATGATTCTCTCGATGAAATGGCAGATCCCGGTATTGCACAAAACGAGATGACGCTTGCCCAGGATGAATTCTTTGTACTTGGGGATAACCGTAACAGCAGTGAGGACAGCCGTTCCGGCAACATTGGTGCTGTTAAGAAGGATAATATTGTGGGTAAGGCGTGGTTTCATATGAAGACAGGGGATGAGTCCATCGGGCTGATTGAATAGACAGCTGCAGGCTGTGAAAGGAGTGTACAGCGCATGAACTACCAGTGGTATCCGGGTCATATGACCAAGGCAAAACGTATGATGCAGGAGAACATCAGCCTGATTGATCTGGTGATTGAGCTTTTGGACGCAAGAGTGCCGCTTTCCAGCAGAAACCCTGATATTGATGACTTAGGAAAGAATAAATCAAGACTGATTCTCTTAAATAAATCAGATCTGGCAGACGCGGAAAGCAATAAACGGTGGATGCAGTTTTTCAAAGAGAAAGGATTTTATGTCCTGGAAGTGAACGCGAAGACGGGTCAGGGATTAAAAGCCATTCAAGGTATGGTGCGGGAAGCCTGTAAAGAGAAGATTGAACGGGACAGAAGGCGCGGTATCAAAAACCGGCCGGTGAGGGCTATCGTCGTGGGAATTCCCAATGTGGGCAAGTCCACCTTTATCAATTCTTTTGCCGGGAAGGCATGTACGAAGACAGGCAATAAACCGGGTGTGACCAAGGGCAAACAGTGGATTCGGTTGAACAAGGAGCTGGAGCTTCTAGATACACCGGGCATCCTCTGGCCCAAGTTTGAGAGTGAGGAAGTGGGATGTAAGCTGGCCATGATCGGTTCCATGAATGACGAGATACTGCAGATGACGGAACTTGCCGATGCGCTGGTGGCGTATTTGTTATCCCATTACAGGGATGCACTATTGGGGCGCTATCAGATCGAGGAGAATGGACAGGACCTTACCGTCAGGGAAGTCATGGAAATGGTCTGTAAGAACCGTATGTGTTATAAAAAGGGCCAGGAGCCGGATTATGAAAAGGCGTCAGCGCTTGTGATTGACGATTTCAGAAGCGGAAGAATAGGCAGGATTACCCTGGAAGAGCCTGCGTAATGCAGTCCATCATTTGTGGATTGAAAAGTCAGTGTAAGGGAGGACAGAGTCATGAAAAAGGTGTTGAGAGAGATATTGAGCACAAGCCTGTATCTATTAGGCGTACTGTGCGCCGTCTATCTGGTGATTCATTTTGTGGGACAAAGAACCCAGGTGCAGGGGAGCTCTATGGAACCCAAACTCAGCACAGAGGATAATCTGATTGTGGATAAGATCAGCTATCGGTTCCATGAGCCGGAACGCTTTGACATCATCGTGTTTCCCTTTCAGGATGAAAAGGATACCTATTTTATCAAGCGTATCATCGGTCTGCCAGGAGAGACGGTGCAGATTGATGAGAAGGGAAATATCATGATCGATGGGGAGATTCTGGAGGAAGCTTATGGCAAGGAGATTATTTTAAATCCCGGCAGGGCATATGAACCCATAGAGCTTGACGAAGACGAATATTTTGTGATGGGAGATAACAGGAATAACAGCACGGACAGCAGAGACCCCAAAGTGGGAAATATTAAACGGGAGAATATCATAGGACGGGCATGGTTACGGATATGGCCCTTAGATAAGTTTGGATTGATCAAACACCGCTGATAAAAGGAAAATTCTTTAGGATTTGAATGGAGTACGGGGTTATGGCAGAAGATATCAAGGTAATCAGGCAAAAACTACAGGCAGCAACCATGGATGAGCTGCCTGTTTTGTTTCTGCAATATGAGTCGGACAAACGTGTGGGCGTGGGGAAGGAAATTGACAGGGCCAGACGACGGGTGATGGACTATGAGAAGGAACTTGCGCGCACAGAAGAACTGAAGAAATATGAGAGAGCGTATTGTGCATACGCTCATATCTGCGGGATAGACGAGGTGGGAAGGGGACCGCTTGCAGGACCGGTGGTGGCCGGGGCGGTAATTTTACCAAAAGATTGTGACATTTTATATATCAACGATTCTAAAAAACTGTCCGAAAAAAAGAGAGAGGAGCTTTATGAGATCATCATGGAGAAGGCGGTTGCGGTAGGACTGGGTTATAGTACGCCCGGCCGCATTGACGAGATCAATATCTTACAGGCCACTTATGAAGCCATGCGGGAGGCTGTTGGAAAGCTGTGTGTGGTTCCGGACCTTTTATTGAATGATGCCGTGACCATTCCGCAGGTGGCAATAAAGCAGGTGCCCATCATCAAGGGAGATGCTAAGAGTATTTCCATTGGGGCGGCCAGTATCGTAGCGAAGGTCACAAGGGACCGGTTGATGACAGAGTATGATAAAGTGTATCCGGTGTACGGTTTTGCAGCCAACAAAGGGTATGGTGCACAGGCTCATATTGAGGCATTGAAAAAGTATGGGCCGTGTCCCATTCACAGACGGACATTTATAACGCATTTTTGTGAGGTGTAAGTTTGAATCTGGGGAATATTTTTAAGAAAGACAGTCGGACAATCAGAACAAATGAGACGGCCAGGGCACCCGAATCCATGAGCAAGGGGGAACGTCTTTACCGCCTGCAGAATGAGATACGGAACATGAAGGCCGGACAGACACTGCAGGGGACGGTGGTAAGCAGGAACGGTAATGCTGTGCAGATTGAGCTGGCACAGGATTTTAGTATCAATGCCAAGATTGACAAGAGTGTGAATCTGGCGCTGGGACAGATGATGAGCTTTGAGATCAAGGCCAATAATGGGTCTCTTCTATCTCTGGCGCCCTTGTATACGAATACGGCCAATACAGCCACAATCCTGCGGGCTCTTTCGGCGGCGGGACTTCCGGAGACGGCAGCCAATATAGAGATGGTGGCAGCCATGATGGAAGAAGGGATGCCCATTGATAAGGAATCTATCTTAAGTATGAGCAGGCAGCTTTTGGATTTTCCGGGCCAAAACCCTGCCTCTATTATACAGATGACCAAACTGGGTCTGCCGATCACGGAGGCCAATATAGAACAGTTTGAACATTATATGAACGCCAACCATCAGATTCTTGGCAGTGTGGAGACGATTATGGATGAACTGCCGCAGGTATTTCAGGAACTGATGGCGGAGGGAAAACAAAATCAAGCTTATGCTTTTTATGAGGCAGTTCTTGATCTTTTTACACAGGAAGAACCTGAGGGAAGTGTTATCCTGCAGGGACAGACACAAAAACCGGCGGAGGGGGAACCGCAGACTGCAGCGGGGGAAAATGTGACAAAGCCCCAGGAGCAGGTAACCTCCCAGGACGCCTTACAGCCACAGACTGCAGCCAAACAGGCCGGGGAACAGCAGCCCCAGCAGATACAGGATGCCGTGAATGAGGCACAGAATAAGGCCGACGCTGCGTTGCTTTCCATGGTGGATACGACGGGAGAAGAGGGCGGCAGACAGCCCATCCTCACAGAAAGACAGTGGAACCGCTTGGGAGATATGTTAAAATACCTGGGGGTAGATGAAGAGACGGCAAAGCAAGTGCAGAAAGGAGAGCTTCCTCCCAAGGAAGTGCTGCATCTGGTACGGGAGCTTATGCCAAAGGTCATGCAGGAGAAAGAACCTGCCAAAGTCATGGAAAGACTGCTTGGCGGGAAGGAGTTCCAGAATCTGTTAAAAGCAGAGATGGGGAAACAGTGGCTGATTGAGCCAAGGAAAGTTGCAGACCCCAAACAGGTAGAGCAGCTTTACGAGAGAGTCAGGGAACAGACCATGCGTCTGCATGAGGTTCTTGAAGCGGTGCAAAAAGGAGATGCGCCGGTGGCAAAGAGTGTGCAGAATCTGCAGAACAATGTGGATTTTATGAACCAGATGAATCACATGTACTCTTATGTCCAGCTGCCCCTTAAGATGCTTGGCAACAATGCCCACGGTGATCTGTATGTTTATACCAACAAGAAGAATCTGGCGGCAAAGGACGGAAATGTGAGCGCTCTTCTACATTTGGATATGGAACATTTAGGGCCTTTGGACGTGTATGTGACCATGCAGAATAAGAATGTAAATACCAATTTTACGGTGCAGGATGACAGTATCCTTACTTTGATTGAAAAGCATATTGAGCTTTTGCATGACCGTCTTGCCAAACGGGGCTATGATTTTCAGGCGAAGATGCAGGTTAAGGAAGAGGAAGACGGGGGTGGGGAGGAGTCCATTATGCGGACGATTCTGCACCAGCAGAAGAATATTTCAATCTTAAGCAGGACTTCCTTTGATATGCGTGCATAGTCATCGTACTGGAAGACAAGAAGGATGAGAGGAGCAAAGGGTATGGCGTTTGATGATAAGAAGCGGGAAAAGCCCAAACAGGCGATTGCCTTAGAATATGACCCGGACGAAGCAGCGCCGCGGGTTATTGCTTCCGGCAGGGGCGCTTTGGCGGAACGTATCATAGAGCGGGCCAAAGAGGCCGACGTGCCGGTTCACCGGGATGATAAACTGGCAGAGACCCTGTCCCGTTTGGAGATTGGTGATATGATTCCGCCGGAACTCTATGAAGTGGTGGCGGAAATCTTAGTCTTCGTGGATTCCATGGATAAGATCAGGGCCAAGCTTGGGAAAGGTCAGTGAATATGAATACGAGAGAGAAAGGGGCACAGAAGGAACAGCAGGTCTGTGCCTATTTATTATCTGCAGGGGTAGAGATTTTGGAAAGAAACTTTCGTGCAAGGCAGGGAGAGATTGATATTATCGGTCGTGACGGCGGGTATCTGGTCTTTTTTGAAGTCAAATACAGGGCAGGGGACAGCCGGGGCAGCGCGGCGGAAGCGGTGGGAAGCGCCAAGCAAAAGAAAATCTGTCAGACAGCGGATTATTATAGACTGCGCCATCACTGTGGGGAAGATACACCGATTCGGTTTGATGTGGTAGCCGTGGACAATGAAAGGGTGCAATGGATTAAGAATGCCTTTGATTATGTGTCCAGGCGGTAAGAAACTAACACGAGAAGCAGATTATGAAGCAGAAAGGGAATAACCTATGGAGTTATATAGACATCAACGTGACAGACAGATCAGGCAGAATAGAACGGGAGAGCTGGAATATCTCACCTTTCCCCTGCTGGAAGAGACAGGTATGGTGAGGCACTTGTTTACCACCAGACTGGGCGGTGTCAGCCAGGGAATCTACGCCACCATGAATCTGAGCTATACCAGAGGAGACCGGAAAGAAGCGGTGGATGAAAATTTCCGACGCATTGCCGGTGTGCTGGGCTGTCAGGTGGAGGATATGGTCTGTTCTGACCAGACCCATACCACCAACCTTAGAGTGGTTGGCAGAAAGGACGGCGGTAAGGGGATTACCAGACCCAAAGACTATCATGATGTGGATGGTCTTTTGACGGACGAGCCTGGGGTGGTGCTTGCCACTTTTTATGCGGACTGTGTGCCGTTATATTTTGTGGATACCAGACACCGGGCTGTTGCGCTTGCCCATTCCGGGTGGCGGGGCACGGTAGCCCGGATGGGATACTGTGTGGTGGAGAAGATGAAGGAGGTCTATGGTACGAAACCGGAGGACATTGTGGCAGCAGTAGGCCCTTCCATCTGCCAGTCCTGTTATGAGGTCAGCGAGGACGTGGCGGAGGCCTTTCGCAGGGAATTTCGAAAGGCCGGTCAGGAACAGGAGATCTTGCTTGACAAAGGCAATGGGAAGTACCAGCTTGATCTGTGGCGCGCCAATGAGATAGTGCTCACGGAGGCGGGTATTTTGACCTCTAAGATACAGGTGACTGATTTATGTACCTGTCACAACAGTGCTTATCTTTTTTCCCACCGGGCAAGCCAGGGAAAGAGAGGTAATCTGGGAGCCTTTCTGGGACTAAATTAAGAAACTATTAAAAATTTTCCCATCTATTCCTTTATGTTTGTATGTTTGAATGATATTATACGAAAGCGCGAGAGAGGTGAAAGCACATGGCGAATATTCTGGTATGTGATGACGATAAGGAAATCGTAGATGCAATCGAGATTTATCTGCTACAGGAGGGATACACGATCTTTAAGGCTTATGACGGACAGCAGGCGATCAAAATATTAAAAGAACAGCAGATTCATCTGCTTCTCATAGATATTATGATGCCGAAGCTGGATGGAATCCACGCCACTTTAAAGATCAGGGAGTATTCCAGTATCCCGATCATTTTCCTGTCTGCCAAGTCGGAGGACAGCGATAAAATCCTGGGCCTGAACATCGGTGCGGACGATTATATTACAAAGCCGTTTAATCCTTTAGAACTGGTGGCGAGAGTGAAATCAAATCTGCGCAGGTACACCACCCTGGGGAATCTGAACACGGAGAACAATGCGCTCTTTCAGGTGGGCGGGCTTTGTATCAATGATGACACCAAAGAAGTGACGGTGGATGGAGACAGCGTGAAACTGACCCCCATTGAGTACAACATCCTCTTACTTTTGGTGAAAAACTGTGGCAGAGTTTTCTCCATCGACCAGATTTATGAGAGTATCTGGAATGAGGAGGCAATCGGCGCGGATAATACAGTGGCAGTACATATCAGACATATTCGGGAAAAGATTGAGATTAACCCCAAGGAACCGAGATATCTTAAGGTGGTGTGGGGCGTAGGCTACAAGATTGAGAAACAGTAGAAAGGTAGAAAGATGGGAAAAGAAAAAAGGGAGAAAAGGCCCAGGAAACGAAAGCATGGCGTCAGAGGGCTGTGCCTTATTTTACAGCATGTATTGCTGGCGGTTATGGCACTTGCCCTTGTGGTGACGGTGGCGTGTACCACAGTGCGTATTGAGGGATTTCGCGGAAACGGCAGTTATACCAGCTATACCTATTACGGCAAAGAGAAAGATTTTGAGAATTCGGAGTTATTCAACATCATATTTGGTTATGCCATGGCGGATATCATTCGTTTTGGTGTGGTCAGCAGCCAGTTGGAGACAGAGGAAGCTTTTGACGGCAGTAAGGTAGTAGATGTGACCGCTTACAACTATCGGGATATCGGACTGCCGGAACAATATGTGACAGCCAGCTATTATCTGGAGGATTTGCTCAAGTGGGCAAACTATGGCTTTGAATATACACCCACAGATATGACCGGGGAACAGGCGGCCAGGTTCTTGGCACCCATGACGAAAGTCACAATCGTGGATTCCAAGAGTAAATACTATAATACTTCGGATGCCAGTTATCTGAAATCCGATATTCAAAGCTATACTTTTGTCAACGATGTTTCCGCCAATCAGCTTCTTTCACCGGGCAGTGATGAGGGCGATGGGTTTGTGGAGGACTATCAGCCGGCCAGTGAGCTGAACCAGCTTGAAGAGCCGGAACAAACCGTAAACAGCATGGATGAAGACAGCGTGCCGGTCTATACTTACGATGTGATGGTGAACCGCTATAAGACGGTGGAAGGGAAGAATCTGGAAGAGTATGTGTCAGACTGGACACTCTATCAGGAATTATGCGATAACGTTAAGCGCGCGGCGGAGAATCTTGCTTACAACTATAAGGAGTATATGGATTATCGTGACTATTATAGTATGGAGCATTCCAATGTGAGGTATCTGATTGCCAAGACGGTGGGAGATGAGATTCAGTATTACAGCAATATGGAAGAGGGCAGTTCCTACAGGGATTCCGTTCTGGATATGATGAAATCGTTCACGGCGTCTAAGGACAGCACCAAGCTGCCCCAGGAAAAATTTATTTATTACAGCCCCTCAGAAATGATTTATGAGACCAACACCACCATAGAGGAGAGTACCATACGTGAAATCCTGCAGAGCTATGATTACGCGTACCCAGAGACTGTGAAGATCTGGCTCAATGTGGACACTTCCTATCCGGCCAGGGATGCCTTTACCCAGAGCGCGGAATATCTGCCCTATCTGTGGCAGTGGACGGTGGTATGTCTGGCGGCCGGTATCCTGTATCTGATACTCTTCTGTTATCAGGCCGTGATGACGGGGCGTTATCTGGATGAGGAAGGCAATACGGTCATCAAACTAAAGGCCTTTGATAAGGTGCCCACAGAGGCGGCACTTTTGATTGCCGGCAGTACAGCGGTTCTGGTGATATGGGTGCTGATTGTGGTGAGCGAGCTGGCAGGTGTGGATATCACAGATATGTCTTACTGCAGAGATGCGATTCATGAAGACTGGTTCAAGGCGCTCATACTGGGCAGTGTGTTTGCGGCAGATGTGGCATTTACTTTCTTTTTCTACAGCCTGGTCAGAAGAATCAAGGCCAGAACTTTGTGGAAAAACAGCTATCTGTACAGACTGATGTGCAGGGCCAAAAAGTTTGCGTGGAATGTGTATGACAATGGAGGCATCGTAATCCGGACATGGATTCCTTATGGCATATTTATGGGATTTAATCTGCTGATGGTGCTTTGGGCTGTTGAGAGCGGCAGTATGTTCGTATTTCTCATAGCAGTGGTTCTGGACATTCTGGTGGGCACTTTACTTTATAAAGATGCGAAGGAAAGGCAGGGCATTGTCAAGGGCATTGAAACCATAGCCGGCGGGGAAGTGAATCATCAGATTGACACCGAGGGTCTGCATGGGGATAATCTGACCCTGGCCAACTCAGTCAACAGCATTGGTAAGGGCATTAAGGAAGCGGTGGAGATCAGCATGAAGGATGAACGCATGAAGGCGGATTTGATCACCAATGTATCCCACGATATCAAGACGCCCCTGACTTCCATCATCAACTATGTGGACTTGTTAAAGAGAGAACGGGTGGATAACGAAAAAATACAGAATTATATTCGAGTTTTAGACGAGAAATCCCAGCGGCTTAAGCAGCTTACGGACGATCTGGTGGAGGCGAGTAAGATTACTTCCGGCAACATCAGCCTGAACTTTGAGCGGATTAATTTGACGGAACTGATGAATCAGACCATCGGAGAGTTTTCGGAGAAGTTTGAGCAGAAGGGGCTTACTACGGTGATGAATGTGAATACGTCAGAGACAGTGATTGAGGCGGACAGCCGCAGAATCTGGCGGGTGATGGAAAACCTGTTCAACAATATCTTTAAATATGCGATGACAGGTACACGTGTTTACGTGAGCATCGACGGACGGCAGGAGACGGCAGATATTGTGATATCCATCAAGAATATTTCCGCCACGCCTCTAAATTGCAGTGCGGAGGATTTGACAGAACGGTTTATCCGGGGAGATGTGTCCAGAACTACGGAAGGAAGCGGCCTTGGATTGTCCATTGCCAAGAATCTGACAGAGGCCCAGAAAGGTACTTTTGAGATACAATTAGACGGCGATCTGTTCAAAGTACTCTTGACTTTCCCTCAGGCGGAAAGAGCTGCAAAATAAGAGATATAATCAGGAAAAGTTCGGTGATTGATATGGGCTTTTCCTGATTTTGTTAGAGCGGAAAAGGGGTTCTGATTGACAGTTGATTTGTGATAAAAGCTGTGGACTTTTTGAGGGAAACTTGCTATAATGATTGCAATATTATTTTCAGTAAATAAGTGGTGTCTGCGAGGAGTTGCCAAGATATATTCCCAAGTTGACTGTAAATGAATATAGATATCGCATGAAAGTATGGTAATAGAAATGGGTAATCTGGATTCTGTGAAACAGCAGGAAGTGCGTTTTCCCATGATGGAAAATGCCGAGTATAAGAAAGCGCAAAATCAGGAGATTAAAATCGGAAGAGAAGAAGGTCTGGATGTTTCCATTTATTCTAATCCGGAATTTAACTGGCTGCAGATGGAACAGATTCGTTTGGGGCTTAAAGATAAAGTGGATGCCGCCATATATGCAGATCCGGATTATAGTTATGAGACCATGCGGCAGATTCGGCTTGGTCTGTATTCTGCAACAAACCTGATTCCTTATGTGAAAAGGGGATTTGTGGAGGATGATCTGGAAGAAATCCGGCTGGCATTGTTGAACCGGCTACCGTTAGATCAATGGATTCGTGATGATATGTGTGCGCCGCAGATTCGGGAGATACGGATTGGGCTGTGCGAGGGATTAGATATTTCGCCTTATGCAGACGGCAGGTATAATTGGATGCAGATGCAGGAGATTCGCCTGGGACTGGAGAAGAAGCTGGATGTGTCTGTCTATACAAATCATCTTTACAGCCATGCCCAGATGAGGGAAATCCGCCTGGGCATGGAGGCAGGCCTGGACGTATCTGTCTACAGCAGTCTGGTATTTTCTGCTACGGATATGAAGGAAAAGCGGCAGGCTGTTATCAACAGGAAGAAATCCAGTGGGGCGGTCAAGAAGGAACCGGAAAAAGAAATCCGCAAAGAAAACGACAGCGGGAAGAAATCGTTTTTTGAGTCCCACAGGAAGTGTGAATTTGTTATATCTATAGAGGAGAATGGTAATAAGGCCTATGCCTATATTCCGTGGGTTCCCGGCAATATGGTCACCAAAGAGGATATCTATCAGGATTTGGAAAGACGGGAAATTGTTTATGGAATCAAGAAAGAAGCCATTGCAGATCTGATTGATAAGAGAAGGATGAATGAAAAGATATTGATCGCAGAGGGAATTCCTGCCCAGAGAGGAGAGGATGGGTGGTTTGAATTCTTTGTCAGGCTTGATCTTCCACGTATTCCGGCTCCGCTTCCAGACGGGAGTGTGGATTATGTGAATATAGAGGCCTTTGAGATGGTTGATGAAGGAGAGAAGATTGCTGTTTACCATCGGGCCAAGAAAGGAATCAGCGGAAAGAACATCTATGGGGAAAGCATACATGCAGAAAACGGAACGGAGAAGAAACCGCTCCGGGGTGTCGGATTTACCATTGCAGAGGATGGCGTTACATACGTTTCCAAAATGAATGGTAAGTTTGAATATACGGCGGGCCGTATTACCATTACCAATATATTGGTCGTTCGGGAAGATGTGACGGCTGTTACCGGCAAGTTAGAAGTGGATGGCTCCGTATATGTGGTTGGAAGCATTTATTCCGGCGGCTATATTAAGGCCAGCGGAGACATTATCATTGAACAGAATGTTGAGTCAGCCAGACTGATTGCCGGTGGTAATATTATGATCAAACAGGGAAGCTGTTCCAAAAACGATTGTTTTATCGAGGCGGGCGGTGAAGTGTCAGGCAGTTTCTTTGAGGCGGTCAGCATCAGTGCGGGCGGCAATGTCAAAGCCAACTACATTATGAACAGTAGTATTAATGCCATGGGAAAGGTAATCGTATCAGGCAGCAAAGGCGTACTGCTGGGCGGTATCATCAGGGCAGTGAGAGGGGTGGATACCTATAATCTCGGGAATAGGCTGCATCTTAAGACCATTTTGGATGTGGGCAGAAACGAGCTTTATGAGAAAGAAAAAGCGGCGTATGAGAAGGCCAGGGAAGTGCATTTAAAGAATTTGGAAGTGCTGGATAAACAGCGGAATATAATTCAGGCATTGTGTGAGGCCGACAGGGAGGTTCCTGAAGAGATACAACGTAAGATATTTGCGGCGATCGAAGTTGAGAGCCTGAGATTGGCGGAGCTGGACGGTGAGTTTTCCAAACTGGCTAATTTGACAGATCAGGTGATGACGGAGCCTGTCTACGTCAGGGGCAGGGCATATGAGGGCAGTATGATCATTATCAATACCATAAAATATATGCTGCCGGCAGAAGTAAAGAGAGTCATCTTTAAGCTTAAGAAGAAGAATGTGGTCATGGTGAGCATGTAGAGGGCGGATAGAAAGCAGCGAGAAATGCGAAAAAACGATAAAGGGTATGGAAAGAAGACATGAATCGTGATACAATTTTAATCTTTGAAGACAATACGATCGATCGGGCCATTTTAGTGGAATTATTTCAGGCGGATTATAAAATTCTGGAAGCCGCCAACGGCAAAGAGGGCCTTGCGCTTTTAAACAGTCATTTTGCCTCGATTGCTATTGTCTTGTTGGACAATTTAATGCCCGTGATGGATGGGTTTACGGTGCTGGAGCATTTAAAGGACAAAAATATTCTGAATAAAATTCCCTTTGTTATGATCACCAGTGAGCAGTCTCCTGAATTGGAGAAAAAAGGGTACGAGTATGGTATTGTGAGTTATCTCAAGAAACCTTATCAGCCGGATCTGGTAAAGCAGGTAGTCCGTAATGCGTCAGGGTGGTTTCAGTATAAGATGCAACTGGAACTGATGGTCAAAAAACAGAATATAAATATTCAGAAACAGAACAGTATGTTGCGACAGCAGACCAGAAAGCTCAACCAGGTCAATGAGATTTTGATAGATTCGTTGAGTAATATTATGGAATTCAGAAACATGGAGCCCAAGCAGCATATCAAAAGAATCCGGGAGTATTCACTGTGTCTTGGCGGGAGCGTCATGAAGCTTTTCCCGGAGTATGAATTGACGGAGGAGAAACTGGTGCAGATCGGATGGGCATCTTCGCTTCATGATATTGGAAAGATTGCGATTCCGGACAGCATTATCTTAAAACCCGGTAAACTGACAGCGGACGAATTTGAACTGATCAAGTCTCATACTACGAAGGGTGCGGAGATCATACAGCAAAGGCTTCGCTTAAATGACAGGGCCATTTTTGAATATGCCTATGATATTGCCAGACACCATCATGAAAAATATGACGGTAAGGGATATCCCGATGGGCTAAAGGGGGATGAAATCAGCATTGCGGCGCAGATTGTCTCGCTGGTGGATGTGTATGATGCGCTGACTTCCAAGCGGGTGTATAAGGCCGCCTATGAACCGGATAAAGCCTATCAGATGATTATCAACGGGCACAGTGGCACGTTTTCCCCTAAACTGCTCAAGGCCTTTACGGAGGTAAAATCGGAGTTTGAGCATTTGTTAGTTATGTATAGCGATGAAGAATAGAACATGGAACGATAAAAAGGGCAGATGTCTTGCAGGTGTGCAGACGTCTGCCCTTATTGTATAATGCGTCTTATTACAGCGCACGTTTGCGCAGAAGATACCTGTCAAATATCCAGTGCGCTCATCTCCCGGTTGTTGTACTTTGCAAGAATCTGGTGAATCTTGTCCGTAGGGGTGTAAATATTGGCCATGGACGCATCATGATTCATGAAATCCACGATGGATGCGATAAATTTGCTCATATCCGCCTCTATGTAATATGGCTTGTCCCGAAGTTCCGGCGGTTGATAGCAGAGATTGGTGGTTACGATTCTGTCAATGTAACATTTCTCATAAGCGTCGTCAAAAGCATCGAGGCCGTCTGTGAAAAGACCGAAGGTACAGCACACAAAGACCCGTTTGGCGTTCATTTTCTTAAGCTGTCTGGCGGTGTCTATCATACTGCCGCCGGAAGAAATCATATCATCGATGACGATCACGTCCTTGCCATCGATATTGTCTCCTAAGAATTCGTGGGCGACGATGGGATTCTTGCCGCCGACCATGGTGGAATAGTCTCTTCTTTTATAGAACATACCCGTATCCACACCCAGCACGTTGGCAAAGTATACGGCCCTGTCCAGAGCGCCCTCGTCAGGACTTATGACAATGGTATGCTCCTTGTCGATGATCAGATTCTTTTCCATGCGGAGCAGGGAACGAATGAATTGATAGGGCGGTGTAAAATTGTCGAATCCCTTGATGGGAACGGAGTTCTGGACTCTCGGATCGTGGGCGTCAAAGGTGATAAAGTTGGATACGCCCATATCCATCAGTTCTTTGATGGCATAGGCACAGTCTAAGGATTCCCGGCCGTTTCTCTTGTGCTGTCTTCCTTCGTAGAGAAAGGGCATGATCACGTTAATGCGGTGGGCCTTACCGTTAATGGCGGAGATGATTCTTTTTAAGTCCTGATAGTGGTCATCGGGGGACATATGATTTTCAAAACCATTCATGGTATAGGTGATGCTGTGATTGCAGACATCGGTCAGGATAAAGATATCTTTGCCGCGAACAGAATCGTCAAGGATTGCCTTCCCCTCGCCGGTTCCAAAACGCGGGCAGTCCACTTTCATCAGATAATTGTCTTCCATATAACCATGAAAAGCAGGGTCATTTTTAAAGCTGTTATTGAGATTTCTGCGGAAATCCACAAGATGGCTGTTTACTTTTTCTGCCAGTGGGAGCGCGGACTTATCGGTAAGCAGTTTTACCGGGGCCACTGGCATGGAATGTTCCAGTTGTTCTGTATTAGGCATTTGATCCTCCTGTGTAATATGAGATGTACAGACCGGAGAAACTTTTCGCTGTCTGTGTATTCTCTTTTTTTATATCATTATGCTAGTGACACGTCAAGGAATTTCTAGTAAAATAGAGAAGATAAAAACTTTACAACTGACGACAGATGGTGTAGAATCAAGCGGTATCGTTAACAGACAGAATCAATGATTGAAAATATAAGCCCAAGGACATATTTGCAGACGGAGGACAGCATGAGTAAGAAGAATGGCAAGCCGATCGTGGCGGTGGTGGGACGGCCCAATGTGGGAAAATCCACACTGTTCAATGCCCTGGCCGGTGAAAATATATCGATTGTAAAAGATACGCCGGGGATTACCAGGGACCGGATTTATGCGGATATCACCTGGCTTACCACGAATTTTACACTGATTGATACCGGCGGGATAGAGCCGGAGAGCAAGGATATCATCCTTTCCCAGATGCGGGAGCAGGCACAGATTGCCATGGATACGGCGGATGTGATTATTTTCCTGGTGGATGTGAAGCAGGGACTGCAGGATGCGGACGCCAGGGTAGCGGACATGCTGAGGCGGTCCAAGAAGCCGGTGGTGCTGGCGGTCAACAAAGTGGATGATTTTAACAAGTATATGGCGGATGTCTATGAATTCTATAATCTGGGTATGGGTGAGCCTTATCCCATTTCTTCGGTGAACCGCTTAGGATTCGGTGAATTGCTGGATGAGGTTATCTCTTATTTTGACAAAGAAGCGGCCGAAGAGGAGGAGGACGACCGGGTCAGGATTGCGATTGTGGGGAAGCCTAACGTGGGCAAATCCTCCATGATCAATCGCCTGATTGGAGAAAACCGCCTGATTGTGTCGGATATTGCGGGCACTACCCGGGATGCCGTAGATACAGAGATTACCCATGACGGAAAGGAGTATGTGTTCATCGACACGGCGGGTCTGCGCAGGAAGAATAAGATTAAGGAAGAACTGGAACGCTATATGATCATCCGGACGGTGTCCGCGGTGGAACGTGCGGACATTGCGGTGTTAGTGATAGATGCCATAGAGGGCGTTACGGAGCAGGATGCCAAGATCGCGGGTATTGCCCATGACAGGGGCAAGGCAGTCATCATTGCAGTCAATAAATGGGACGCCATCGAGAAAAACGATAAGACGGTGAAGGAATATACCCAGAAGATACGGCAGATTCTTTCCTTTATGCCCTATGCGGAGATTATGTTCATCTCGGCGCTAAGCGGTCAGAGACTGATGAAGCTTTATGATATGATTGATGCGGTGTATGAAAATCATTCTATGCGTGTGGCTACAGGCGTGCTCAATGAGATTATGGCTGAGGCGGTGGCCTTACAGCAGCCGCCTGCGGATAAAGGCAAGAGACTCCGCCTTTACTATATTACCCAGGCAGCGGTGAAGCCGCCTACCTTTGTAATTTTTGTCAACGACAAGGAACTGATGCATTTTTCCTATCAGCGGTATCTGGAAAATCAGATCAGAGATACCTTTGGCTTTGTGGGGACCCCTCTGAAATTCATTATTCGCGAGAGAAAGGATAACAAGTAAAAGTGGAACGGATTATTTGTTTATTGATCGGGTATGTATTTGGACTTTTTCAGACAGCATATATTTATGGACGGCTTCATGGAATTGATATCCGCAACTACGGAAGCGGAAATGCGGGCACGACAAACACATTGCGGGTGTTCGGCACGAAGGCAGGTCTTTTGGTGCTTGTGGGAGATATCATGAAGTGTATCTTAGCGGTGGTGCTTGTGGGCCGTCTTTTCGGAACATCCCATCCGGAAATGGTTTATCTGCTCAAACTCTATGCGGCTATGGGCGCAATCGTTGGGCATAACTTTCCCTTTTATCTGAAATTCAAGGGCGGAAAGGGGATTGCGGCCACAGCAGGCCTGATCTTATCCTTCCATCCCTATTTGATTCCAGTGGGTGTGATTCTATTTTTCGGGGTGTTTTTTACAACACATTATGTATCATTGGGCTCTCTTTTGGTATATGCCGGATTTATGATAGAATTGGTGATTCTGGGACAGAAGGGCACTTTTGGGATGGCACAGCCGCTTCTGAATGAAATGTATTTGCTGGCAGGTTTTCTAACGGTGATGGCTTTCTATAAACATAGGGAAAATATCAAGAGGCTCCTTAGCGGCACAGAGAGGAAGACTTATCTGACCCATAAGAGTGAAGGGGCGGAAGAAAAGACAGTGCAAAATAAATAACCAACATATTAGGCAAGGATAGAATATTGTGATGGCGTTTTTGGCGGAAAGAGGATGCAGGAAACGCCGCTATAGTATAAAAGGTTGAGGAGGATATATCATGGCAGATATCAGTATCATAGGCGCAGGAAGCTGGGGAACGGCATTGGCGGTGCTTCTTCACAAGAATGGACATAAGATTACCGTCTGGTCCATTGTGGAGACGGAGATTGCGATGCTTCGGAAAGAGCGTGAGCATAAGGATAAGCTGCCTGGCGTGAAACTGCCGGAAGATATGATATTTACCACCGACCTTAAGGAGGCGGTGCAGGATAAGGATGTGTTGGTTTTAGCGGTGCCTTCCCCTTATACCAGGTCCACTTCCCACAATATGGCACCCCTTGTGAAAGAAGGGCAGATCATTGTCAACGTGGCGAAAGGCATCGAGGAGAACAGCCTTTTGACTTTGTCCCAGATTATTGAAGAAGAGATTCCCCAGGCGGTGGTGGCAGTACTCTCCGGGCCTTCCCATGCGGAGGAGGTAGGCAGAGGAATTCCCACGACCATCGTGGTGGGAGCCAGGAAAAAGACTACGGCGGAATATCTGCAGAATATCTTTATGAATGAAGTGTTCCGCGTCTACATCAGTCCGGATATGCTGGGCATTGAGCTGGGTGCGGCACTCAAGAATGTGGTGGCACTGGCGGCGGGCATCGCTGATGGGCTGGGGTATGGAGATAATACCAAGGCGGCTCTGATTACCAGAGGCATTGCCGAGATTGCAAGACTGGGTATGGCCATGGGCGGAAAGCTGGAGACTTTCAGTGGTCTGACCGGTATCGGGGATTTGATCGTAACCTGTGCTTCCATGCATTCCCGTAACCGCCGGGCAGGTATTCTGATCGGAAAAGGTTATACCATGGAGCAGGCCATGGACGAGGTGAAGATGATAGTGGAAGGGGTCTATTCGGCCAAGGCGGCTATGGGTCTTGCGGCAAAGTACAATGTGCAGCTTCCCATTATTGAACAGGTGAACAGTATTCTGTTTGCCGGTATGCCGGTGGACGAAGCTGTGAGAAATCTGATGCTTCGGGATAAGAAGATTGAAAATCCTTTGATTCCCTGGGAGGAAAATTGAAAAGAACATTTCCATAGGAGATGATATAAAACGGGCAGCGCAGGCTGCCCGTTTGGTTCATATTTGACTACAGATTTCCGTGGTAGTTTTTAACTTATTCATAGAATACAGGTGTATTCCGTCTACGCCATGTTCTTTTAAGTCCCTGATCTGGCGCACTGCAAAGTCGATGCCGGCCTTGCGCATATCTTCTTTGTTCTCTCCGTAAGTGGCGATGAGATCGGCCAGTTCCTTGGGAACAGAAGAACCGGAGAGGGATACGGTGGTGCCCAGCTGCCCGGCTGTGGTGATGGGCATGATACCGGCGTGGACGGGTACTTCGATTCCCAGGGAACGCACTTTATCCATGAAACGGTAAAAATATGTATTGTCAAAGAACATCTGGGTAATCAAGGAAGTGGCGCCTGCCTCCACTTTTTCTTTCAGGTGTCTTAAGTCCGTATCCATATCCGGGGCCTCAAAGTGCTTTTCCGGGTAACAGGCGCCGGCTATCTGTAAAGCGGTGTGAGACTTTAAGTGCCGTACCAAATCTGTGGCATAGAAAAATTCGCGCTTGTTAAACTGTTCATCGGTCATATCCTTGGGCCTGTCCCCGCGCAGTGCCAGTACATGGTTGACGCCGGCTTCCTGTAAGGCGGTGCAGTTTCTCTCAAGATCTTCTCGGGTAAAGCCAACACAGGTAATGTGGGCAATGGCATCAATCTTAAGTTCCTTCTGGATATAGGAGGCGATTTCGATGGTCTTACCTGCCCGGGAACCACCGGCACCGTAGGTGCAGCTGATGAAATCAGGGTGTAGTTTTGCGGTTTCCTTTAAGAAACTGAAAATATTGTCAAATTCTTCTTCTTTCTTCGGCGGAAATATCTCTAAAGAGAGACCGGTCCTATCTGGTTTTGCTGTTTGTGACATATGTTTGCGTCCTTTCTCAGAAGTTTCTTAGGGGTTCTCTGCAGTCTGTAGTAAAGGGTTATATTTTTCCTGACATGCACTGCATTAATTTCTTGCTTTTGCATCTGAAATATCGTAACATAAATTTATAACGTGTGCAATAACTGAAATCCATAAGACAGCCGGCGCAAAACAGCTGGATGTGTGGAAAAACGGAAAAAGGAATCAGAAAGGATATCAAAATGACAAATACAAAGTTTGAGAGCACGGCCGATTATGTGGCCTCCGAGCAGCTTCTGGCCAGCGTAAATGTGGCGATTGCCTTGAAGAAACCGCTGCTTGTAAAAGGAGAACCGGGCACCGGCAAGACGATGTTAGCACAGGCAATTGCCAACTCCCTTGGAAAGAAATTGATTATCTGGAACATTAAATCTACCACCAAGGCACAGGACGGCCTTTACATGTATGATACGATTCAGCGGCTCTATGACGGGCAGTTCGGCGAGGAGGGGGTGGATGATATTGCCCACTATATCAAGCTGGGCAAGCTGGGAGAGGCTTTTGAGTCAGAGGAACAGGTGATTCTTCTGATTGATGAGATAGACAAAGCGGATTTAGAGTTTCCAAACGATCTTTTGTGGGAATTAGACCAGATGGAATTCTATATTCATGAGACAAAGCGTACCGTAAAGGCGAAGCACAGGCCCATCGTGATCATTACCTCCAATGCGGAGAAGGAACTGCCGGACGCTTTCCTGCGCAGATGTATTTTCCACTATATTGATTTCCCGGACCAGGCTTTGATGGAAGAGATTGTACGAACCCATTATCCGCAGGTGGAGGACAAGCTGCTGCAGGATGCCATGGAGGTATTCTACTGGATTCGTTCCATGAAAGATATCCGCAAGAAACCCAGTACGTCAGAGTTGATTGACTGGATTAACGCCTTGCAGATCGGCGGCATTCCCACGGACAGACTGCGGCAGGAACTGCCTTTTATCGGTGTGGTTGTGAAGAAGGATGAGGATTTGGAAACCGTTAGAGCGAAGAAAGATTTCTAGTGATGATATGAGGATGCTTTATGTTCAGTAAATTTTTTTATACTTTAAAGGATAAGGGACTGGAAGTTTCTTTAAGTGAATGGCTGACTTTACAAGACGCGCTGAGCCAGGGATTGTGTCACAGCAGCCTCACAGAGTTCTATTATCTGGCGCGTATGATTTTGGTGAAGTCTGAGACAGAGTTTGATAAGTTCGATATGGCTTTCGATGAAGTCTTTAAGGGAATCCAGTCAGAGAACGAAGTGGGCAAGAACATGATGCGCTGGCTGGATAAACCGGAGATGCAGGAAGTGTTCGAAGAGATGCGCCATGAGATGAACCAGGAAGTGATCACACTGGACAAGGAAGATGTAGAAAATAAGTTTAAGGAAAGACTCAGGGACCAGAGCGAAGAGCATAACGGCGGCAGTCATTGGATTGGGACCATGGGTAAGACATCTTTCGGTAATATGGGCGGCAACATGGGCGGTATCCGGGTAGGCGGCACCACTGGTTACCAGTCCGCCTTTCAGGTAGTGGGAGCCAGGAAATACCGGGATTTCAGGAATGATAAAGTATTGGACAACAGACAGTTTCAGATGGCCCTTCGAAAACTGCGGCAGTTTTCCAGCAAGTTGGATATCCCGGAGACAGAGCTTGACATTAACGGCACGGTGGATGCCACCTGCAACAACGGCGGCTGTCTGCAGATTGTGATGGAGAAGCCCCGTAAAAATGCGGTGAAGCTATTGCTTTTGATGGATTCCGGCGGCACCATGATTCCCTATACAACGTTATTGAACGAACTGTTCCACTCGGTGCATAAATCCAATCATTATAAGGATGTAAAGACCTATTTCTTCCACAATTGTATCTATGCGAATCTTTATAAAACACCGGAGTGCGAGAACGGAGACTGGATTGAGACAGAGTGGATGTTCCGGAATCTGGACAGTGATTATAAGGTGATTATTGTGGGCGATGCGGCCATGGCGCCGGAAGAGCTTTATTCCACCTCGGGTAATTACAGAGGACCTAACGGCGGACTTTCCGGAATGGATTGGCTGCTTTTGATGAAGCGGCATTACAAAAAGATTGTCTGGCTCAATCCGAAGATGGCGCCGGGACATGCGCCCTGGCGGGAGGCGGAAACAGCAATCAAGGGGCTGTTCCCTATGTATAAGCTGACAGTGGACGGACTCAATCAGGCAATGATGAAACTTATGGTAAATCGGTGACGGGGATTTTCCCGTTGCCGTATTTTTATGCCTCTTGACTTTAACGGTTAAAAGTGCTAAAGTGTTGAAAGCGGTTTTGTTTTCGCGGGCAAAGTGTCCATAAGACGAAAAGGCATAGAAATTTGTGATACGAAAGGAGTTTGCACATGTCGTCCATAGAAGAAATTCGCAGTCGTTTTCAGAACGATCATTTTGCAACAGATGCCACAGGGGTGGTGATCGATTCCGCTGAACCGGGGAAGGCAGTTTGCTCTCTGACGTTGGAGGAGAAACATATGAATGAGAACAAGGTTCCCATGGGCGGCGCTATTTTTACCCTGGCGGATATTGCCTGTGCCGTGGCGGCCAACGGATATTCTGAGAAAAAGACGGTCAGCCAGCAGGCATCCATCACTTTTCTTGCGCCGGCAAAAGGAAAACGTTTGATTGCGGAGGCATCCTGTCTGCGGGCTGGACGGACCACGGCGCTGTATATGGCTGAGGTGAGGGATGAGCTGGGTACTTATGTGGCACATGCCACAATGAATGCATATGTTTTGAATAACGCATGAAATTAATTACAACTGTTATATTTGAGCAATATCTGTATCACAGGATGATGGTAAGGAAAAGAAGATTTTACAATAACGTTTGATATTTATGCAAAAGATTTACAAGGAGGAAGCATGGAATGGTAATTACAGAGTTTTTAGAGCGAAACGCCCGTCTCTATGGTTCGGATACGGCGCTGGTGGAGTTGAATCCTTCCAATGAGCGGGACAGTGCGGTGACTTGGCGGGAGGCAAGCCTGATTGAGAGTGCAGAAGACGGCGCTCCCTACCGCAGGGAATTAAGCTGGACGGATTTTGACAGGCGCGCTAACCGTTTTGCCAATCTGCTCTTAAGCCGCGGCATGAAACGGGAGACGAAGGTGGGTATTCTGATGATGAACTGTTTAGAATGGCTGCCCATTTATTTCGGCATTTTGAAGGCCGGCGGTGTGGCTGTGCCTCTGAATTTCCGTTATTCCTCAGAGGAGATTAAATATTGTCTGGAATTGGCGGATGTGGAAGTGCTGGTTTTCGGGCCGGAATTTATCAGCCGTATGGATGTGATCGCAAAAGAACTGCCGGGCGTGCGGATGATGTTCTTTCCCGGCAAGGGAGGGCCTTCTTATACCGAGGACTGTCTGAAGCTGATGGGATTTTGTTCTTCCAGTGCGCCGCCTGTGGCTCTTTGTGAGACAGATTATGCGGCAATCTATTTTTCTTCGGGCACAACCGGTTTTCCCAAAGCGATACTGCATAATCACCGGGCTTTGCGTTCTTCCTGCGAGACGGAGCAGAACCATCACGGACAGACCAAGGAAGACGTGTTCTTATGTATTCCTCCCCTTTATCATACAGGGGCCAAGATGCACTGGTTTGGTTCTCTGATTACGGCCAGTAAGGCAGTGCTTCTTAGGGGTGTGAAGCCGGAGTGGATTTTGCGGGCGGTGACGGAAGAAAAGTGCACCATCGTATGGCTGTTAGTGCCCTGGGCACAAGATCTTCTGGATGCCATTGATTCCGGGAAGGTGGATATGGAGCATTATTTGTTGGAGCAGTGGCGGCTGATGCATATCGGCGCTCAGCCTGTTCCCCCTAGTCTGATTCAGCGTTGGAAGAAACATTTCCCCCATCATCAGTATGATACCAACTATGGCCTGAGCGAATCCATAGGACCAGGCTGTGTGCATCTGGGTGTGGAAAATATACATAAGGTCGGGGCAATCGGTAAACCCGGCTATCATTGGGAAGCGAAGATTGTAGATGAGCAGGGGAAAGAGACTGCACAAGGAGAAGTGGGCGAGCTTATTGTTCATGGACCGGGTGTTATGCTCTGCTATTATAAAAATCCCGAAGCCACGGACGAGGTATTAAAGGACGGATGGCTGTACACGGGAGATATGGCGAGAATGGATGAGGATGGATTTATCTATCTGGTAGACCGCAAGAAAGATGTTATTATCTCCGGGGGTGAGAATCTATATCCTGTACAGATTGAAGACTTCCTGCGCCGAAATGATAAGATTAAGGATGTGGCGGTGATCGGCCTGCCGGACGCACGGCTTGGGGAGATTGCGGCGGCGGTGATCGAGTTGAAAGAGGGCATCTCCTGTACGGAGGAAGAGATTATGGAGTTTAGTAAGGAACTGCCCCGCTATAAACGTCCCAGGAAGATTATCTTTGAACAGGTGCCCAGAAATCCTACGGGTAAGATTGAGAAGCCTGTTCTCAGGGAGCGGTATTGTCATGGCAGTCTGGTAGAGGCACAGATAAAGAACTAATCCATAAGGCGGGTTTTAGAGAGCAGAAATTGTGTTTGGGGATACGACTTGTACGGTGAGAAAGGAATGAAATAAAATGGACCTTTTTATTAAATTGATTTTGCTAGTTATATTTTTTGGGGTGATGATTGGAATTGGACTTTACTGCCGTCGTCATGCTACCGATGTGAATGGGTTTGTATTGGGCGGCAGAAATGTAGGACCGTGGCTTACGGCGTTTGCCTACGGCACCAGTTACTTTTCGGCGGTGGTTTTCGTAGGGTATGCAGGTCAGTTTGGCTGGAAATACGGTATCGCCGCTACCTGGGCCGGGCTGGGGAATGCTTTTTTAGGTTCTCTTCTCGCCTGGGCCGTATTAGGCAGACGTACCCGTATCATGACACAGCATTTAAACAGCGCTACCATGCCCGAGTTTTTCGGACAGCGTTTTGAGAGCAAGCCCTTAAAACTGGCGGCTTCGGCAATTATCTTTATCTTTTTGATTCCTTATACAGCCAGTCTTTACAATGGCCTAAGCCGTCTTTTCGGTATGGCCTTTGATATCGATTACAGCGTGTGCGTTATTGTTATGGCAGTGCTCACCGGCATCTATGTCATAGCCGGGGGTTATATGGCTACCGCTATCAATGATTTTATTCAGGGTATTATCATGATTTTCGGTATCGTGGCGGTAATCATTGCAGTGTTGAACAGCCAGGGCGGTTTCCTTTCGGCTCTTGATAAACTTTCTGCGGTGCAGGATGAGACGGTTTCTGCGGCGCCGGGTGTGTTTAACTCCTTTTTCGGGCCGGACCCGGCAGGGCTTTTAGGCGTGGTGATTCTCACAAGCCTTGGTACTTGGGGACTGCCCCAGATGGTACAGAAGTTTTATGCCATCAAGAGTGAGAGCGCCATCAATAAGGGCATGATTATATCCACTGTCTTTGCCACGATTGTGGCGGGCGGCTGCTATTTTCTGGGCGGATTCGGAAGATTGTTCAGTGACAAAATCGACATTGCGGCCAATGGGTATGACTCTGTCGTGCCAACCATGCTTTCAGGGCTTCCTGCAATCTTAATTGCGGTGGTGGTGATTTTGGTACTTTCAGCTTCCATGTCCACACTGTCTTCCCTGGTATTGGCATCAAGCTCTACCTTGACGCTGGACTTTATTAAAGGTAATATGATTAAGGAGATGGATGAGAAAGAACAGGTGAAATGGATGCGGGCTCTTCTGGTAGTGTTTATCGCCATATCCGTAGTGCTTGCATTGATTCAATATCGTTCTAACGTCACTTTTATCGCGCAGCTCATGGGTGTGAGCTGGGGCGCGTTAGCCGGCGCTTTTCTGGCACCTTTCCTTTATGGCCTGTACTGGAAGCGGACGACTAAGGCGGCCTGCTGGGTAAGCTTTTTATTCTCTACGGTGGTGATGCTTGCCAATATCTTTTTCCGGGCAAGTTTTCCGGCATACCTGCAGTCACCCATTAACGCCGGTGCTTTCTGTATGTTGGCCGGGCTTGTGATTGTGCCTGTGGTTAGCCTGTTTACGAAGGCACCCGGACAGAAAACGTTGGAGGAGATTTTCTCCTGTTACCAGAAAAAAGTGACAGTTTCAGTGACAGATTCCATCGGCGATCAGAATTAAGAGGCGTGAAGCGCTTTGGAATGGAGGAAGGTATGAAAACACTAATGCTTGGCAATGAAGCGGTGGCCAGAGGTCTCTATGAGGCAGGCTGCTGCTTTGTATCCAGTTATCCGGGAACACCCAGCACAGAGATTACTGAGTGCGTGGCGAAATATGAGGAGGTTTACGCGGAGTGGGCACCCAATGAGAAGGTGGCTCTTGAGGCGGCGTTTGGCGCATCCCTGATAGGAAAGAGAAGCTTTTGTGCCATGAAACACGTAGGGTTAAATGTGGCGGCAGATCCCCTTTTTACCATTTCTTATACAGGGGTAAACGCAGGACTTGTAATCGGTGTGGCCGATGATGCGGGAATGCACAGTTCTCAGAATGAACAGGATTCCAGACATTATGCGAAGGCGTCAAAGATTCCCATGCTGGAGCCTTCCGATTCGATGGAGGCGTTAAACTTTGCGAAGCTTGCCTATGAAATTTCCGAGAAATTTGATACGGCGGTTCTGCTGAAGATGTGTACCCGCGTCAGCCATTCCCAGAGTGTGGTGGAGACGGGTGAGCGGGTAGAACCGGAACAGAAAAAGTATGAGAAGAATCCCGCCAAATATATTATGATGCCGGTCAATGCAAAGAAGCGCCACCCGGAAGTGGAGGCGCGCACCAAGGCTCTGATACAGTGGGCGGAACAGACGGAAATTAACCGGATTGAGGAGGGACAGGATAAATCCCTTGGCATTATCACTTCTTCTACCTGTTATCAGTATGTGAAGGAGGCCTTTGGAGATACCTATCCTGTATTGAAACTGGGGATGATCTGGCCAATGCCGCAGCAGAAGATAAAAGACTTCGCTGGCACCGTTGACAGACTGGTGGTGGTAGAGGAGCTGGATGACTATATTGAGACCCACTGTAAGAACATGGGCCTTTGCGTATCCGGAAAAGACCTGTTTACCAATATCGGGGAACTGAGTCAGAACCTGGTGAAAGAGAAACTTGGCGGTACAGTACATACAGGGGCGTGCCTGGCAGAAGAGATTCCCGCAAGACCCCCGGTGATGTGCGCAGGCTGCCCTCACCGCAGTATTTTCTATGTACTGAAGAAATTGAAATTGACGGTTTTGGGAGATATCGGCTGTTATACGCTGGGAGCCGTGGCGCCTTTGGGTGCCATTGATACCACAATCTGTATGGGTGCTTCTGTGTCAGGACTGCACGGTTTCGTAAAAGCTGGCGGCGAAGAGATGGAAGGACGGACTGTGGCGGTCATCGGGGATTCTACGTTTATTCATTCCGGTGTCACAGGCCTGATCAATATTGCCTATAATGAGTCCAATGCTACCGTGATTATATTAGATAATTCCATCACGGGTATGACGGGCCATCAGCAGAATCCGACTACGGGTTATAACCTGAAAGGGGACCCCTGCACGAAGATCGATTTGGAAAGCTTGTGTCACGCCGTAGGCATTCAGCGCGTGAGAGTGGTTGACCCTTACGATATGGATACCTGCCAGAGGGTAATCAAAGAAGAGCTGGAAGCGAAAGAGCCTTCGGTCATTATTTCCCGCCGGCCCTGCGCATTGTTAAAGTATGTAAAGCATCCAGGCCCTATCTGTTCCGACCCGGAAAAGTGTAAGGGATGTAAGGCCTGTATGAACATTGGCTGTCCTGCCATCAGTATGGTGGACGGCAAGGCGCAGATTGATGCCACACTCTGCGTAGGATGCGGTGTCTGTAAGCAACTGTGTAAATTTGACACGCTCGGTTAAGCGTTAGTTTAGAAAAGCAGGTGTCATAATAACTGTGACAAAGAAGCGGCACAGACGGGAATAGAGAGAGTATCGTCATGGGAAGAAATGGAGATAAGTATGGAAACGAAGAATATTATGATCGTGGGAGTAGGAGGACAGGGGACACTTCTTGCCAGTAAGCTTTTGGGACGTCTTCTCCTTGGCAAGGGATATGATGTGAAGGTCAGCGAGGTGCACGGCATGAGCCAGCGGGGCGGAAGCGTCGTGACTTATGTGCGCTGGGGAGACCGGGTATGTTCTCCTATTATAGATAAGGGGCAGGCAGATTGTGTCCTTTCCTTTGAACTTTTGGAGGCGGCCCGTTATACAGAATATGTAAAACCGGGCGGCAGGATTATCGTCAACAGTCAGCAGATTAATCCCATGCCGGTGGTTGCAGGCATGGCTGTTTATCCAAAGAATCTGGAAGAGAAAATGGTGGAACTGGGGATTCATGTGGATGCGCTGGATGCACTTGCGTTGGCGGAGGAAGCGGGGAGCAGTAAGGCTGTGAACTTAGTGCTCATGGGCAGACTTTCCAAACATTTTGAGTTTACCACACAGGAATGGATGGATGCCATTGAGCAGAGTGTGCCTGCCAAATTCCTGGAGATGAATAAGAAGGCATTTTCATTAGGACAGAGTGCGTGAGAAAACGCTTCGGAATGGAGGAAAGTATGGAACGGTATTACCAGAAAGAAATTGAAACCGCGGACAGGGAGCAGATTCTTGCATGGCAGAATGAACGGCTGGTAAAGCAGGTGCGCCATGTGTGGGACAATGTACCCTATTACCGCAAAAAGATGGAGGAGAAGGGGGTTTTGCCTGAGGATATTCAGAGCGTGGATGACTTGCACAAACTGCCCTTCTTATCAAAGGATGATCTGCGGGAGGCTTATCCTTACGGATTGTTGGCCACATCTCTAAAAGATTGTGTCCGTATCCAGTCCACATCCGGGACTACCGGACGCAGAGTGGTGGCTTTTTATACCCAGCATGATATTGATCTGTGGGAGGATTGCTGTGCCCGCGCTATTGTAGCGGCAGGCGGCACCAATGAGGATGTCTGTCATGTGTGCTATGGTTATGGCCTTTTTACCGGGGGACCCGGATTAAATGGCGGCAGTCATAAAGTCGGCTGTTTGACGCTTCCTATGTCGTCAGGTAATACCGACCGCCAACTGCAGTTCATGGTGGACTTGGAGGCTACCATTCTCTGCTGTACACCTTCTTATGCGGCTTTTCTGGCGGAAAGTATTCATGAGCGCGGCCTGCGTGATAAAATTAAGCTGAAAGCGGGTATTTTCGGTGCAGAGGCATGGAGCGAGGAGATGCGCCAGGACATTCAGAATAAACTGGGCATCAAGGCGTATGATATTTATGGACTCACGGAGACCAGCGGCCCTGGTGTCGCTTTTGAATGCAGTGCGCAGACCGGTATGCACATCAATGAAGATCATTTTATTGCTGAAATTATCGATTCCGACACGGGAGAGGTGCTTCCTGAAGGCAGTAAAGGTGAACTGGTATTTACGGCAATCACCAAGGAAGCTTTCCCGCTTTTGCGTTACCGCACCAGAGATATCTGTGTTCTGACCAGAGAGAAATGTGCCTGCGGCCGTACCCACGTGAAGATGAGTAAGCCTATGGGCAGAAGCGATGATATGCTGATTGTCAAGGGCGTTAATGTATTCCCGTCTCAGATTGAGACAGTGCTGTTAGAACAAGGATATCCGGCTAACTATCAGATTATTGTGGACCGTGTCAACAATTCTGATACCATTGAGGTCATGGTGGAGATGACGCCTGAGAACTTCTCCGATAACCTGGGTAAGATTACAGAGATGGAGAAAGGATTGGTGTCTGCACTCAAGGCTATGTTGGGCATTTACGCTAAGGTGCGTCTGGTGGCACCCAAATCTATTACCAGAAGCGAAGGCAAGGCAGTGCGCGTGATCGATAAGCGCAAGATTTAGAAAGGGGGACGAACCTATGACAATACCTCAGATTTCTGTATTTTTGGAAAACAAAGCGGGACAGCTTGCAGACATTACCAACATTCTGTCACAGAATCAGGTAAACATGCGGGCAATCAATATTGCTGAGACGGCGGATTACGGCGTTTTGCGGCTCATCGTGGACGATGCTTCCAAGGCTTCTGCAATTTTATTGGAACAGGGTTTTATTCTGACCATGACACCTGTTGTGGGGGTGGCTGTTCCAGACACACCGGGCGGCTTAAGTAAGGTGCTGGGGGTGATTTCCGCCGCCGGGATTGATGTGGAATATATGTATTCTGTTTTCGGACAAAAGGATGGGCAGGCCTGTATGATCTTCCGTGTGGCAGATACGGAGGGGCTTATTGAAGTTCTGGAAAAAGACGGCATCAGCACCATTGCAGGAGATAATCTTGGTCTTCATTAAAAAGTGAGTGGCTGATATTAATCGCATAGTGGTTACAAAAAAATAGTTGACAAACAGAAAAAATTCGTATACATTATAAGGCAGTAAAGTTTTATAAATAAGACAGGCGATGATAAGAACAAGTAGTGAATCAGGGAACGGACAGAAAGCAGCCGGTGGATGAGAGGCGCGCGGGAACTTTTTCATGAATACATCTTGGAGCTTCATGGCAGAATAGAACGGATGTTATGTCAGTCTAAGCTGACAGGCAGAGGAATTCTTAGTAGGTCATGACGGGGAATGCACGTTATAGCAGGAAAGTATCATCATAGATAGTATAACGGATGCTATTTTATGATTGTACTCGTTGAGGCGGGCGATGTAAGTCGTCTGTAAAATTAGGTGGTAACACGAGTTTAACCCTCGTCCTGATAACAGGACGGGGGTTTTTAGCGCGAACTTGTAATGCAGAGCATTTTGAATCTGCGCAAGGCAGAGAAAGGCTCTGTAAATTTCAGAAACAAAAGGGAGGAAATGAAAATGGGAATTTATGAGGAATTACAGGCGAGAGGACTTCTCGCACAGTTGACGGATGCGGAAGAAATCAAAGAACTGATCAACCATGGAAAAGCTACTTTTTATATTGGTTTTGACCCCACGGCAGACAGCCTGCATGTAGGACATTTTATGGCGCTGTGTCTGATGAAGCGTCTGCAGGAGGCGGGAAATAAGCCGATTGCATTGATCGGGGGCGGCACGGCCATGGTCGGAGATCCTTCCGGGCGGACGGATATGCGTTCCATGATGACAAAGGAGACGATTGCGCACAATTGTGAATGTTTTAAGAAACAGATGAGCCGGTTTATAGATTTCTCAGATGGCAAGGCGTTGATGGTGAACAACGCTGACTGGCTGCTAGGGTTAAACTATGTGGAATTTATCAGAGAAGTGGGCGCCTGTTTCAGTGTCAACAACATGCTTCGGGCAGAGTGTTATAAGCAGAGAATGGAGAAGGGCCTGAGCTTCCTAGAGTTTAACTACATGATCATGCAAAGTTATGATTTCCTGGAACTTTACAAAAGATATGGCTGTAATATGCAGTTTGGCGGCGATGATCAGTGGAGCAATATGCTGGGAGGTACGGATTTAATCCGCCGTAAGCTGAGCAAGGATGCCTATGCCATGACCATAACGCTTCTGATGAATTCTGAGGGCAAAAAGATGGGTAAGACACAGAAGGGGGCGGTATGGCTCGATCCGAATAAGACGACTCCCTTTGAGTTCTATCAGTACTGGCGCAATGTGGACGACGCCGATGTGCTCAAATGTATGCGGATGCTCACCTTCCTGCCCTTAGAGCAGATTGACGAGATGGATAAGTGGGAAGGAAGCCAGTTGAATGAGGCAAAAGAGATTCTTGCTTATGAACTGACCAATCTGGTGCACGGCGAAGAGGAAGCGCAGAAAGCCAAAGAAGCGTCAAGAGCGCTTTTTGCCGGCGGCGGAAGTCTGGAAAATATGCCAACGGTGACGCTTCCCGAGGCCGATTTCAGGGACGGTTCCATTGATATCCTTGGTATTCTGGTATCCGCGGGGCTTTCGGCATCCCGTTCGGAAGCACGCAGAGCGGTGGAGCAGGGTGGTGTGTCCGTAAAGGGTGAGAAAGTGAGCGATGTCAAGACTGTTTACAGTAAAGATGACATTATGGCGGAAGAGTTTATCGTGAAAAAGGGTAAGAAGAGCTTTAAGAAGATTATAGTATAAAAGGGTCAGCAGCTTGAATGAATCTGTGGAAAGCTGCATGGAAGGGCAGATTTTAGAGAGAAAACAGGAGAGGTATTGCTATGGAAAAGAGAGCAAAAGGAAGAACATTGATGTCCTATGCACCAGATATTAAGGTGGTGGATTGTACTTTGCGGGACGGAGGTCTTGTGAACAATTTCTTTTTTACGGATGAGTTTGTGAAGGCTTTATACCGTGCCAATATCAAGGCGGGCGTGGATTATATGGAATTCGGCTACAAGGCGTCCAAAGAGATGTTTGATGTCAATAAGTTCGGAAAATGGAAATTCTGTGATGATAAGGACATCCGTGCCGTTGTAGGTGACAATAAGACGGATATGAAGATTGCGGTGATGGCAGATGTGGGCCGATGCGATTTCAGGAAAGATATCCTGAATAAGAAAGACAGTCCCATTGATCTTGTGCGTGTTGCCACTTATATCAATACCATACCGGCAGCCATAGAGGTGATTGAGGATTGTACGAAGAAGGGCTATGAGACCACGGTCAATATCATGGCAATTTCCAAATCCAACGAGACAGATCTGGATGCGGCCCTGGAACTGCTTGGACAAAGCAGTGTTGGTACTATTTATCTGGTGGACAGCTATGGGTCCCTCTATCCGGAGCAGGCGAGACGTCTGGCAGATAAATATCTGGAAGTGGCAGCAAAATATAATAAGAAAGTGGGCATACATGCTCACAATAACCAGCAACTCGCTTTTGCGAATACGGCGGAAGTGATTATCATGGGCGTAAGCTACTTAGATGCTACTGTGAGCGGTATGGGAAGGGGATGTGGTAATTGCCCCAGTGAGCTGTTGCTGGGATTTCTGAAGAATCCTAAATATAATATCAATCCCATCTTAAATTTTGTGGAGAAACAGATCGTTCCCCTGCGGGAGTCCGGGGTCACTTGGGGATATGATGTGCCATATCTTTTGACGGGTATTTTGAACCAGCATCCCAAGTCTGCCATTCAGTTTATGAAAGAGGGCAGGAAAGATTATTATGAGTTCTATCTGGAACTGCTGGAGAATTTCTAGGAAGGCGTGGGCATAAGCTATTCAGGAGAAGATATAGATGAAACAAAAGCATAGACAAGATAAGAAGCAGGAATTGGAGTTTATTGAACTGGACGATTGTGAAGAAGCATATGAAGACGCAGAGGAAGATGACTATGAAGCAGAAGATGAATATGAGTCTTTGGCAGGACGTGGAATGTCTATTGTTCCAAAGATTTTTATCGTTATTATAACAATTGTTATAATTTTCTCTGTTGTGCTGATAACGCGTCTTTCCGGTAAAAATCACGAGGATGCCGCAGAGGCGTCCCTGCCTGCAATGGAAGAGATCTCTGATGAAGATACCCAGGAAGAGCGGATACAGGAGCTGGAAGAGCAGGAAAATCAGACAGACCAGGGTCTGATAGTTGACGGGGAAGAGAGCCAGCCTGACATGGAAGAGGCAGAAAATGCCGGACAGGAAGCGGAAGCCGCCTCACAGGAGGCGGCGGATCCCCAGACGGAAACCATGAGTACACAGCAGGGTACGGCGGTGGATGTGACAGAGCTGCTCTCTTCCGGTGCAGTAGTCGAGACAGAAAAGATAACACTTGGTATTGATGTGGCCAGATATCAGGGTACGATAGATTGGGCACAGGTGGCGGCATCGGGAATTGAATTTGCCATGGTGCGTGTGGGATACCGTACAGACAGTACAAGAGAAATCTGTGCGGATACCAATGCCAAATATAATATGCAGGAAGCCCAGAAGAACGGAATCAAAGTAGGCGCATACTTTTTCTCCACTGCAGCAAGTACGGCGGAAGCGGTAGAAGAGGCGGACTGGGTTGCAGATTATATATCCCAGTATCAGATTACCTATCCTGTGGCTTATGACTGTGAAGGGTTTGACAGACCGGAAAGTGCCCAATATGCGTTGTCGAAGACCCAGCGGACGGATATCGCCATCGCCTTTTTGGAGCAGATTTACACACGTGGATATACGCCCATGTTCTATGCTTCTATGGGAGAACTGACCGGGGAGGCGAAGTGGGAGACGTCACGGATTGAAAATACTTATAAGATTTGGGTGTCCCAGTATCCCACAGCGCCTTATCCGCAGACGGCGAAGTCTTCCTATACCGGCAGTCATGCCATGTGGCAGTATACCAACCAGGGAACGGTTGCAGGGATTGGCAGGCCGGTGGATGTCAATATTGCTTATTTTGGCTATGAAGGAGAAGCAGAAGCTTTGAGCGGGGAGACACCGGAGGAGGTGCAGGCGGATGCGGAGGCATTGATGCACTTTACGGAAGTGAATGAAGAAGTGACTGCGAAGGATTCCACCAATCTGCGAAACATTCCCAGCCAGGGAAGTGACAGTGCAGTGGTGTATACACTGCCAAACGGAGAGACAATCTTAAGAACCGGCATCAGCGACAGCGGCTGGTCCAGGCTTACCTATAATGGACAGACAGTGTACGCGGTTTCCAGTTATCTGACTACAGATTTGTCTTTCCAGACACCCCAGCCGCAGACACAGGAGGGGACTGACAGTGGAGATGGTCTAAAGACCAGATTTGAGGAAAGAAACGAGCAGGTGACAGCGAAAGTAGAGGTCAATCTTCGTACACTGCCCAGTGTGACGAATCCGGATGCTGCGGTAGCGGCGGTATTACATAACGGTGAGTATGTGACCAGAACAGGCATCAACGAAGCATACGGCTGGTCGAGGGTAGATTATAACGGACAGACATTATACTGTATCAGCAGTTATTTAATACAGTAGAGACAGGGAGGAGTTATATGAGAACGAATATTATCCGGAGACAATTCGATGAAGAGCGAGCGTTATATAATTTACAGCAGGCGGATGTGGAGGAATGCACCTTTGCCGGGCCTGCTGATGGAGAGTCTGTGTTAAAGGAATCCAGAGATGTGAATCTGAGAAAGTGTACCTTTTCTCTGCGGTATCCGTTGTGGCATGTGAAAGGATTTACCATGGAAGATTCTACCATGGATGAGTTGACGCGGGCGGCAATCTGGTATGCTAAGGACGGTGTGATCAAAGAATCCGTGTTAGGCGGTATCAAAGCGGTCAGAGAATGTACAGGAATTCGCTTAGAGAACTGTAAGATTGTGTCTCAGGAATTTGGATGGAAATCCAGTGGTATTGTTTTGAAGGACACCGATATTACTTCCGAGTATCTGTTTTTTGACAGTCAGGATGTGAGATTAGAGCATGTGAAAATGCAGGGAAAGTATTCTTTTCAGTATATGAAAGATTTGGAAATCATAGACAGTGTGCTGGATACCAAGGATGCTTTTTGGCACAGTGAGAACGTTACTGTCAGAAATAGTGTGGTAAAGGGAGAATATCTGGGATGGTTTTCGGATGGACTGACCTTAATCGATTGTAAAATCAGCGGCACACAGCCGTTATGTTATTGTAAGAATCTGAAACTGGTAAACTGCACTATGGAGGATACAGATCTTTCCTTTGAATATTCGGATGTGGAAGCAGATGTGCAGGGACACGTGATCTCCATTAAGAATCCAAAATCAGGTCATATTACAGTGGACAGTGTGGGCGAGGTCATTCGGGAAGAGCCGGTGATGGAGTGCACAGGGCAGGTTATCATACGCGGGAAGGAAGAAACGTTATGAAAAAGGGTGATAAGGCTGGCATTGTGTGTTGTTCCAACGGCTTAAGCGCAGAGCGGAAAGAGGATGTTCAAAAGTTAGTATCGGCATTAACGAAAATAGGAATCACACCTGTCATGAGTGAGTATATCTATACAAGAAGTGCGGTGTTTTCCGGAACCGGCAGAGAACGGGCGCAGGCCCTGATGAGATTTTATGAGGATAATGAGGTGCGGGCAATCTTTGATATATCCGGCGGGGATATCGCAAATGAAATTCTGCCTTATCTGGATTTTGATGTGATACAAGCGCATCCCAAACAGTTCTGGGGATACAGTGATTTGACTTCGATCATCAATGCTGTCTATGCGATGACGGGATGCGAGGGCGTACTTTATCAGGTGATGAACCTCATCCGGGATGAGAGCGGTCTTCAGAGAGAGCGCTTTGCAAAGACCGTGTTAACCGACGGGAATTCTCTATTTACTTTTCCCTATGAGTTTATCCAGGGAGATTATATGGAAGGCATCGTGGCAGGCGGCAATATCCGGTGTCTTCTGAAATTGGCGGGAACCGCCTTTTTTCCAGATATGACAGACAAGATTCTAGTACTGGAGGCTTTGGGCGGCAGCGTGGCACAGTTTGTGGCCTATCTTAGCCAGCTTGCGTGTATGGGCGTGTTTTCTAAGATAAAAGGGATTGTGCTGGGAACCTTTACCCAGATGGAAGCTGAGAATGCCCAGCCGGATATCACTACACTGGTACAGGAATATGCCAAGGGCCTTCCTGTGATCAAGACATCCAAGATAGGGCACGGTGCAGATTCCTGTGGTATAGTGATTGGTTCATATCGTGTGTTTTCTTAAATCTGATAGAGTTTCTTCAAGTTTTCCATTTTGGCACTGGCATTGCGTAACAAGGCATCTAACAGGGTGATGGCGGCCATAGATTCCACCACCACCACAGCGCGGGGGACGATGACAGGATCGTGTCGTCCCTTGATGGAAATCTCCAGTTCTTCTCCCTGTTTATTCACAGTTTCCTGCGGAGTAAAGATGGAGGGAGTGGGCTTGATGTGGGCGCGCAGTATGATGCGGGAACCATCGCTGATGCCGCCCAGGATACCGCCGGCGTGGTTCGATGTCTTGATGATCTTGCCGTCCTGTATCCGGAAGGGATCGTTGTTTGTGGAACCATTGTGCAAAGAGACGTCTACACCGTCGCCAATTTCCACGGCTTTGACGGCACCGATGGACATGACTGCTTTTGCCAGATCAGCATCCAGTTTCTCGAAGACGGGGTCTCCCAGACCAGCCGGTACACCGTCTATCACACATTCAATCACACCGCCTGCGGAATCATATTGTTTCATGCAGTCGGCTAAATACTGCTCGGCCAGAAGGGAAGCCTCTCTGTCCGGCATGGCGGTGGGGGTTTCCAGAATGGCCGTTTGATCAAAATGGTCCATGGAGATACCGATGGGGCCGATGGACTTGGTATAGGCACACAGGCGTATGCCGAATTCAGCCAGTGCTTTGGCGGCAATCGCGCCGGCAGCCACACGGCCTATGGTCTCTCTGCCGGAAGAGCGGCCGCCCCCGCGGTAGTCCCGAAAGCCGTATTTTGTATCAAAAGTATAGTCGGCGTGACCGGGACGGTAATAGCTGGCGATTTCACTGTAGTCCGTAGAGCGCTGTGAAGTGTTTGGCACCAGCATGGAAATGGGAGTGCCGGTAGTTTTTCCCTCGAAAATGCCGGAGAGAATTTGTACCTCATCGGCCTCCTTACGGGGGGTGGATATTTTAGTCTGTCCGGGCTTTCTCCTGTTCAAATAGGTCTGGATATCGTTCTTTTCCAGATGAAGGCCTGCAGGACAGCCGTCTACGACCACACCCAGTGCCGCACCGTGAGACTCCCCCCAGGTGGTAAGTTGAAAGATAATTCCTAGTGTTGAACCTGCCATTGTGTATTCCTTTCTTCTATTATGATGAAGTTTTCTGAAAATATCACGCAGGATAACCTGCAAAAATAAAATAACTGGTAAAATATAAAATGCATATTTAATATTGAAGACGGAAAAGTTGCATTTTACAACCTTCTATGCAGACTGTCCCAGCAAACAAATCTGCTTTTGTAGCATATCATATTTAAGGGTAAAAATAAATATGAAGGACATTTTCGAAATAAAATAATGAAGGGAGCAGAAAAAAGATAAAAGATTTACATAAAAAAGACTGTACAAATAAATTTTATGTGTTATGATATAAATTAGGTTTACATATTCCCTATTTTTAGTTTTTTCGACGGCGGTTGTCGGAAGAGGGATCTGTGAATACAATCAACCAAGTCATACATAGATAATGAGGAGTTTATGAAAAAGACATTTCAGGAGAACTTAATAGCAAAGTTCACAGGTATTACCAAAAGGCACAGCGTATTGACATATCCGTGTCTTGCGGCAGTGGCTGTTATTTTGTTTTTCTATCATATCTTTATGCATTTTGTAAATAATGGCAAGCGTTATGTCAGCGTGGCTTTTGTAGCCGTTTTCTTTATGAGCAGCTGCAGTTTTTCTTTTGCAGTGTTTGCAGAGCGTACCGGATTCATCAGCGCCCAGGAGACTTACAGTGCAATTGTGGAGGACTCAGATATTACCTTGGCGGTAGAACAGCCCTTGGAACCGCAGGAACAGATTATCTTGGAGGAGGATGAAAATGAAACGGCGTGTGAGCCCTCAGAAGAGACAGAGGATGTAGTTGCCTATTCTCTGGATGACCTTTTGGCAAATCATGAGGAGAAACCTTATCAGGCGCTCAATACAGATAATGAGGTGACAGGGGAGGAGTATGTGTTTGATTCTTCAGACTGGCGTCTGGTATTGATCAACAAGCAGCATCCCATTCCGGAAGATTATGATTTTACACTGGGAACGTTTACAGCCGGTATGCGCTGTGACGAACGTATCATTGAGGACTTGCTTTTGATGATGAAAGCGGCTAAGGATGAAGGGGTTAACCTGGAAGTCTGCTCTCCTTATCGGGGTGACAATAGACAGGAGTATCTTTTTAATAAGAAGATTAAGAATTATATGGGACAGGGAATGTCCTATATGGAAGCTTATAAGATGGCCTCTCAGATTGTTACTGTGCCAGGGGCCAGTGAACATCAGGTAGGCCTTGCGCTGGATATATGGAGTGACACATATAAGTCCCTGGACAAAGGGTTTGAGGATACGGCGGCAGGAAAGTGGCTGGCGGAGCACAGCTGTGAGTATGGATTTATCCTGCGCTATCCGGAGGGAAAGGAATATATTACCAGTATTGAATATGAGCCCTGGCATTTTAGGTATGTAGGCAGGGAGGCGGCTATGATCATGAAGATGGAGAATATCTGCCTGGAAGAGTTTTGGGATAAATATTTATAGATTACAAAAAGAGGTAGTTATGTATCAGATTATCAAACAGGAAGGAAGAGCCAAGCGCGCAAAGCTCACGACAGTGCATGGAGTCATTCAGACACCTGTCTTTATGAATGTGGGCACGGCGGCAGCAATTAAGGGTGCTGTCTCCACAGAGGATTTGGAAAGCATCGGGACACAGGTGGAGCTTTCTAATACCTATCATCTGCATGTGCGTCCAGGAGACCAGGTGATTAAGAAGCTTGGCGGCCTTCATAAGTTTATGTCCTGGGACAGGCCGATTCTCACGGACTCGGGAGGATTTCAAGTTTTTTCGCTGGCCGGGCTTCGTAAGATTAAGGAGGAAGGCGTATATTTTCATTCTCATGTAGACGGGCGTAAGATTTTTATGGGCCCTGAGGAGAGTATGCAGATTCAGTCCAATCTGGCTTCTACCATTGCCATGGCATTTGACGAGTGTCCTTCCAGTGTGGCGGAGCGCAAGTATGTGGAAGATTCGGTAGCGCGCACCACCAGATGGCTGGTACGCTGTAAAAAGGAAATGGAGCGATTAAATAAACTCCCCGATACCATAAATTCCAGCCAGCTTCTTTTTGGCATTAACCAGGGCGCTGTCTTTGATGACATCCGTATAGAACATGCGAAGAGGATTTCGGAGCTTGGCTGTGACGGGTATGCGATTGGCGGTCTGGCAGTGGGGGAGAGTCATGAACAGATGTATCATGTAATTGAGGAGACAGTTCCTTATCTGCCCAAAGATGTACCCACATACCTGATGGGTGTGGGAACCCCGGCTAATATTTTGGAGGCCGTGGAGCGAGGCGTTGATTTTTTTGATTGTGTCTATCCTACCAGAAACGGGAGACATGGGCATCTATATACCAACCAGGGCAAGATTAATCTCTTCAATGCGAAATATGAACTGGATGAGAGACCCATCGAGGAGGGGTGTCAGTGTCCTGCCTGCAGACGATACTCCAGGGCCTATATCAGACATCTTCTAAAAGCCAAGGAAATGCTGGGGATGCGGCTGTGTGTTCTGCATAATCTGTATTTTTACAATACGATGATGGAAGAAGTTAGAAATGCTCTGGATGGAGGAGATTTTGCTTCCTATAAGAGGCAGAAACTGGAAGGTATGAAAATGCTGCAATCATAAAATTTCTGTGAAAAGGCTTGTTTTTGGAATTTAAATTGTGTATGATATGCTTTAGACTTTTGATGAAAAGATAATGGAGGAAATGGTATGGGATTATTATTATCAGCTGATGCGGCGGCTGCTACAGGCAGTGGTCTGGTCATGATCATCTATATTGTGGTCATCGTGGCGTTTATGTATTTTCTTATGGTGCGTCCGCAGAAGAAGGAGCAGAAGAGAGTGGCAGCAATGCTGGCAGATATGAGTGTGGGCGATGTAGTGCTTACCACCAGCGGATTTTACGGGATTGTGATTGATATCACAGACGATACTCTGATAGTGGAGTTTGGCAATAACAAAAACTGTCGAATCCCGATGCAGAAATCTGCGGTGGCGCAGGTCGAGAAGGCGGAGACAGAATAGGAAATATGATGCGGGAAACAGCAGGGTCGTGGTGTGACAGCCAGGACCCTTTTTCAATTATTAATGTTTTATTAATGTTATTTAAGATAGTATTGACAATGAGGAGTAATTGATGTAGAATTTCAACTTGTATGAAGGCACACAAAGAATACTGTTAAAGGGAGGAGATAGTTATGAAGAGAAGAGCAGTAAAAGCAATCTTATGTGCGGCGCTTATGGCGCTTACTTTGTCTATGACAGCATGCGGCGGTTCAGATGATGCAGCTAAGGGTGCAGACACGGCTGCGGAAGAAGAGGCAGAGGCACCGGCACCGGAGGAGGAGAAAGAGGAAGAAGCAGCAGAGGAACCTGAAGCAGAGGCTCCTGAGGCAGAAGAGCCTGAAGAGGAAGAAGAAGCTGAAGCTACAGGCGATACGCTGGAGGATTATCTGAATTCTACACCTGGCGCTATGGAAGCGATAGAGGAGCAGATTGCTGGTGCTGGCGAGGAAGGTTTGTCTGTGAAAGCAGAAGTAAAGGGAAATGACTTTACCTTCAACTTTACTGTTGAGGATGCGTCCCTGCTTACGGATGATGCACCTGCGCAGTTGGAAGCTGGTCTGGATGCTACTGCATCTATTTTCGAGCAGATGGCTGGTCAGATGGATGAAGTGATTGGCCAGAAGGGTACAGTGCAGTTTGTGATCAGATACCTTGATCCCGATGGAAATGTACTTGCAGAGAGAGGCTTTAAAGCACAATAAAGAAGGTAAGTAGTCTTGCCGAAAATAGAAAAGGCCGTATCAGTATGATGCGGTCTTTTGCTATCACTTGACAAGCTCCAGTATATCCTTCAAAATAGAAAAAGAAAAATAAAATACGCCAAGAGATCGTCAGATCGGAAAGGAGCACTATGAAAAGGGGATTTGTAAAAATTTTTACCGTAACAGCTGCTATGGTAAGTATGCTTTCTATGAGCATGACAGTTTGCGCCGCGGAGAATTATACGGTGGCAAGTGGAGATCATCTGATGAAGATCGCCAAGGAAAAGTATGGGGACGAGAATAAGTGGAATATTATCTATGAGGCAAATAAAGAGGCGATTAAAGAGCCCACAAAGATTTATCCGGGACAGGTAATTGTGATTCCGGACCTTGCCGAAGAAGCAGGAGCGCCGGCAATGCAGCTTACGGTAGTGCCGGAAACGGAAACACCCACTATACAGATGGAGATTTTGGAGACTCCCGTAGTGCAGGAGAAGCAGCCCGCACAAGAAACATTGCCTGAGGCGGCACCGGCAGTACAGCCTTCTCCCACGGCATCGGCAGTGACGACTTTGGAAGAGTTTGGCAAGGATCCCGAATTTAAGAAAATTTGGGATGCCGAGATGCAGATGTTCTCAGGAAGCGGCATGGATATTTCTGTTCTATTTCAGGAAAATACTATGGCGGTTATCGTGACGATCACAGATTCTTCTTATCTTGTAGATGGGATAGGAGAAGCGCTGACTGAGGGCTTAGAGTCAGTGAAACCAATCGTGGATGAGTTGCTTGTCATGATTGAGGATGAACTTGGCAATCCTGGAAATACTACGATCATCTACAGTTATCAGACAGCCGATGGCACCATACTTGCACAGAGAGCATTTACGGCAAAATAACAGAAAAGGTATAAAGGAATGGCCGGGTCAGCAATGATCCGGCTTTTCTGTATTGAAATTTATACGGGAATAGTCTATGATATATAAGTGATATTTTGCGATTTGAGTTGTTTTATCATACTATAATATAGGTGTGTTTCCAGGCGGAAGCGCAAGAATGGAGGTAAGGATGGAACTTAAGATAACCTGTATTCCCGGAGATGGTATAGGACCGGAAATCGTGGCGGAGGCTAAGAAGGTACTTGATGCGACAGCGGCGAAATTTGGACATGTGATGCAGTATACCGATATTCTGATGGGTGGAGCATCCATTGATGTGCATGGGGTGCCATTGACGGAGGAAGCGGTGGAGACTGCAAAGAGTGCTGACGCGGTACTGATGGGCTCGATCGGCGGGGATACGACCACTTCGCCCTGGTATAAGCTGCCTCCTAATTTAAGTCCGGAGGCCGGCCTTTTGGCCATTCGGAAGGCGCTGAATCTTTTTGCAAACCTGCGGCCCGCGGTTTTGTATGAGGAGCTTTCCGGCGCTTGTCCATTAAAAGAGGAGATTTCATCGGCTGGTTTTGATATGCTGATTATGCGGGAACTGACGGGGGGACTGTATTTCGGAGAGCGAAAGACCGTTGAGGAAAATGGTATACGTAAGGCCATAGATACGCTGACCTATGACGAAAATGAAATCCGCAGGATTGCCATCAAAGGATTTGAGATTGCCAGAAAGCGAAATAAAAAGGTGACCAGCGTGGATAAAGCCAATGTGCTGGATTCTTCCAGGCTCTGGCGTAAGGTGGTGGAAGAGGTTGCCGTGGATTATCCGGATGTGACCTTAGAACATATGCTGGTGGATAATTGTGCCATGCAGCTTGTGAAAGATCCCGCGCAGTTTGATGTGATTTTGACAGAGAATATGTTCGGCGATATTTTATCGGATGAGGCGAGTATGGTGACCGGTTCTATCGGTATGCTGGCGTCAGCCTCTTTAAATGATACGAAGTTTGGCCTGTATGAGCCAAGCCATGGCTCAGCGCCCGATATTGCAGGAAAAGATATTGCCAATCCCATTGCCACAGTGCTTTCCGCTTCCATGATGCTTCGCTACAGCTTTGATTTGGACAAAGAGGCGGATGCCATAGACAACGCAGTAAAAGCAGTACTGCAGGCCGGATACCGTACGGCGGATATCATGTCGGAAGGATGTGTGCGCGTGGGGTGTAAGCAGATGGGAGATCTTCTTGCGGAGAGAATATAAATAATATGTGTTATGATAAAATGAAGAGCAATTCATATACCAAAAAGGTTTGACTCTATGAAACAGCGATTACTTGAGCTAAGAAGGGACAGGATATTCCAGATATTTCTTGTGTTTCTTCTGGGCATGGCAGTTTACTATGGATACAGGATGTTTGAGATTACACCATGGTATGACGAGCTATATACTTATTATTATTTTATCAGCAGAGGACCGGTTTACGCGGCTATCCACTGGCCCCTTCCCAACAATCATGTTGGATTTTCCACCTTATCGGCCTGCCTGAATCTATTTGGCAGTTCGGCAGTGGCCCTAAGAGGAGTATCCTGGCTCAGCAGTCTGGGAAGCTTGGTGCTTCTGTACCGGATTGGCAGAAAGTGTTTTGCAGGATATTTTGCATTGGTTCCGGTGTTTGTCTTTGCAGGAATGAGCATGGTCAACCAGCTTGCGGTACAGGGAAGAGGTTATGCGCTTGTAACCTTCTGTTATCTCACGGCCCTATGGGAACTTTTTCACATCGTGGTGGAGCATCGGAAGAAGAGAAGCGGTTATGTTTTGTTTGGGCTGTCGCTTTTGATGGCGTTGTGGGCCATTCCCAGCAGCCTCTATGTGGTAATGCCGGTATGCATGATTGGCGGCATGATGCTCTTGCTGCAAAAGGAGTATAAAGGACTTGCCCGGCTTATTATGACGTCCCTTGTCAGTGCAGTCTGCACAGCTGGCCTTTATGGGATTTTGTGGCTGGCGATTGGCTCTAATCTGCTTATCAAAACACCGGACAGTGGATTTTCCGGTATGAGTCATGGAGCAGTCATTCTGCAGGCGCCTTTTCGGGCAGTCATAACAGGTGTATCTTATATGTTAGACACGCCCTATATTCAGAGTATGACCAGAGAACAGTTTACGGAGCAGGCTGCTTACTGGCTGCAGACTTTGTTTGGCACGCAGCTCTCTTTTGCATTTGGAATCAAGGGAACAGGCATGTGTCTGTTTGTGATGACCGCTCTTGTCATGGCAGTTCTGCGGACCTTGTGGCGTATAAAAAATAAATGCCATCCGTTATTTGTCAAAAGGCATTTTGCCAAGGCGGATATGGAGCAGGAATGGTCACAGGTACAAGGAATAGAGGACACTGTAAAACCGCTGCCGGAAAGAACAGAGCAGGACGGCTGCCAGGAGTTTCTGGAGGTGTATTTTCTGCTGACGATTCTTTTATTGACATTGGCTTTGGTGATACAGTGTAAACTGCCTTACCAGAGAGTGTTTTCTTTCCTGGGCGTGTGGCTGGCCCTTTTGTCTGCCTGGCTGATTGAGATTCTGTGCAATCTTATGAATGAAAAAGTCTCTTTATGGAAAAGGGGCAAAGGCTGTCATGGCTGGAACGGGATGGTGTGCAGTATTCTTACCGGGGGATTTTGTGTACTGACGCTTGGGCTGGATACGGCACCTTATAGTATGCGGAGCGAACTGCTTCAGGACGCTTATGAGCAGGGGGCCGTGGAACAGGCAGATAGAATAGCGGTGACGGACTGCGATCAGGAGTATTTTCTTCTGTATGCCTATCATATAGAAGAAAGCGGGACCACCAGACAGATTGAGGAAGGGGATGCCGTGCTGATTGATAAGGCGCTTCTTGGTATGGAATATGGTTATCGGGAAGGACCGGAGACGTGGAAGTTTTATTTGACCAAGGATGAGATACCCACGGCGTATTTGGAAGAAAAGATGGAGCCGGTCTATGAGAACTGGCAGTTTATCTTATATACAAGAAAGTAGATGCATGAAGCGCAGGGCGCTTCGGAACGGAGGAGAATATGAGAAGTGATAACGTGAAAGCGGGCGCACAGCAGGCGCCGCACAGAAGTTTATTTAATGCACTGGGATTTACGGAAGAGGAGATGAAGAAACCCATGGTGGGAATCGTCAGTTCCTACAATGAGATTGTGCCGGGACATATGAATCTGGATAAGCTTGTGGAAGCGGTAAAGCTGGGCGTAGCCCAGGCAGGCGGTGTGCCGGTAGTGTTTCCGGCGATTGCAGTCTGTGACGGTATCGCTATGGGGCATATTGGGATGAAGTATTCTCTGGTGACCAGAGATTTGATTGCAGATTCTACAGAGTGTATGGCGCTTGCCCATCAGTTTGACGCTCTGGTTATGGTGCCTAACTGTGATAAGAACGTGCCGGGACTTTTGATGGCGGCGGCTCGTATCAACGTCCCCACGGTCTTTGTCTCCGGCGGTCCCATGCTGGCCGGCCATGTGCAGGGTCAGAAAAGAAGCCTCTCTTCCATGTTTGAGGCAGTGGGTTCCCATGCGGCTGGTACGATGACAGAGGAAGAGCTGCGGGAGTTTGAGGAGAAGGTTTGTCCTACCTGTGGGTCCTGTTCCGGTATGTACACCGCCAATTCCATGAACTGTCTGACAGAGGCACTGGGCATGGGGCTTCGCGGCAATGGTACTATCCCGGCGGTTTATTCCGAGCGTATCAAACTTGCCAAACATGCAGGTATGGCAGTGATGAAACTGTTGGAAAAAGACATCAGACCGCGGGATATCATGACAAAGGATGCTATTTTAAATGCGCTTACCGTGGATATGGCTTTGGGATGTTCTACCAACTCCATGCTGCATCTGCCGGCAATCGCTCATGAGATTGGGTTTGACTTTGATATTGCTTTTGCCAATGAAATCAGTGAAAAAACACCTAATGTCTGTCATCTGGCACCTGCGGGTCCTACTTATATGGAAGATTTGAATGAGGCCGGCGGTGTCTATGCGGTGATGAAGGAGCTGGCTGATATTGGACTGCTCCATACAGACTGCATGACAGTGACAGGAAATACAATCGGAGAGAATATCAAGGATGCAGTAAACCGCAATACGGAGGTTATCCGTACTGTGGAGAATCCTTACAGTAAGACAGGCGGTCTTGCGGTCTTAAAGGGAAATCTGGCACCTGACGGCAGCGTGGTGAAGCGCTCGGCTGTGGTGGAGGAAATGATGGTTCATGAAGGACCGGCCAGAGTATTTGAATGCGAGGAAGACGCGATCAAGGCAATCAAGGAAGGGCAGATTGTGGCAGGAGATGTGGTGGTAATCCGTTATGAAGGACCTAAGGGCGGTCCGGGTATGCGGGAGATGTTAAATCCTACCTCCGCGATTGCGGGCATGGGTCTGGGCTCCAGTGTGGCGCTGATTACGGACGGACGGTTTTCCGGTGCTTCCCGGGGAGCCTCGATTGGGCATGTATCACCGGAAGCGGCAGTGGGCGGTCCTATTGCGCTTGTGGAGGAGGGAGATATCATCAGCATCGATATTCCCAATATGAAACTGGACGTCAAGGTATCCGAAGAAGAACTTGCAAGACGTAAGAGTAACTGGCAGCCTAGGGAACCTAAGGTGACAACAGGTTATCTGGCCAGATACCGGGAGATGGTCACCAGCGGCAACAGAGGGGCTATTTTGGAGATACCCGGAAAGAAGTAAAATATCGCATGTTATCAAATAACAATTGCAATTTATTCCAAACAGACAGGAGGAAGATAAAATGGTATTGACAGGTGCAGAGATTGTGGTGGAATGCCTCAAAGAGCAGGGTGTGGACACCGTGTTCGGTTATCCAGGCGGTACGATTTTAAATGTATATGACGCTCTTTATCAACATAAGAATGAAATAAATCATATTCTTACATCCCATGAGCAGGGAGCGGCTCATGCGGCGGACGGATATGCCAGGGCTACCGGAAGAGTCGGTGTGTGTCTGGCAACCAGCGGCCCGGGGGCAACGAATCTGGTAACGGGTATTGCCACGGCTTACATGGACTCCGTCCCCGTGGTGGCTATTACCTGCAATGTAAATCTGCCCCTTCTTGGCAAGGATTCTTTCCAGGAGGTGGATATTGCCGGTATCACCATGCCGATCACGAAACATAACTATATTGTAAAGGATGTCAATATCCTGGCCGACACATTGCGCAAGGCTTTCGCCATCGCCGGAAGCGGCAGACCAGGGCCGGTGCTGGTGGATATCACCAAGGATGTGACAGCAGGCAGCTGTGAATATGAGAAGAAAGAACCCAAGGCAGTGGATAAAATCATGCGCTGTTCGGAGGACGAGATCAAAGAGGCTGTGAAGCTGATTGAACAGGCTGAGAAGCCTTATATCTATGTGGGCGGCGGGGCCGTGCTTGCCGAGGCTTATCAGGAAGTGCGGGAGTTTGCACAGATTGTGGATGCCCCCATCTGTGATACCTTGATGGGAAAAGGTGTCTGTGACGGACATGATGAGCGGTATACGGGCATGATCGGTATGCATGGTACGAAGACCTCCAACTTCGGTGTCAGTGAGTGCGATCTTCTGATTGCTCTGGGAGCCAGATTCTCTGACCGTGTGGTTGGCAATCCGCAGAAGTTTGCACAAAATGCCAAGGTTCTGCATATTGATATTGACGCGGCAGAAATCAATAAGAATATCAGAACGGATGTTTCTCTTGTAGGAGATTTAAAAGAGGTGCTTAAAAAGCTGAACGGGCGGCTGACCAGACAGGAGCATGGAGAGTGGATGCAGCATATCGCGCAGCTGAAGGAGAGATTCCCCTTAAGTTATGACGATTCGGTTTTGTCTTGTCCCTATATTATGGAAGAAATAGACCGGGCAACCAAGGGAGAGGCAATCATTACCACGGATGTGGGCCAGCACCAGATGTGGGCCGCACAGTATTATAAGTATTCCAGGCCCCGTACTTTACTGACATCCGGCGGACTCGGCACTATGGGTTACGGTCTGGGTGCCTGCATCGGTGCGAAGATGGGCTGTCCTGACAAGATTTGTATCAATATTGCCGGAGACGGATGTTTCCGTATGAATATGAATGAACTTGCCACAGCCAGCCGTTACAACATTCCGATTATTCAGGTAGTTATTAACAACCATGTGTTAGGGATGGTTAGACAATGGCAGACGTTATTTTATGGGCAGCGCTATTCTCAGACCATACTGGATGACGGTGTGGATTTTTGCAAAGTAGCGGAAGGACTCGGCTGTGAAGCCATCCTTGTGACAAAGAAAGAGGAAGTAGCGCCTGCAATTGAAAAGGCATTGTCTTTAAAGAAACCAGTGTTATTGAATTGTATTATACCGGAGGATGACAAGGTATTTCCTATGGTGCCCGCGGGTGCGCCCATAAGCGAAGCTTTTGATGCCAAGGACCTGGCGGAGAAATAATTGGTTTTAGAAGAGTACGGAAGAAAAACAAGGTAGTGGAACTTTCTTATGAAAAAGAAGATATTAAAGCATCTGGCTGTCATACTGGGACTTATGATGATCAGCCTGATGGGGGTTTATGTTGGGCTTGCCATCTATTATCATAATGCCTTTGCCTATGGAACCTGGATTAACGGCGTTTACTGTACCGGAAAGAGTATTCAGGAAGTAAATGATGAACTGGTGAAAGATTTTACTTACGAAGGACTCACAGTCTATGATCAGGATGGCAATGCCTTTCTTATTCCGGCTGAGCAGATTTCCTATCAGTTTGATTTTGGCAGGGCCTTGGAGATTTATCAGAAGCAGCAAAACAGCTGGATGTGGATTGACAGCCTGTTTCATGAACATATTGCTAAACTGACACCCGTGGTTTCCTATAATCCGGAAGAATTTGAGGCGTGTTTTGCCGCACTGCCCATCTGTCTTGCAAAATTGCCGGAAGAAGACTGCAGGGTAGAGATTGTCAAAACAAACCAGGGGTATGAACTGATCAATGAGAGAGAAAATGTTTTGAATCTGGAAGCGGCAAGGGACGCCATGACTGCCGCTATAGAGGATTCTCAAACGGACCTATACCTTCTGGAAGCGGGCTGTTACCAGGATTTGGCATTGACGGATGAGATGCAGGGGACGCTGCAGATGTGGGAGAAGCTTGATGCTTTTTTGCAGTGTGGGATTGTTTATCAGATGGGGGAGGAGCAGCTTCCCCTGGATGCATCTGTAATCAGTGGGTGGATTGCGCTTGATGAGAACGGCAGTTTCCTGCTAGATGAGGCCGGCCAGTTCCAGCTCAGGGAAGATGCCATAGAAGAATTTGTGAAGGAACTGGCGGCGGAGTATGATACGGTAGGCGTAAGCAGGCAGTTTCGCGCCACCAGAGGAGAGCTTGTGACGGTGGAGGGCGGCCTTTATGGCAATCGGATTGATCAGAAGGCGGAAGTCGCATATCTGACACAGGCTTTTTATGAGAGAAGACAAGAAATACATAAACCGGCCTATCTGCAGGAGGCCTGGGTGCAGGGCAAGGAAGATATCGGCTCTACTTATATAGAAGTGGATATGAAAGAGCAGAAAATGTATTACTATGTAGACGGTGTCCTGCAAATAGATACCCCTATCGTGACCGGCAATGTTTCCCGCAGAATGGGTACGCCTTCGGGGGTCAATTATGTCTATCTCAAGCAGAAAAACAGGATTTTACGGGGTGCCAATTATGCATCCCATGTGGATTTCTGGATGCCGGTAAAGGGCAATATCGGGATTCATGATGCCGCCTGGCGGGATAGGTTTGGCGGTGAGATATTTAAGACCAATGGCTCTCACGGCTGTATCAATACGCCCAGAGAGGCGATGGAGCAGTTGTTTGATATGGCGCCGGTCGGTACGCCGGTGGTCATGTTTTATTAAAGAAACGGATATATGTTCTCAAAAAGTTTGATGTGGTAATTGACTAAAGTGAACGAAAAAGGTACAATGAGTTTTGGTTGTTAATATGTTACGGTAAAGTCTGCAGGTTTTACGGTGCCTTTTGTCTGTAAACCTGCGTCATATGGGGAGGAGAGAAAATTGGCTATAGTTTACAATTTTTCAGCTGGCCCCGCAGTGCTGCCGGAAGAAGTATTGCAGGAAGCTGCGGAGGAAATGTTAGATTATAAGGGTTCGGGAATGTCAGTGATGGAGATGAGCCACCGCTCTAAGGTCTATGACACGATCATCAAGGAGGCGGAGGCCGATCTGCGCACACTGTTGCAGATTCCGGATAATTATAAAGTATTATTCTTACAGGGCGGTGCGAGCCTGCTCTTTGCGTCAGTGCCTATGAACTTGATGAAGAACCGTAAGGCCGGTTATATCTTGACGGGACAGTGGGCCAAGAAGGCTTTTGCGGAGGCTAAGATTTATGGAGAAGCAGTGGAGCTTGCCTCTTCGGCAGACAAAACGTTTTCTTACATACCGGATTGTTCCGATCTGCCGATTACGGAGGATATGGATTATGTCTATATCTGTGAGAATAATACCATCTATGGGACCAAGTATCATGAACTGCCCAATACCAAGGGAAAGATTTTGGTTTCCGATGTGTCTTCCTGCTTTCTGTCAGAGCCCATGGATGTGACAAAATATGGTCTTATTTATGCAGGCGTGCAGAAAAATGTAGGTCCTGCAGGTACGCAGGTTGTGATTATCAGAGAAGATCTTTTGACGGATGATGTGCTGCCCGGTACGCCCACGATGATGAAATTTAAAGTACATGCAGACAATGATTCTTTATATAATACGCCCCCCTGCTATGGTATTTATATCTGTGGCAAGGTGTTCAAATGGCTGCTGAAAAACGGCGGTTTAGAGGCCATGAAGGCGAAGAATGAAAAGAAGGCTGAGATGCTTTATGATTTCCTGGATGGGAGCAGTCTGTTTAGAGGGACTGTCAGAAAGGAAGACCGTTCTTTGATGAATGTGCCGTTTGTGACAGGGAATGAGGAGCTGGATGCGAAGTTTATCAAAGAAGCCACCGCAGCGGGCTTTGTAAACCTGAAAGGCCACAGGACTGTGGGCGGTATGCGTGCCAGCATTTATAACGCTATGCCCATGGAAGGTGTGGAGAAACTGACAGCATTTATGAGAAAGTTTGAACAGGAAAATCAGTGACCTTAAGACAGGTTATGGAAACAGCGCTTTAGGTCATGGCGTCATAAGAAAAGAGGGTATCAGAAATGTTTAAATATCATTGTTTAAATCCGATTTCTAGTGTTGGGCTGGAAAATTTCAGCGATCAGTATTGTAAAACGGAGAATCTTGCAGAAGCGGACGGCATTTTAGTCAGAAGCGCGGCGATGCATGATATGGAGCTGCCGGAGAACCTGGTAGCCATTGCGCGTGCCGGAGCTGGTGTCAACAATATCCCTTTAGATAAATGTGCGGAGAAGGGTATTGTAGTCTTTAATACGCCTGGTGCCAATGCCAACGGCGTCAAAGAGCTGGTGATAGCAGGTATGCTGTTAGCATCCCGGGATGTGTCAGGCGGTATCGAGTGGGTGAAGGAAAACGCGGCGGATGAAAACATAGCCAAGGATGCGGAGAAGGCCAAGAAGAATTTTGCAGGAACAGAGATTCTTGGTAAGAAGCTGGGAATCATTGGTCTGGGAGCTATCGGCGTCAAGGTGGCCAATGTGGCAAAACACTTGGGGATGGAGGTCTATGGTTATGATCCTTATGTGTCCGTGGATGCGGCCTGGAATTTAAGCCGGGATGTCAAGCATGTGCTGAATGTGGAAGAAATCTATGAGGAGTGCGATATTATCACCGTTCATGTGCCTTTGATGGATGCCACCAAGGGGATGATCAATCAGGCGGCTCTCGATCAGATGAAGGAGGGCGTAATCCTGTTAAACTTTGCGAGAGATCTGTTGGTGGATGAGAAGGCTGTATTGGAGGCAATTAAGGCGGGTAAAGTGAGAAAGTATGTGTCTGATTTCCCCAATCCTACCACAGCGGGGCAGGCGGGCTGTATCGTAATCCCGCATCTGGGGGCTTCCACCGAAGAGTCCGAGGATAACTGTGCAGTGATGGCTGTCAAACAGATGAAAAACTATCTGGAGAATGGTAATATTGTCAACAGTGTCAATTATCCTTCCTGTGATATGGGTATCTGTGCACAGGCCGGCCGTGTGGCAATCTTCCATAAGAACATTGCGAATATGATTACCAAGTTTACGGCCTGCTTTGGTGACAATAACATCAATATTTCCGATATGACCAATAAGTCCAGAGGGGAAGTTGCATACACGATGTTAGATATCGAACAGCCGGCCTCAGCAGAGATTATTGAGAAGCTGCAGTCCATAGGCGGCGTGTTCAGGGTCAGAGTTGTTAAATAATTAGAAAGTTCTGCGTCAGGAGATTTGGGCCGCTTTTAAGGGCTCTGGAGGGAAAGGCAGATAAGAATAAGGCGGTCTGTGGGATAATCCTTAACAGACCGCCTTAGTTGGCTACAGATGCTTTTGATTAGATTGTGAAAGGCATTCCCTCAGCTGAGCCGGTTGGCGATGGAGGAAAAATTGGCATCCTCATCTTCGTCCAATGATGCCTGCAGGTTTTTCTCGGCCTCTACGGAAGCCTCGCTGGCAAGGTCCATGTAGAGGATGAAGATATCTTCCACGGACTTGCCGGTCTCATCGGCAATTTCCTGCATCACGGGTTTTAAGGCCTCTAATTGAAATGATATTCTGGTTTTCTGCGGATCGATGTCTGCTAAAGCTGTCTCGGCGTAGACATTGATACGGTCTAATATTTTTTGATGTTCTGCTGTCATAGTGTTCCACTTCCTTTCTCGTATATTTTAGCACTTCGCGCTTGTACTGCATAGGGGAATTTGATAAAATGGTTGTAAAAGTGTTCTAAAACAATTCGTAAAGTAAACAGGAGAGAATATGGCGAATATTATACCATTTCGTGCAGTCAGACCAAGGGCCGATTTGGCGGCAAAGATTGCGGCTTTGCCTTACGACGTCTATAACAGAAAGGAAGCGCGCAGAGTTGTACAAAATGACGCGTATACTTTTTTGAGGATAGACAGGCCGGAGACGCAGTTCCCAGAAGGATATGACATGTATGCCAAGGAGGTCTATGAGAAGGCGCGGGATATGCTGCAGGATATGCTGCAGGAGGGCCTGTTTGTGGAAGAAGACAAGAGGGCCTATTATGTGTATGAATTGGTGATGGATGGGCGTTCCCAGGTTGGAATCGGCGCCTGTGCATCGGTGGATGATTATGATGCGCAGATCATCAAGAAACATGAGAATACCAGAGCGGAGAAGGAAGCGGACCGGATTCGGCATGTGGATGTGTGCAGTGCACAGACGGGTCCCATTTTTCTGGCTTATCGCAGGCGGGAGGCAATCCAACAGGAAATACAGGAAGCGATGACAAAAAAGCCGGTCTATGATTTTACGACAGAGGACCAGATTACCCACAGACTCTGGATAATCGACGAGGAAGCACGCGTTAAGAGGATTTGGCAGGAGTTCTTAAAGGTAGAGTCGATTTATATCGCAGATGGGCATCACAGGTGTGCTTCCGCCGTGCGGGTATCGAAAAAGCGGCGGGCCAAATATCCCGATTATACAGGAGAGGAAGAATTTAATTATTTTCTGTCGGTACTTTTCCCGGATGATCAGTTGATGATCATGGATTATAACCGGGTGGTGCATTCTTTAAACGGTTATGAGGAAGGGGCGTTTTTAGAAAAAGTAAAAGAGATATTCCACACAGAGGCCATGGGAAGCATTGCTTATAAACCCCAGAAGAAGGGGGAGATAGGCATGTACCTGAAAGACTGCTGGTATCGTCTAAGGGTGGACCAGGCAGAGTACACGGGCGATCCGGTGGAGGACTTGGATGTGGCAATCCTGCAGAGAAAATTATTGGAACCGGTATTGGGAATTGTGGACCCTAAGGTGGATGAGCGGATAGATTTTGTGGGAGGCATCAGGGGGTTACAGGAATTAGAAAGGCGGGTTCATACGGATGCGAAGGCGGCTTTTGCCATGTATCCCACAGATATTCAGGAACTGTTTGCGGTTTCCGATGCAGGCAGACTTATGCCGCCCAAGTCCACATGGTTTGAACCGAAGTTAAGGAGCGGTATTTTGATTCACAAAATTGAACAGTAAGAAGCAAGGGCGCATTAAAGAAGACGCATAAAATTACAAAATCATGGAAAGGTATGGTATGAATTATGAATAAAAAACTATATAAACTGATGAATTGGCCGCAGATAGAGGGGATTATTTATTCCGAGGCAGACGATCCTCACGCTGTTTTAGGAGCTCATGTGACAGGTAGTTCCGTGCTGGTGCAGACCTTCCAGCCAGGGGCCAAGAGTGTGCGTCTGCAGCCTCTTTTAGGAGATAAGAGTTATAAGATGGAGCAGGCGGATGAGGAGGGGTATTTTGCCCTGCTTTTGCCAGGTAAGACAATTCCCGCCTACGAGTATATTGTGGAAGCGGAGAACGGCAGTCTGCGGAAGGTGAAGGACGCTTACAATTTTGCGCCCCAGATTACCAGACAGGATACAGAGAAATTCAATGCCGGCATTCATTATATGATCTATGAGAAATTGGGCGCCCACCCGATGAAAATTGATGATACAGAGGGAACTTATTTTGCAGTCTGGGCACCCAATGCCCTGCGGGTCAGCGTGGTGGGGGATTTTAACGGCTGGGACGGAAGGGTGCACCAGATGAGAAGACTCTGGGACTCCGGCATTTTTGAGTTGTTTATTCCTGACGTGAAAGACGGGGAATGCTACAAATTTGAGATTAAGGCAAAAGGCGGGCTTACCTTTATGAAAGCAGATCCTTACGGTTTTGGGGCGGAGCTGCGTCCGGGAAGTGCCTCTGTGGTCAGAAATCTGGACGGGTTTGCCTGGAAGGACAGCAAGTGGATGAAAAACCGTGCGCAGAGGCAGACACAGGATAAGCCCATGAGTGTCTATGAACTTTATCTGGGATCTTTTGATAAGCCTAAGGACGGCAGAGAATTTTATACTTACAGGGAATTGGCGCCGAAGATCATAGAATATGTGAAGAAGATGGGATACACCCATATTGAACTTATGCCGGTGATGGAACATCCGCTGGATGAATCCTGGGGCTATCAGGTAATCGGTTATTATGCACCCACATCCCGTTATGGTACGGCCGAAGATTTGATGTACTTTATGAATGAGATGCATAAGGAGGGAATCGGTGTCATCTTTGACTGGGTGCCCGCGCATTTCCCGAGAGATACCTATGGTTTGTCCGGTTTTGACGGCACTTGTCTGTATGAGCACCAGGATCCCAGACAGGGTTCCCATCCTCATTGGGGTACTTTGATCTATAATTATGGACGGCCGGAGGTGACCAACTACCTGATTGCCAATGCGCTTTATTGGGTCGAACAGTATCATGCGGACGGTATCCGTATCGACGCGGTGGCATCTATGCTCTATTTGGATTACGGAAAGAATGACGGCGAATGGGTGGCGAATATTTACGGCGGCAATGAGAATCTTGAGGCGGTGGAATTTATGAAACACCTGAATTCCATTATGAAAAAAAGGAATCCCGGCGTTTTGATGATCGCGGAGGAGTCTACGGCATGGCCCAGGGTGACGGGAAGCTTTGATGAGGATGGCCTTGGGTTTGACTTAAAGTGGAATATGGGATTTATGAATGATTATCTGAACTATATTTCCACAGACCCCTTTTTCCGGTCAGGCTGTCATAATGAGCTTACTTTCAGTATGATTTATGCATACAGTGAGAAGTTCATGCTGGTGCTGTCCCATGACGAGGTGGTGCACGGCAAGAAAACCTTACTTGGCAAGATGCCGGGTGAGCGGAAGAAGCAGTTTGCAAACCTGCGGTTGACGTACGCATACCATACAACACATCCTGGTAAAAAACTGTTATTTATGGGCCAGGATATAGGAGAATACGACGAGTTCAACGAGAAACGTGCTGTGGAGTGGGAACTTTTAGAACAGGAAGACCATGGGAAACTGAATCGCATGGTAGCCGATCTGAACAAGTTGTATACAACAAAGCCGGCGCTTTATGCAAAGGATACCTCCTGGGAAGGATTCGAGTGGATTAACTGTATTACACCAAATGCCTGTATGCTGTCTTATATAAGAAAGGCGGATAAAGCCGAGGATATGCTGGTAGTGATTGCTAATTTTGCCGATGCGAAACAGGATTTCAGGGTGGGTGTTCCCTTAGAAGGAAAATATGAGGAAATTTTTAATACGGATGATCGAAAGTACGGCGGGAGCGGCTGTTTGAACGACAAAGTATGTGAGACTCTGGATATGGAATGGGACGGTAAGCCCTGCGCCATCGACATGGTGAGTGCGCCTTTGAGCATCAGTATCTTTTCCTATACACCTTATACGGAGGAGGAGAAGGCGCAGATTGAGAAGAAGCGTGCCGAGGAGCGCCGCAAGGCCATAGAAGCCGAGGAGCGCCGTTTGGCGCAGGAAGAAGCCGAACAGACGGCTAAGGCGGCAGCGGAGGCCAAGGAACTGGCAAAACAGGCGACGGCAGAGGCCAAGGAAATGGCAAGACGTGCGGCGGCAGAAGCTAAGGAGCGGGAGAAGATTGCCGAGGCTTTGGTCAAAAAGGCCGAAGAGGCGGCCTTGAAGCTTCAAAAACTTACCGAAAAGCAGGAGCCTGTCAAAGAGGAAGGGGCAGACCAAAACAGTTCCAAGGAGCCGGAAGAAACAGACACCGAAAAGCAGCCTGTCAAGAAGCGTGCAGGGGATAAAAAAGGGAATGCAGGAAAAAGGACGGCCGCCGGGAGGAAAACGGCTGTCAAGAAGCAAGGGGCAGATGAGAAGTAAGTTTTGGTGAAGAAAAAAGAAGAAATAGCGCCTGCAAAGAAAAATAAAAGGTAGGAATCAATATGGAAGATTGGCTCATGGAAGAACAGCTTGTGGGAGCTGAGATGATTGCGGAGAATGAATTACGAGTGGGAGTGATTGAGAAATTTATACAGGAACTGCCCGACAAAGTGTTACGGTTTGGCGTTCGTGTGCTGCTTGCGCTGGTGGTATTTTTGGCAGGTATGCAGGCCATCAAGCTGGTCCGCAAGATTGTGAGGCGTTCTTTGCGGCGGGGAAACGCGGACGAGGGTGTCATTCGTTTTCTGGATTCCCTGCTTAAGGTTGTTCTCTACATCCTGCTGGTATTTCTGATTGCCTCCGGTTTTGGACTGGATGCCACCAGTGTGGTAGCCTTAGTGGGCTCTGCCGGTGTGGCCATCGGCCTTGCCGTGCAGGGCAGCCTCTCAAACTTTGCAGGCGGTGTGCTTCTTTTACTACTGAAACCTTTTAAAATAGATGATTATATCAAGGACAGTAATGGAAATGAAGGGACAGTGCAGGAGGTACAGCTTTTTTATACCAGACTGATCACACCCGATCATCACGTGGTGATTGTGCCAAACGGCACATTGGCCAATGCCAATATCTTAAATATGAGTACCTTAGAAGACCGCAGGATGGATATCGTGGTGGGGATTTCCTATGATGCGGATATCCGGACAGCCAGGGAAGTGTTGTTAAAAGTGCTTAACGATGACCCTGATGTCCTAAAGGACAAAGAACGTCTGGTGTTTGTGGATGAACTGGCGGACAGCGGAGTGATTCTGCGTGTACGTTGTTTCAGCAGGAATGATACTTATTGGAGTACGAAGTGGCGTTTGACAGAACATGTGAAGTATGCGCTGGATGAGGCGGGTATTTCCATTCCTTTTCCACAGATGGATGTGCATATACAGACGGGAGCACAGAAGCAATAAGGCGTCTATTGAGTAATTTCTAAGAAAAACATCTTGCAAATTTCTGCGTTCCATCATATAATAGTTTTTGTCGTGAGAGACATGCTGGAATAGCGCAGTTGGCAGCGCAACTGATTCGTAATCAGTAGGTCGAGGGTTCAAGTCCCTTTTCCAGCTTTTGGCAGGGCGTAAGTCTAAATGGGATGACTTACGTCCTTTCTATATATTATGATATGTAGAAAGCGGGATTGTAGATGGGATATTTTTTAAAGCTTAAATATTATTACACAATACCTTGACAGAAAAAAACCACATGATACAATATATAGTATGCGTGATGGGCAAAGATGGCACATCTCGTATTGTTTTAGAAAAAATATGGGTGGGTGAAAAATGAAGATTATCAAGAGAAGCGGTGTGGAGGTATCCTTTGACTTAAAGAAGATTATAGCAGCGATAGGTAAGGCCAACGACAGTGTCAAAGAGGAAGAGAAACTGACGGAGGAAGAGATTGATGAGATTGCCATGGTGGTGGCAGACCACTGTGAGGAGATGAGGCGTGCTCCCAGCGTGGAAGAGATTCAGGATATGGTAGAAAACCAGCTTATGAAATACCGGGCATACACCATATCCAGAAACTATATTACGTATCGCTATAAAAGAGCTTTGGTACGCAAATCCAATTCTACAGATGAACAGATTTTGAGTCTGTTAGAGTGTAATAACGAGGAAGTCAAACAGGAAAATTCTAATAAGAATCCTACCGTAAACAGTGTGCAGCGCGATTATATGGCAGGGGAAGTGAGTAAGGATATCACCAAGAGGTTTCTTCTGCCGCCGGATATTGTGGAGGCACATGAGCAGGGGATTATTCATTTTCATGATGCAGATTATTTTGCCCAGCATATGCATAACTGCTGTCTGGTCAATTTGGAAGACATGCTGCAAAACGGCACGGTGATCAGCGAGACCATGATTGACAGGCCGAAAAGCTTTTCCACAGCCTGCAATGTGGCGACACAGAGCATAGCCCAGATTGCCAGCTGTCAGTATGGCGGGCAGAGTATCTCTCTCGCGCACTTGGCTCCCTTTGTGAATGTAAGCCGTGAAAAACTCCGCAAGAAAGTGCGGGCGGAGCTGGAGAAGATGGGGGTTGGCGCCACAGACGAGCAGATCAATGCCATTGCGGAGAGCCGCGTGAGAGACGAAATCCGCCAGGGAGTACAGATCATTCAATATCAGGTAATCACATTGATGACGACGAACGGTCAGGCACCTTTTATTACCGTATTTATGTATATTGATGAAGTGCCGGAGGGGCAGCTTCGGGACGATTTGGCTTTGATTATCGAAGAGATGTTAAACCAGCGGATTCAGGGTGTCAAGAATGAAAAGGGAGTCTACATCACACCGGCTTTTCCGAAATTGATTTATGTATTGGAAGAGGATAACATCCATGAGGACAGTAAGTATTGGTATCTGACAAAGCTGGCGGCCAAGTGCACGGCTAAGAGGATGGTGCCTGATTATATTTCAGAGAAAATCATGAAGCAGCTAAAAGACGGCAATTGTTATACCTGTATGGGATGCCGGTCTTTTCTCACCGTATATCATGACGAAGATGACAATCCAAAGTTCTATGGCAGATTCAATCAGGGTGTGGTGACTTTGAACCTGGTGGATGCAGCTTGTTCTTCCGGCAGGGATATGGATAAGTTCTGGCAGATTCTGGATGAGCGTCTGGAACTTTGCAGGCGGGCGCTGATGGCCAGACATAACCGCCTTAAGGGAACCCTTTCCGATGTGGCGCCTATCTTATGGCAAAATGGCGCGTTAGCCAGACTGCACAAGGGAGAGAAGATTGATAAGCTTCTTTATGGCGGATATTCCACGATTTCCCTTGGGTATGCGGGATTGTGTGAATGTACCAGGTATATGACAGGAAAGAGCCACACAGACCCGGAAGCGGCGCCCTTTGCCTTGAAGGTAATGCAGTATCTGAACAACGCCTGCAGGGAGTGGCGGGAGGAGACAAATATTGATTTCAGTCTTTATGGAACACCCTTAGAGTCCACAACCTACAAGTTTGCAAAATGTTTACAGAAACGATTTGGCATCATCGAGGGAGTGACGGACCGTAATTATATTACCAACAGTTATCATGTTCATGTAACGGAAGAAATCAATGCCTTTGAGAAGTTGAAATTTGAAGCGCAGTTCCAGGAACTTTCTCCAGGGGGTGCAATCAGTTATGTGGAAGTGCCCAATATGGAAAACAATATAGAGGCGGTATTATCTGTCATGCAGTATATTTATGATAATATTATGTATGCAGAACTGAACACCAAGAGCGACTATTGTCAGGCTTGCGACTATCATGGGGAGATTCAGATTGTGGAAGATAAGGATGGGAAGCTGATCTGGCAGTGCCCCAATTGTGGCAATACAGATCAGAATAAGATGAATGTGGCCAGACGAACCTGCGGTTATATTGGCACACAATTTTGGAATCAGGGGCGTACCCAGGAAATTAAGGAGCGCGTATTGCATCTATGAATTATGCCGAGATTAAGAACTGTGATATAGCCAATGGCCCAGGCGTGCGGGTGACGCTCTTTGTGAGCGGCTGTACCCATCACTGTGAGGGGTGTTTTAACCAGGAGACATGGGATTTTCAGTGTGGGCAGCTTTTTACGCAGGAGACCCAGGAGCGGATTCTTGAGGAACTTTCACCGGATTATATCGGGGGGCTTACCCTGCTTGGGGGAGAGCCCTTAGAGCCGGGAAACAGACAGGCGCTTCTGCCCCTTTTGCGGGAGGTCAAAAGCAGATTTCCGCGTAAGAATATCTGGTGTTATACGGGGTATCTTTATGAGCAGGATATTTTGGGGAGATTTTGCGTGGAATGGAAACAGATGAAGGAGTTTTTGTCTTACCTGGATGTGATTGTGGACGGAGAATTTATTCTGGCGCAAAAAGATATCAGCCTGCAGTTTCGAGGTTCAAAAAACCAACGAATCATAGCGGTGCAGGAGTCTCTTAAGCGGGGAGAGACTGTATTTTGGAATGAAAAATAGCGGAAAGTATAAAACGCCGGTCAGAAGATGACCGGCGCTTTTTAAAAGCTTCTATTCTACTGATACATGGATGTACCGTATCTGATTTTTCTATAAATTTTAAATCCCAGTGTCCCAAAAAGGGAAACAGCAATATAAACGGTGGAAAGCACGCCTGCGGACCCACCGATAACAATCAATATTAAAAGACCTATATTCATAATTTATTATAATCTCCTTTTATCACACTTTATAATCGGTTTATATGTTTTGGGGTAGTGAAATAGAAAGAGATCGGTCTTTTTGACCATCCTGCCGATGCAGATAATTTGTGATGATCATACCGCAAAGACAGTGAGAGAGTATCTCCCGTCCAAAGATGTGCACGGAAAAGACAAAGATGCCGGAAAATACAATGCCGGTAAAAAGAACAGCAGTGGTATTTCTGACAGAACGTGACAAAGGTTTGATATTGCGGCCCCTGGCGGCGGACACAGTTTCCTGGGCACCAAAGTTTCGTGCAGATAAAAACGCCTGAGAGGGGAAGGTTTTGCCCAAGGGTTGGATGGTGGAAGAATGGTTTACATAACATTCCTGAGCATCGCAAAGACAGTCTGCCATTTCTAAGGCGGAAGTAGTAGAGGATACTGCGCCCCAGAGGAATAGTATAAGTATGTAGAACAGACATATTTTTTTGCTGCAGGTTTTTTGTAACATTTCTATCACCATGCGGGCAGTTGTAGATGCCCTAAAGATTCTTGCCATTGGTTTGTGAAAGTCGAAATTTATTATAACAGAGATTTGTGTGGAAGGCAATTCTTATAGAAGAAAGAAATGGTATGCAGGGAAGAAGAAAGTGGACAGTAGCTTTCCTTCTTTTAAGATACTGTCCACTCAGCTTACCATCGATACCTCCAGCGCACATGTTTCAATATTTCTTTCGGTAATAATGTTCTGCGCTCTGAATCAGTTTATAGAAGGCCATAGCGATGAGGCAGAGGATGATGATGGAGGTGATTACCATGTTCAGCTGGAATACCTGCGAACCATAAATGATCAGATAGCCAAGGCCTCTTCTGGCGGCCAGGAATTCTCCGATGATAACACCCACCAAAGATAATCCGATGTTGACTTTCATGTTGCTTAAGATCAACGGAATAGAACTGGGCAGGATAACCTTGCATAAGGCATCTTTACGGCTGCCGCCCAGGGTGTAGATCAGTTTGCACATTTCCGTATCGGTTTGACAAAACCCCGTGTAGAGACTGATGATGGAACCAAAGACGGCTACTGAAATGCCGGCCACGATAATGGTGCCTGTGCCAGTACCCAGCCATACGATCAGCAGGGGAGCCAAAGCGGATTTGGGGAGGGAGTTTAAAACGACCAGATAGGGTTCCAGAATCTCGGAGAGACTTTTAAAAAACCACAGAAGCGTAGCGGCTGACAGACTTAAGAGAGTGACTAACAGGAAACTGACAAGTGTTTCAAGCAGTGTGATACCGGTGTGTCCATAGATGGAGTGATCTGCGATCATCTGGCCAAGATATTGTAGGATACCGGTGGGACTGCTGAAAAAGAAACTGTCAATCCAGGACAGTCTGGCGGCCAGTTCCCAGATGCCAAGAAAGGCAAAAAACAGAAGGAATCTGCCAAAGGTGATTCTGTGATGATGTCGGTGATGGGCGCGCAGGAATTCTTCCTGGCGGACGGAGACAGTCTGCTCTGTCTTAATAAATGGGTTCGCCATCTGTCAATACCTCCCATAGTTGATTAAAATAGTCTTGATATTCTTTGGTGCTTCTGATGGCCAGAGGGTCCTCTCTGCTTAAGTCATAGTGAATCGGCATTTCACATTTTACATAAGCAGGGCGTTTAGACAGGACAATCACACGGTCCGCCAGTGTAATGGCTTCAGAAAGATCATGGGTAATCAATAGGGCGGTCTTTCCTGTTTTTCTGATAATGGATGCAATGTCGGCGGAAACGGCAAGTCTGGTCTGAAAATCCAAGGCGCTGAAAGGTTCGTCTAAGAGTAAGAGATCCGGATGCACTGCCATGGTGCGGATGAGGGCAGCTCTTTGCCGCATACCGCCGGAGAGCTCTGAGGGTTTACTGTCCTTGAACGCATAGAGGCCGTAATCTTCTAATAGTTTTAAGACATAGTCGGTATTTTCCTTGGTGACCATATGATTCAGCTCTAAGCCCAGAATGACGTTCTGGTAGATGGTGCGCCACTCAAATAGATGGTCTTTTTGCAGCATGTATCCAATCTTTAGCACTGTGTCTTGACAGTAGTCTGAAAGGGAAAGACCCCGGTATAAGACATTGCCTTCCTCGGGGGTAAGAAGTCTTGCGATGATGGACAGAAGGGTGGATTTGCCGCAGCCGCTGGGGCCTGCGACAGCCACAAACTCTCCCTCGGATACCTGCAGATTTATGTGGGTGAGGGCAGGAGTTTCTCCTTTCAGATTGTGATAAGAATAGGAGATATCCTGCAGAGACAGTATTGGCTGCATAGAACAACAACTCCTTATGATTATAAGATATTTTATGTTTTCGATTAAAATATGTGTTCTGATTGAAAAGAAAAGTATTTTGTGGTATCATCAAATTTAGATTTAATAAAGATGGAGGATTATCGCATGGCACAATTGTGGGGCGGCCGTTTTACAAAAGAGACGGATCAGCTTGTATATAACTTTAATGCTTCAATCTCTTTTGATCAGAAATTTTTTCGCCAGGATATTGAGGGCAGTATCGCCCATGTGATCATGCTGGCTAAACAGGGCATCCTGACGAAAGAGGAGAAGGACGAAATCCTAAAGGGTCTAACGGGAATCAGGCAGGATGTGGAAGAAGGCAGACTGCAGATTACACAGGAGTATGAGGATATTCACAGCTTTGTGGAAGCCAATCTGATTGAAAGAATCGGGGACGCGGGCAAGAAGCTGCATACCGGCAGGAGCAGGAACGATCAGGTGGCACTTGACATGCGTCTGTTTGTAAGACTAGAGGTTTTACATGTGGATGAACTGGTGAAGACGCTTTTGCAGACGCTGGTTTTCGTCATGGAAGAGCATGTAGAGACTTATATGCCCGGTTTTACACATCTGCAGAAAGCACAGCCAGTGACACTGGCGCATCATATGGGTGCTTATTTCGAAATGTTCAAAAGAGACCGTTCAAGGCTGAAAGATATTTACCACCGCATGAATTATTGTCCGCTGGGAGCCGGGGCACTGGCAGGAACGACCTATCCCTTAGACAGAAATTATACCGCTTCTCTTTTGGGCTTTGAGGGTCCTACATTTAATAGTATGGACTCTGTGTCTGACAGGGATTATGTGATTGAATTTCTTGCGGCGCTTTCTACGATTATGATGCATTTAAGCCGTTTTTGTGAGGAGATAATCCTTTGGAACTCCAACGAGTATGGGTTTGTGGAGATTGACGATGCCTATGCCACAGGGAGCAGTATCATGCCCCAGAAGAAGAATCCGGATATTGCGGAACTTGTGCGGGGCAAGACCGGACGGGTCTATGGTGCACTTTTCTCTATTCTGACGACGATGAAGGGAATTCCTCTGGCCTACAATAAGGATATGCAGGAGGATAAGGAGCTGACTTTTGATGCCATTGATACGGCAAAGGGATGCCTGGCCTTGTTTGAAGGAATGCTTCGTACAATGAAGTTCCATGCTGAGGTGATGGAAAAGAGTGCGGCCATGGGATTTACCAATGCCACAGATGCGGCGGATTATCTGGTGGGAAGAGGGATGCCTTTTAGGGATGCCCACAGCGTCGTAGGAAAACTGGTTCTTTATTGTATTGATAGAAAGTGCAGCATCGAGGATTTATCCATTGAGGAATTAAAGGAGATCAGTCCTGTTTTTGAGGAAGATATATATGAGGCGGTCAATATCAAGACCTGCGTGGAGAGACGTCTTACCGTAGGGGCGCCGGGGCCGGAAGCTATGCGGAAGGTGATAGAAATGTACAAAGACTATCTTGCAAAGGACTGGCAGGATGAAGATCAAATAGATATTCCCAGATAATAAAATGGGAGAGACGAGGAGGATAAGATTGAAAATGAGTGAGAAACTGAAAGTAGGTATTTTAGGCGGTACGGGTATGGTGGGACAGAGATTTATCTCCCTGTTAGAGAATCACCCCTGGTTTGAGGTCACAACAATAGCGGCAAGTCCACGGTCTGCAGGTAAGACCTACAAGGAGGCTGTGGGTGAGAGATGGAAGATGGATACGCCTATGCCGGAAGCAGTAAAGGATATTGTGGTCAAAAATGTAAATGAGGTAGAGCAGGTGGCGGCCGAGGTAGATTTTGTATTTTCGGCGGTGGATATGACCAAAGACGAGATTAAGAAGATTGAGGAAGAGTACGCCAAGACAGAGACGCCGGTGGTCTCCAATAACAGCGCACACCGTTGGACGCCGGATGTGCCCATGGTGGTGCCGGAGATCAATCCCGAGCACTTTGATGTGATTGAGGACCAGAAGAAGAGGCTGGGCACAAAAAGAGGCTTTATTGCGGTAAAACCTAACTGCTCCATTCAGAGTTATGCGCCGGTGCTGACGGCATGGAAGGAGTTTGAGCCATATGAGGTGGTGGCCACCACGTATCAGGCAATCTCCGGGGCAGGCAAGACCTTTAAAGACTGGCCGGAGATGGTGGAGAATGTGATTCCCTATATCGGCGGTGAGGAAGAAAAGAGCGAAAAGGAGCCGCTTAGAATTTGGGGTAAGGTGGAGAATGGACAGATTGTGCCGGCCGTCAGTCCAGTGATTACCTGCCAGTGTATCCGGGTGCCTGTATTAAACGGTCACACGGCGGCTGTATTTGTGAAATTCAGAAAGAAACCCACGAAAGAACAGCTGGTAGAGAAGCTGGTTCATTTTAAGGGATTGCCGCAGGAACTGAATCTTCCCAGTGCGCCCAAGCAGTTTATCCAGGTGATGGAGGAAGATAATCGTCCTCAGGTGAAACTGGATGTGGATTATGAGAACGGCATGGGCATCAGTGTGGGACGTATCCGTGAGGACAGCGTCTATGACTGGAAATTTGTAGGGCTTTCTCATAATACTGTGCGCGGCGCTGCGGGGGGCGCTGTGTTATGTGCAGAAACTTTGAAAGCGAAAGGTTATATTACAAAGAAGCAGTAAGATTTATAGGTAACGGGTCATGAAATATCAGGTACGAACATAGGGCAGGGTGCTGTCGGCGGGTATAAGGGCCCGCGCGGCAGGTATAGGGGTAGGTTAAGGTATGAATAAACTGGAATATCAGTTGGATCTCTTAAATGTGATCAACCAGAAGTTGCGCAGAGAGGAAAAAATGCTTCGGTTGATCTGTGAGACATCCAACAGCGCTTTTTTGTACTATAATTATGAGGAGGAGAAGATTCAGACAATAGCGAATTGGGAACATTTCTTTGACTTTACGATTCAGGATATAAGAGATCTAACCAAGCTGTATGGCTGTGTGGAAGAGAAGTATCTGATTCCTCTCCGGGAAGTGCTTTTCATAGAAAAGCAGAGTATGAAGAGTCAGTCTATTGACATTAGGCTGAAAGAGAGCCGTATCTGTATTCAGGTGGAAGTCAACATTGTATATGATGATAGTGGTCAGCCCACAGACAAGATTATCCGCTTTAAAGATGTAACAAAATTTAATGCACAGAATGATGAGTTAACATATATTGCATATTATGATATGCTGACAGGATTATATAACCGTAATTATTTTGTGCGTCTTTTGGGAGAATTTGTCCGCCGTGCAGGGGAAAGGCATGAGACGGTGGCGGTGATGTTCCTTGACATAGACGATTTCCACAGAATCAATGATGGTATGGGCATTATCGTGGGAGATGAACTGGTCCAGCTTTTTGGACAGTATCTCATCGATCTGATGGGAGATAATGTGATAGTATCCCATTTTAACAGCGATATTTATTGTATCGGAATCTATGATCCCTGCGGGGCAAGAAGTGTAGAGACCATTTATCAGTCCATCACGGAGCGGCTTAAGAAACCGTTTCGGATGAGCGGCGGAAATGAGATTTCTATTACGGTCAGTGTAGGTGTGGCGGAATATCCGGAGGCGGCTTCTAATACATTGGAGTTGATTAACTGCGCAGAAATTGTCATGTTCAAGGCAAAGAGCATGGGAAAGAATAAGATTCAGTATTTTGAGGGCACCATTCTGAACGATTTTCTGCAGAATGTAAGCATAGAGAATAAGCTGAAAGAAGCTGTATTTTCTCAGAACTTTACGATGTATTTTCAGCCGCAGTTTCGTACTACGGACAGGCAGCTGCGCGGGGTGGAGGCATTGCTGCGCTGGCGGGATGATACGGGAAATATGATCAGTCCGTCGGTCTTTATTCCCATTGCAGAGAAGAATGGTACAATTGTCCCCATTGGTACATGGGTCATTGAGGAGAGTCTGAAGGCTTATGCGCAATGGAAACGCAAATACCACTATCCGTTGATCATGTCTATCAATATTTCGGCAATCCAATATCAACAGCCGGATTTTATAGACAAACTTTTACAGATATTAGAGAAATATCAGGTTTCGCCATATGAGATAGAATTGGAGATCACAGAATCTATTTTGATAGATGATTTTGAAGAGATTACGAAGCGGCTTGAAATCCTGCGGGATATCGGAATCAAGATATCGTTAGATGATTTTGGAACAGGATTTTCTTCGCTGTCCTACCTGAAAGGACTGCCCATTGATACGCTAAAGATTGATAAATCTTTTATTGACACAGTGATTACGGATGAGAATACCCGGATTATCACAGAGTCCATTATTTATATGGTGAAAAAGCTGGGGTTTGAAACCATAGCGGAGGGCGTGGAGACTGAGGAGCAGTTTCAGTATCTCAATGAGATTTCCTGCGATATCATTCAGGGATTTTATCTGGGCAGACCGATGCCGGCTGATGACATCGAGAAGCTTTTGGCAAATATGATGGCAAATGTGTGAGGCAATTTATGTTACTGGGCAGAATAACAGAACTGAATTATCTGAACAATTGTTATGACCGTGAGGGCAGTCAGATTCTAATTGTCTATGGACAAAAGCATATTGGTAAGACTGCCTTAGTAAGGGAATTTATGAAAGACAGACCCCATTATTATTATCTGGCCGGAGCTTGTTCTGAGAGAGAACAGGCCTATCAGTGGGGACGCCAGATGGCCCATGACGGCTATGTAGTGGATAAATTCCCTACGTTTCATGATATTTTTGCAAAGATATCTCATCGGATAAATGGCAAAAAAGTGATTGTCATCGATGAATTTCAGAACATTGTCAGGGCCAGCGACAGTTTTATGAAGGAACTGGTATCTTTTGTGCACAGTCAGTGGAACAGAGATGATGTGATGGTGATTCTTTGCAGTTCTTCCATCGGCTGGATAGAGAACAGTATGATCACGCGTATCGGCGAGGCGGCTTATGAGTTATCCGGTCTTTTGAAAATCAAAGGAATGTCCTTCGCAGATATCGTGGAACGGTTTCCCAATTTTCGAATTGAGGAGTGTGTGGAAGCTTATGCGATTCTTGGCGGTATACCGGGATTGTGGAATCAGTTTGACGACAGGCTGACGATTCAGCAGAATATCTGCCGCAATATTCTGGATGTGAACAGTTTCCTCTTTGAGGAAGGAGAGCGGATTCTGACAGAACAGCTGCGGGAACCGGGCGTTTATAATACAATTATGGCCTCCATAGCGGCTGGCAGCCATAAATTAAATGATCTTTATCTGCATACGGAGTTTTCCCGGGCAAAGATCAGCGTCTATCTGAAGAATTTGATTGAATTAGAACTGGTGGAAAAAGTTTTTTCTTATGATACGGCCGGCAAAGAGAATGTGCAGAAGGGTATTTACAGAATCAGCCATCCCTTTGTGGATTTCTATTATACCTACATGTATCCCCATTTGAGTGATCTGCAGACCCTTTCTGTAGGGGAATTTTATAATCATTATATTATGCGGGATTTTAGACGCTATGTAGCCGGATATTTTAAGCAGATCTGCAGACAGCATCTATCGATGCTGAATGAAAGACACAGACTGCCTATCCTGCTTGACGATATCGGAGAGTGGATTGGCAAGGTGGGATCTTTGGACATTGTGTCTCAGGATGAAGAAGGGCATACGCTGATTGGTCTGTGTAACTGGGAAAAGCCCATGACCTATGAGGATTATGAAAACCTGCTCCTCTATGCCAGGAAGGCGAAGATCAATCCGGATTACATCTATATGTATACTGCCTTCCGCTTTGATGAGAAGCTGAATCTGGAAGCTAAGATCAAGACCAATCTGAAACTGGTGCAGATATCAGATCTGTAGGGCAGTGTGCGTATCGTTTTGCCCTATGCCGTTTTGTGGTATGTGAGGAAGTTATGGGAAAGAGTTTATATATTGCTGAGAAACCCAGCGTGGCGAAAGAATTTGCCAAAGCTTTGAAATATGATATGAAAAATAGAGACGGTTATATGGAGTCTGGAGAGGCGGTGGTGACCTGGTGTGTGGGACATTTGGTAACCATGAGTTATCCGGAGGCTTACGATGAGAAATATAGACGCTGGTCTTTAGAGACCATTCCTTTTATACCGGAAGAGTTTAAGTATGAAGTGATTGAGGGTGTTAAGAAGCAGTTTGGGATTGTGAGCGGTCTTTTGAACAGGAAAGATGTGGAGACCATCTATGTCTGCACTGACTCCGGACGGGAAGGAGAGTATATTTACCGGTTGGTGGAGCGGCAGGCAGGGGTGGAGGGCAAAGTCAGAAAGCGGGTCTGGATAGATTCACAGACAGAAGAAGAAATCCTGCGGGGCATCCGGGAAGCCAAAGATCTTTCAGATTATGATAATCTTTCCAGCGCGGCATACCTGCGGGCGAAGGAAGATTATCTGATGGGTATTAATTTCTCCCGGGCGCTTACGCTGAAATACAGCTACCCCATTAAAAATTATTTGCAGACAGATAAAGCGGTTGTCTCTGTTGGCCGGGTCATGACCTGCGTGCTCGGTATGGTGGTAAACAGAGAACGGGAAATCAGAGAGTTTGTGAAAATACCTTTTTACCGAATCCTTTTACAGATTGCCATTGAGGGGCATGATTGTACTTTTGAGTGGAAAGCGGTGGAGGGTTCTAAATATTACCAATCGCCTCAGATTTATAAAGATAATGGATTTTTGCAGGAAAAAGAAGCAGACGCGTTCATTGCTTATTTACAGGAAGAACCAAAGAAAGAGCCTGTGATTGAGAAAATCGAGAAAAAGAAAGAGAACAAGAATCCGCCTCTTCTATATAATCTGGCGGAGCTGCAAAACGACTGTTCCAAGCTTTTTAAGATTAGTCCTGATGAGACGCTTCGGATTGCGCAGGAACTTTATGAGAAGAAACTGACCACCTATCCCCGAACGGATGCAAGAGTCCTTTCCACAGCAGTGGCAAAGGAAATCCAGAAAAATATCGGCGGGCTTAGGAATTATCCGGTGGCAGCGCAATATGCGGCGGAAATACTGGAGAAGGGCAGTTACAAAGGAATTGAGAAGACACGTTATGTGAATGACAAGCAGATTACCGATCATTATGCGATTATTCCAACAGGGCAGGGTTTTGGCAGCTTAAATGGTCTGCATCCCGCCTCAGCTAAGGTTTATGAGATTATTGTCAGACGGTTTTTGAGCATTTTTTATCCGGCGGCGGTTTATCAAAAGATTACCATTGGCGTGAAGATGAAAGAAGAGGCATTCACATCCAGTTTTAAAGTACTTGCCAGGCAGGGATATCTGCAAGTGGCGCAGAATTCTTTTGCCAGAAAGAAGGCAGAGGAGTATACTGAAGAGGAGAAGAAAGAAGAGTCCAAGGAGGAGGCGTCCTGTGATGCGTCCTTTATGGAAGCCCTTAGCACCCTGAAAAAGGGAATGCCTCTTTCGGCAGGAACCCTGAGCAAAAAGGAGGGAGAGACCTCGCCGCCCAAGCGGTACAATTCGGGAAGCATGATTCTTACCATGGAAAACGCAGGGCAGTTTATCGAAGACGAGGAGCTGCGGGCACAGATTAAGGGAAGCGGTATCGGTACTTCCGCCACACGTGCGGAAATTCTAAAAAAACTGGTACATATTAAATATTTGGATTTGAATAAGAAGACACAGATCATCACGCCTACGCTTCTGGGGGAAATGATTTACGAGGTGGTGGCGGGGGCCATCAGACCACTTTTAGATCCAAGGCTTACGGCAAGTTGGGAGAAGGGGCTTACGCTGGTAGCTTCCGGAGAGATCACAGAGAAAGAATATATGGTCAAACTGGATGATTTTGTTACCAGAAGAACCAACGCTGTTAAGCAGATGAATAACCAGTCGGCGCTCTATCATAGATTTCATTATGCGTCGCAGTTCTACAGAAAATAATGAAAAAGAGGGGGAAAAGAAAATGGCAGGATTGCAGGATACCACGATTAAGGCGCTTTACACACTGGAGGAGACGATCGCCAAGGATATTTTTGAAGAAGTTACTTATCCTTGGGAAGTTCTCTCAAAGATCAAAGACTTTATCGTGGCATTGGGAGAGACGCTTCCGGAAGAAAAATATGAGAGAAGAGAGGGGAATATCTGGGTTGCCAGAAATGCGAAAGTGTTTCCAAGCGCTTATATTGGCGGTCCGGCGATTATCGATGAGGAGGCAGAGATCAGACACTGTGCATTCATCAGGGGAGCAGCAATCGTGGGAAAAGGAGCGGTTGTAGGTAATTCCACAGAACTTAAGAACGTGATTCTTTTTAATAAAGTACAGGTGCCTCATTACAACTATGTTGGAGACAGCATTTTAGGCTATAAGGCGCATATGGGTGCAGGTTCCATCACCTCCAATGTAAAGAGTGACAAGACGCTTGTTGTGGTGCGCGCCGGAGAGGAAACATATGAGACGGGGCTTAAGAAGTTCGGTGCCATGCTTGGTGATCATGTGGAGGTTGGATGTAATTCCGTGTTAAATCCCGGTACGGTAATCGGCAGAAATTCCAATGTATATCCTACTTCTATGGTACGCGGTTTTATCCCGTCCAATAGCATTTACAAAAAACAGACTGAAATAGCGGCAAAATATTAGACCTGTCAGCATAGATACCCGTAAACCGACAGAAAAAGAGTATTTTGAGGATTAGAAGTATGGCAGTAGATTTGAGTATTGAGAATTTTGGATCCATGGTCGATCACGTGATCGCAGGGATATGTTTCTTTGAGTATGAGGAAGGAAAGCTTGCGCCTATTTTTATCAATGAAGGCTTTTTCCGTATGCTTGGCTATTCCAGAGTAGAGGGTATGAAATATCTGGAGATCATAGAAATGTTTATCATTCCAGAGGATTTACCCGCATTTCATCAGGCAATAGAGGATGTTTTAAAGGATGATGGCGTGGTGGATGTGGCGTTTCGTACCGTGACGGCTTCCGGTAATCTTCGATGGTTGTATGTGAGGGGCAATCTTTATGCCAGGGAAGGTAAGAAGAATACCATCGTTACAGTCATTCAGGATATTACTGAGCGCAAGAATGTGGAAGAAGAACTACAAAGACAGGCAGAACGTTTACATATCCTCTCTGCAGCAGAAGGGGAGATGATACTTGATTATAATGCCAAAACAGATGTTATGATTCTCAAGTCTTCCGGAGAATATGGGCTGGGAGGAGAGAGAATCTATAACAAATATCTTGAGAAATTTAACGCTGCAATGATTTATGAAGAAGATGTGGCATATTACAGAGCGGTTATTGACAGCCTGCTCAAATCGCCAAAGCATGATACAATTGAGTTTCGAATTAAGAGGTTTGATCAGGACTTTACCTGGTATCAGGCGAACCTTACTTCCTTATTGGGAGCAGAAGGTTATGTAACCAGGATTGTGGGCCGTATGATTAACATCCATGAAAAGAAAATCAAGGAGATGGAACTTTTACTGCGGGCCGAAAAGGATGCTTTGACGGGACTTTACAATCAGGGTGCTACAGAGCAGCTTATCCGTAACGCCATTGAGGACAATGATGGTGAAACGCTAAAAGCTCTGATGATTATTGATTTGGATAATTTTAAGGAGGCTAATGACCTTATTGGTCATTCCCAGGGTGATATTTTGCTGGAGCAGACGGCTGGTATATTAAGCGAAATTTTCAGGGGCGGCGATATCATCGGCAGAATCGGCGGGGATGAGTTTATTGTCTTTGTGAAGAATTTAACTTCTCTATCAGAGGCAGATGTGCTGGCAAACAGTATTGTGAATCGTGTGAGCTTTGTGCTGGATGCAGAGGAAAGTCAGATACATGTGACCTGTAGTGTGGGCGTTTCCGTATTGCCGTATCATGGCAAGGAGTATGAGGAACTTTTTAAGAAGGCAGACAGAGCAGTCTATACGGCTAAGGCCAACGGTAAGTGTAATTATCGTATTTACGATGCGGCAAGTACGATGGTCTATCATGCCAACAGAAAGAATGGCTATACACTGAATCAAGGAATAGATGTGAATAAGAATATGGAAGACCAGGTGATGCAGATTTTATTTGAAGACCGGGTCATGGAGTCTGCGCTTAAATCTTCTATTGAGCTTATGACAAAGAAATACCATTTCCACAGAGGATATATTTGTGGAAACGAATCCCTGCCAATCTCAAGGACGGTGCATTTCTCGGAAGATGCTTATGCCACGGGCAGAGAGGCAGACGAGCACTATGAACTAAAACGAGTTGTAAATGAGATTCTTTATACAGCTTTTCCGGGTGTATCCGTGATTCATGACTATGACTTGGAATTAGAAGATATGTGTGCCTATTTCCAGGCGGAGGGGATTAAGAGTATGCTCTTTTATCCTTTGACATCCAAGGGAGAATTTCAAGGGGCTATTGTCCTGGAAAACCATGTGGACGTGCAGATGGAATTGACCAAGAGCGAGATGGAAGAGATACGGTCCTTATTCCGTATCATGGAAGCACATATCCTGCAGATAGGTCTTATGGACAGATTACAGAATTTTGTGGCGCAGATTGCAATATTTGATAATCTGGACAGTTTCGTCTATGTGGTTAATCCGGATACTTACGAGCTTAGTTTTATCAATAAGAGAGTGTTAATGGAATCTCCAAATGTCAAGATAGGGGATATCTGCTATAAGGCCTTGCAGAATCGCGATATGCCTTGTGAAAATTGTATCCTGCGCAATCTGGATAAACAGGATTCACACTGCAGATGTACGGAAGAATTGTTCAACTATTCTCTCAGGTGCTGGACCAGATGCAGTGCCAGCTGGCTGGAATGTAAAGAAGAGAATGGGCTGGCGCTCTTAAACAGCATTGATATTTCTGAGTACTTTATGGGATAGAGCTGCAATCTGTTTATGAAAATTGCAAAGGAATCTGGTAAATTGCAAGAAATATCTGGATTTTTTTATTACAATATGAGACAATAGGGACAGCGGTTATGACAGACTTCAAACAGTCTGTTATCAAATAATTTATACATAATCGAAAGGAGTTATCACATGATCTATTCAAAAGAAGTTGAAGAAATGTGTACAGTGGCACAGGGCGTTCATCATGGCTGTGCTCCTATCCCAGAGGAAGCAAAATGGGTGCAGGCAAAAGAAGTGAAGGATATTTCCGGTCTGACACACGGCGTTGGCTGGTGTGCTCCTCAGCAGGGTGCCTGCAAGCTGACCTTGAACGTGAAGGAAGGTATCATCCAGGAGGCTTTGGTGGAGACTATCGGTTGTTCCGGTATGACACACTCCGCAGCAATGGCATCTGAGATTCTGCCGGGATTGACGGTTATGGAAGCACTCAACACGGACCTGGTGTGTGACGCAATTAACACGGCTATGAGAGAGTTGTTCTTACAGATTGTATACGGTCGTACACAGTCTGCTTTTTCCGAGGATGGACTTCCTGTGGGCGCAGGTCTTGAGGACTTGGGCAAAGGTTTGAGGAGCCAGGTAGGTACTATGTATGGTACTCTCAAGAAAGGACCCCGTTATCTTGAGATGGCAGAGGGCTATGTGACAGGTATCGCATTGGATGCTAATGATGAGATTATTGGTTACAAGTTTGTAAGCCTTGGCAAGATGACAGACTTCATCAAGAAAGGCGATGACCCGAATACAGCATATGAGAAAGCCTGTGGTCAGTATGGTCGTGTAGACGATGCTGTGAAGATCATCGATCCCAGATGCGAATAACTGAAGTAAATTCCTGCGGAATTAACTTCACGAGATTCGCTTCGCGAACTCGGTATAAGCGGTTGGTGAATTAACTTTACGATCTCAGTATACGTGGGTTAGGGAATTTAGCTTTTTAATTTCGTGAGATTCGCATTTTGGACTCAGTATAGATGGCCGGGGATTAATATGAAGTTTAGATACTCTTTAATACAAACAGGAGGATTAAGATAAGATGGCTTTATTTGAATCATATGAAAGACGAATTGATAAGATCAATTCCGTGTTGAATAGTTATGGCATTTCTTCTATTGAAGAAGCTGAAAAAATCACGAAAGATGCTGGTCTGGATGTATATGAACAGGTAAAAAAGATTCAGCCCATCTGTTTTGAGAATGCATGCTGGGCTTACACTGTAGGCGCTGCCATTGCAATTAAGAAAGAATGTAAGAAAGCTGCTGATGCAGCTGCAGCAATCGGTGAAGGATTACAGGCTTTCTGTATTCCTGGTTCTGTTGCAGATACCCGTAAGGTTGGTCTTGGCCATGGTAATTTAGGCAAGATGTTACTTGAGGAAGAGACAGACTGCTTTGCTTTTCTGGCAGGTCATGAGTCCTTTGCAGCAGCAGAGGGTGCAATTGGTATCGCTGAGAAAGCGAACAAGGTTCGCCAGAAACCTTTACGTGTTATCTTAAATGGTCTTGGAAAAGATGCTGCTAAGATAATCTCCAGAATCAATGGTTTTACCTTTGTGGAGACAGAATATGATCCTTACACCAATGAAGTGAAGGAAGTTGACAGAATTGCATATTCAGAAGGTCTTCGTTCTAAAGTAAACTGCTATGGTGCGAATTCCGTTCCGGAAGGCGTAGCGATTATGTGGAAAGAGAACGTGGATGTATCTATTACCGGTAACTCCACCAATCCCACAAGATTCCAGCATCCTGTAGCAGGTACATATAAGAAGGAGAGAACTGAGGCTAATAAGAAGTACTTCTCCGTGGCATCCGGTGGTGGTACGGGACGTACACTGCATCCGGATAACATGGCGGCAGGTCCTGCATCTTATGGATTTACGGATACTTTAGGCCGTATGCACTCTGATGCACAGTTTGCAGGTTCTTCTTCTGTGCCGGCACACGTGGAAATGATGGGCCTGATTGGTATGGGTAATAATCCGATGGTAGGCGCTACGGTGGCTGTGGCAGTTTCGATAGAGGAAGCGGCGAAGGCGGGCAAATTTTGATTGAATTAAGCTAAAAATTACAAAAATAGCATACAAAAGACAGAGAAAACGCCGAGATTCATATGAATTGCGGCGTTTTTACACACAATACAGACGCATTTTTGCTGAAAATCGGTGGTTGGTGCAATACAGAGGCATTTTGCGCTTCCACCATAACGAAAAGCGAGAACAGCCTGAAACTGCGCGGGTTCTGGGGTTTTTGTGTTTATGGCGTTTAAGATAATTCGAGATAATTTGAGTTCGTAGTAACCATATAGTAACCGATTTTAAAAATATTGACACAATTTAAAAAAGCGGAAAATAACGATAAAATCTGATAAAGCAAGAAATTTAAAATATCTTGTCGTATAGAAGTGTCCGTGTTATAATTTGGCAAAGGAGTAATCGTGTTGCAAGGTGGTAGCCTCCCTAACTTGAAAAAGAAGGGAGGTGGTGCAGATGAGTACCTACGAAGTTTTAACTTTGTTAATACTATTCGGAACGTTTCTTGTCGCATTGCTTGCCTACATAGATAGGAACATACAAAATTTATATAAGTCCATGTATATTTATATATCTTGATAAAACCGCATAGTATAAAGGTTTTGGACTTGGTCAGTCCTATGAATCTCTATAAAAATCCATATATCTTCATAGCAAATTGGTGTAGAAATGGTGTAGTAGCAACAAAAAGAGTTTGGTACAAATAGGAATACCCATAAATGAATATTGGACATCTGAATAAGTCCATGATCAGTTATAGAAATATAATTGATGGTGGGCTTATTTTAATGTGCCAAAATTCCATGGCTAAGCAAGGACAGAAAAGAAAAGACGGGAGGTAACACAGTGGAGATAATTAGTTTTGAAGATGCAAAAGCAAGGAGGCAATCAAAAGGAGAGGTTACAGAACATTTGTTGGAGGCGGACAAGGAAATACGGGAAATGCAAAGGCAGTACCGTGAATACGCCCAATTTTGTAATCGTTGGTATGACGAGCATGTAGTGAGGAAGGATGGAAATGGTGGATGGATATATAAGGAACTATAAAACCTGGAATAAGTCCTGCATGTTCTATTGGGAAATTTAAACACATAGGGCTTATTTCGGCATTTGAATTGTTTGATGGTGAAAAATTGCATGACCCTGACTGAAACGTCTGTATGAGGCCCACAGCGCGTCAGGAGGGTATTACACATTACTCATATCACCGACATCCACCAAACTTAAAATGACAATTTCATGGCATTAATAAACCAATAAGGAGGTCTGATTCTATTGTATGGACGAGTAACAAGATATCACCATGACAGAGGATATGGATTTATCAGAGGCGATGATGGTAACATCTATTTCATCCATCATTCAAATTTAAAAGGTGAATACATTGATTCTGGCTATTATGTATCTTTTAAATCATTTCAGAATGACAGAAGTGATCGCAATGCAAAAAATATCACAGTAATTGAAGTAGCAGAAAGGAAAAGAATACATGGCAGTACACATTAAGAACATGAAAGAACTTAACAAGGCATTACAGCCGGTAATGATGGGTATGGTAAACAAAATGGCAGAGAGAGTATATGAAACGCTGAATTATTTCCTGTTAGACTACTATGCAGGGTATGACCCATCAAGCTACCAGAGGACAAAAGATTTCCTCTTTTCAGCAGTGAAAATAGATGCACAGCCATATAAAGGCGGTGTCCGGGCAAGTGTGTATATTGATTATGATTCTCTGAACAGCTATCGAGAGGTATCTGGCTATCAGGTAGCAAAGTGGAGCAATGAAGGTCTCCATGGCGGCATAGAAGTAGATCACAAGCCTCACGTTTGGGATGATACAATGCGTGAGACGGTAGAAAATGGAGAACTTTTAAAACTGGCAATTGAATATTTAAAAAGCAAAGGATTTTCAGTGAGAAATTAGAAAAGGAAGGAGAAATACAATGTCAGTATTGAAGAAAGAATTTATAGACAGGATGGCTGAAAGGGGCGGAATCACTAAAAAGGATGCCAGAAGGGGACTTGAATTATTCATTGAAACGCTTATGGAGTGCATGGGTGAGGATGAAAAAGTAATGTTTTCAGGATTTGGCAGGTTTGAGATGAAAACCGCTAAAGAGAGAAAAGGTAGAGTGCCTTTAAGCGGGGAGGAATGTATTGTGCCCGAACATAAGAAGATGAAGTTTTATGCAAGTGATACGTTGGCTGATAAAATAGATGAAATTCTGGAGGAGAATGATACATATGAAATTGATGAATAAGGAACCACATTGCGCTGAATGTCAATTTATGAAGATGTATGATATTACATATAAGAATTATTATTGTGATCATGAAGACCGTATTAACGAGATGGGGAAATTAGGTGTGGATCATCCACCGAAAACAAGTCCTGTATGGTGTCCGCTGAGAGGTAATGCTGATTCTGATTTAATAAAAATAGAATCTGATATACATTTAAAAGACAAAGAAGGTAAACCTATTGAAATAAAGTCAATTCAGCCAGAATGTTTAGACAGAGTATAAGATAATTGCCATTACAGAGCAATCAAAATAAATTGTAATAACTGAAATTCAAGAAAATCTGATAACTATTAACAGTTTCTATTGTCCAAATCTGGACAGTGAAATTCCATTAAATGATGATGAAAACTGAATAGAGAAATATAGAAGTGGTATTTATAGGCTTCCAAAAATTTCAGAGTCCTATTTACCATGCAAAAAATAAAAAGGTGGTGTAGCTTGAAAGGATACGTTTACAGATTTCTCAATAAAGATGAAAAGATAATTTATATAGGCAGTTGTGGTGATCTATTTAAAAGATTACGACAACATTTTGAACATGGACATTTAGGAGATTATTGCTATGACCAAGTTTTATATGTAGATTATGCAGAATTTAGAAGCCGGACAGAAGCATATATGTATGAGCAATATGAGATTGCAAAGTACCAGCCGGAATTTAATGACAATGGCAAGATTGATGAAGATGTTGACTTAGAATATTTTACACTAATCAAAAATCCTACATGGAACAGGTTATATGCAGAATCCAATTATGGGTATCGTTATGAAAAAGTATATACAAATTTTCTGACAGAGAATCCAAACAGGAAAGAACCTAACAGGGCAGATGTTATGTATGAAGCAGAAATATTGAAGCGTTTTAAATCTGAATTACAGAATAATAAGAAGATATTGCGTGATATGAAACTGTTACAAGAAAAATGTCCTACATATTTATCTTTGATAGATAAAGCAGATTTAGGGATATTGATTCAGTGTATGCCAGAAGAAACAGTACATTATTCATATTTAGATTCTGTATGTCCTGAAAGAATGTCTGATACAGATTATGATGAAGTCTGCATTGATGGAACTATCAAAAAATTAGTAGACCAGTTACATAATTTAGAAGTTCATAGGTATTGTGGAATGATATGTTGTTCTATTGGTGAATTTACTTTTGATTTTCCATATACAAAGCAATCAGATACAGCATTTTGGATTCCGGCATTAAATGATAAATCATTACAGGAAATAGAAAATAAAGCGGTGGAGATATTAAGTCAACGGAGAGATGGATATGAAGGGAATTTATTACAATTATGATTTAGAGGAATGTAACTGGATGTTTAAACAGGGAGTACATCCTATAGGATGCGGTAAGCATGATAAGACAGGGAACACGTTTATTATCTTTATGCTGACAAAACAATATAGGCAGTTAGAAAAGAAATATAGGGAAGAAATACAAACAAAAAATAAACTATAATTTTATCCCCGTTAGGGGTAAGAATGGATCTCTTGTAGTAAAGAGTATCTCTTATAGTAGCAGTACCGAAATCAACACATTTGTGTACACTTGTCCTAGGAGGATTTGCAAAAAGTAACACGTTTGTGTACAAAACGGTACTTAGGAAGAAAGGGCGTAATTATTATGCTGAAATTATTTTTAGGAAGATCAAAAGAACTAAGCATTACGGAATTACCTGTAATGATGATATTGAATGGTCTGCATAGTGGCAAGCACGATTATCTGTTTGCTTCTGTATCTGAAATATCTTATACAATGACAGGATCATGGATTGATAAGAGGAATAATGACAGAAGATTATATAATGGCATCAAAGATGCTTTATCTACGCTTGCAGAAAGAAAAATGATCACAATATTAGATCAGAATGGAGACAACTATATTATTTCCAATAAGGGTTTAGAAGTAAATGCAGATAAAGAAAAGTTTGTTGTAGTGGAATTATGGGAAATGCAGAAAATATTTTCAGAATCCAGTAAGCCTTTTAACGTGTTTACTTTCTATGTAAATTTGATAGGCACAATCAATAATAAAACTAAAGAATGGCATATGTCTCAGGATGAAATGGTTTCATTATGGGGAGCCAGTAAACGTACTGTTAATGACTATTTAGAGCAATTAGAGAAGATGCAGCTTATCTATGTGTATAGGCATAAAAAGCGTAGGGCGAATGGTACATATCAAAAGCTGAATAATTCATATGGTAGATATTGTGACAAGGATGCCGTTATTGCTGAAGCATTAAAATATTCTGATGCCGTGGAATGTGAAGATTTTGCTGAGAAACTTGACAGAAGGGCAATCAAGCTAAGATACAATGCTTATTGTGATGATGCGAAGAAATATCGTAATAATTTTGATGCGAAAGTTGATTTGTGCAGACAATGTCTGGCATACAATAAATCACTGAAATATAAGCCAGTAGAAGGGTATTATGATGGCGAGTATAAACAGGGAGAGTTATTGGATTTATCGGTATTCCCTGATGAAGTGCGAAATGCTGTTGACGATAACTGGGGCAATCCTGTTTCAATGGAACATGATTTTTCTATAGAAGAAATGTTGGATATGCCTACAGAGGGTGATGTTCTGTCAGAACTTGCCATGGCAAATATAGATTGTATGGGACAGAATAATATATGAAAAGAGGTGTCTACTCCATCTGGTGTGCAGTCCAAAACAGGTGATTACAAAGAACCTGATTATAT
>ERZ779621.48-NODE-48-length-100145-cov-31.011749_pt1 | contig 100145 bp, 99 predicted proteins | sample MGYA00514215_ERZ779621 | MGnify/ENA primary metagenome ERZ779621 (study PRJEB29562, sample SAMEA4376715) | mouse gut metagenome | isolation source: Cecum | study: EMG produced TPA metagenomics assembly of the A DSS colitis mouse model was used to assess the...
CTGACCTTTAACATCAATCCCGTCCTCCGAACATGGCGTACAGATTGTGGTTATAGGTTGCGTATTCCGGATACCGTATCTGTACCGCCTGCCAAAAATAGGGCGCATAGGCACAGCAGAACAGTTCTTCCACTGTATACCGTCTGCACTCGTCCACCTGTTCCTCCGCATCATCATAGTCAAGGACACTCGGCGTACCATTGCAGTAAAGGTTAAACGCCATCCTGACCACTCTCACGCTCCCGCTGGTCTGCCAGCCTTCATGCAGGCACTCCGTTTTCACGCAGCCTGTCTTAAAATCATAAATACTTTTGATATTCCTTCTTGTGTCATCGCTGATACCAAGACAATATACAAGTGCCTTGTGGTACACGTCCTGATACCTGACCTCTTTCAATTTCTCATAGTAGAATTTTTCATGTGCATCGCTGATAAAAATAATCGCTTTCTCTGCTCCTAACGCTGTACTACTCATACTTTCTTCCTCCATTCTTTGATGATTGACCATAACAAAAAAGGACACTTCTCTAAAATTTTCTTTTAGAAAAATGTCCTTGTTAGTACAAATATTAGAATGTATCCGCACAACGATAAACGTACATGGAAGTATTATTCCGTATTATTCGTTTGAAATTTGTTGCACTTTTGTTGCAGTAGCGTGACCGTAGGTGCTTCAAACCCGCATAAACACTGGCTTTATTTGTCGAGCGACTTCATTGTCGGGAATAATAAAACATCGCGGATAGCAGGGGAATTAGTAAGTAACATGACCAGTCGGTCAATCCCGTACCCGATTCCGCCGGTAGGCGGCATCCCGATCTCCAGCGCGTTCATGAAATCCTCGTCCGTGGTATTGGCTTCCTCATCACCGGCAGCAAGAGCCGCTTCCTGCGCCTTAAAACGCTCTCTCTGATCAATGGGATCGTTCAGCTCGGAATACGCATTGCACATCTCTCTGGCCGTGATGAAAAGCTCAAACCGCTCCACATATTCCGGCTTATCCGGCTTTCTCTTGGTAAGCGGGGATATCTCCACCGGATGATCCATCACAAAGGTGGGCTGTACCAGATGTTCTTCCACAAACTCTTCAAAGAAAAGATTGATGATATCTCCCTTGGTATGTCTCTCCTCGTAGTGGACTTCCTTTTCGTCCGCCAGCTTCTTGGCTTCCGCTGTATCCGGCACTGCATCGAAATCAATACCTGTATATTTCTTCACGGCTTCCACCATGGTGATCCGCTCAAAAGGCTTTCCTAAGTCAATCTTCACATCCCCGTAGGGAATCGTTGTGGTGCCGCAGACTTCTTTCGCCACATGACGGAACATATTCTCCGTCAGATCCATCATGCCGTTATAATCTGTGTAAGCCTGATACAGTTCCATCAGGGTAAATTCCGGATTGTGTCTGGTATCCAGACCTTCGTTCCGGAACACACGGCCAATCTCATAGACACGCTCCATGCCGCCCACAATCAGCCGCTTCAGATAAAGTTCCAGGGAAATGCGCAGTTTCACATCCTCATCCAGGGCATTGTAATGGGTCTCAAAAGGTCTGGCCGCTGCGCCGCCCGCATTGGATACAAGCATGGGCGTCTCCACTTCCAGAAATCCCTGACTGTCCAGATAGCGTCTGATGGAGCTGATAATCTTGGACCGCATCACGAAAGTCTTCTTCACATCCTGATTCATAATCAAATCCGTGTATCTTTGACGATACCTGATATCCGTATTCACCAGACCATGATACTTCTCCGGCAGAATCTGAAGGCTTTTTGACATCAGTGTCACTTTTGCCGCATGAACGGATATTTCACCCGTCTTGGTCTTAAACACTTCTCCCTCGATGCCTACAATATCACCCACATCATATTTCTTAAAATCGGCGTATGCCTCTTCCCCGATACTGTCTTTTGCCACATAGGACTGAATATCGCCTTGCAGATCCTGCACATTGCAAAAGGAGGCTTTGCCCATGACACGCTTGCTCATCACACGCCCTGCGATGGACACCTGTTTGCCTTCCAGCTCATCAAAACTGTCTTTGATCTCCTGGCTGTGATGGGTCACATCAAATTTCGTGATTAAGAAAGGATCCCTGCCTGCCTCCTGCAAGGCCGCAAGTTTCTCTCTCCTGACTTTTAATAACTGCTTAACATCCTGCTCCTGCTGCGCGTTCTGCTGGTTCTGTGTCTTATCCATACTGCTGTTCATCCTCCATCTCAATTCCCGGCAGATCGTACATTTAGTTAGATCTTTGAATCTCCAGGACTTTATACTGAATGGTTCCCGCCTGTGTCTCTACTTCCACCATATCGCCTACTTTGCTTCCGATCAGGGCCTTCCCAACAGGAGATTCATTGGATATCCTGCCCTTTAAGCTGTTGGCCTCCGTACTTCCGACAATCTTATACTCTAACTCTTCATTGAACTCTACATCTAATATTTTAACCTGACAGCCGATGTTGATCTTGTCAAGATCTACCTCATCCTCCACCACAACCTCGGCGTTCTTTAAGATTTTTTCCAGTTCTTCAATCCTGGCCTCGATGTCACGCTGCTCATCCTTGGCCGCATCGTACTCGGCGTTCTCAGACAGGTCTCCCTGTTCTCTGGCCTCCTTGATCTTCTGTGCCACCTCTTTGCGCTTTACGACTTTCAGATCGTGCAATTCTTCTTCGTATTTCTGCAATCCTTCATACGTTAAGATATTTTTTTTCTCCTGCATGGTAGTTCTCCCTCTTTCTCTATTTATCCCTGCATCCGGGTTATTTACTGGTCTCTCAAAAGACTGATACTATCATCACCTCGACGAACTAATCTATCATAACTATTTTTGACCATAGTGTCAAGATATTTAAGCGGTGAAACGTAAAGAATCTGCCCGCCTTTTCTGGCATATACCTGTTCTTTCTCCCCGCCGGAAACCATATCCACACAAATGCTCTCTCTTCCCGGCTCGGTTTTCAGGACAGCTGCCCTGCTGCCATAATCCAGAATAACACCTCTGCATTTCCGGGGCCCCTGACATGTTCCCCCATCTTTTATCTGATAGGGCACAAGCTGCGCTACAAGACCATATTCATAATAGTAGGTTTCCAGATAAGTGGAAAGTTCTTCCCAGATATCAGCTTCTCCCACCTGTCTGTAATAGAACATAAGACTGTTGATCCGCTCCAGATAAGGAGTAAGCAGCCGCCAGGTCATCTCCATCTGCCACCGGGTATCTTCCGGCGCACCCAATAGCACTGTCACCTGTCCCTGCTGCCGCAGGCACGAAGCACCATACACGGAAAGCAGGCTGGCGAGAAGCGTTTCCTTCGTCTTGCTGCATGTCTCCCAACGATCTGCATACTTTTCTGACACCCATGTCAAAACCTGCGGATGCAGGTAGACATCCACCATCCCTGGCGTACGGTGCAGTACAATCTCCATACTTTCTGAAAGTTCTTCCGGATGCCACATTTTTCTTCTGTAGGAAAAAGACGGCACCGGACAGTCTACCAAAGTAAAAGTATCTTTTGATCTCTCTCCACAAGGTATCCGTTCCGGCAAAGGCTGCTCCTTAAGTACGGCGTCCTGCCACCAGTGCCTTTTCGCCACATTGTGTACAGCCATCCATTCCGGCATGGGATGATAGTAAATAATAGTCTCTGCTTCCATATATAATGCTCCCGGCATATCCCGTCCATTTCTGAGATAGTATATGCCGTAAGCTTCATATGGATTCCACCAATTTCTCAATCTCCTCAAAACACTCCGCCTGATTGATGCTCTGCCTGAGTCTCGCGGAGCCCGGCATACCTGCCGTATACCATGACATATGCTTGCGCATCTCCCGCACACCGGTATATTCTCCCTTGGCGGCAAGCTGTAACCTGGCATGCCGCAGGATCATGGCTTTGCGCTCCTCCCTGTCCGGTTCCGGCAATATGCCTCCGTCCTGCAAGTAAGCAATCACCTGCCCAAACAGCCAGGGATTCCCTCTGGCAGCCCGCCCGATCATTACCCCGTCGCAGCCGGTTATTTCCATCATCCGTCTGGCGTCCTCTCCGCTTTTTACATCTCCGTTGCCGATCACCGGAATCGACACTGCCTCCTTGACCTTTCGTATGATTTCCCAGTCCGCCTCCCCGGCATAATACTGCTCTCTGGTTCTGCCGTGTACCGCCACAGCCGCGGCGCCTGCATCCTCGGCAATCCTGGCAATCTCCACCGCATTGACATGGGTCTCATCAAACCCCTTGCGGATTTTGACCGTAACAGGTTTGTCTATGGCTTTCACGGTGGCGGCAATGATTTCCCCTGCCAGTTTCGGCTGTCGCATCAATGCCGATCCTTCCCCATTATTCACCACCTTGGGCACCGGGCAGCCCATATTGATATCCAGCACGGCAAAGGGCCTCTCTGCAATCCTTTTGGCCATTTCGCTGACAATCTTCGGATCCGAGCCAAATAACTGCAAAGATGTGGGCCCCTCATCGGGATGAATTTCCAGAAGGCTCTCCGTGTTTTTATTCTGATACCAGATTGCCTTGGCACTCACCATTTCCATACAGGTAAGCCCCGCGCCCTGTTCGCTGCACAGCAAACGAAATGGCAGGTCAGTCACCCCTGCCATAGGCGCCAGTATGATATTGTTCGGAAGCGTAACACTGCCCAAGGTAAGCGGCTTTAACAAATGCTCCATTCTTACACTCTCCCGTCAGGGTTGCTGTCTATTATTCATCCAATGGTTCCCCCAGAATAAACACCCTGTAATATAATTGCAGGGATTCAAACATTTCCTGCCTGTTCCTGCGGATTTCCCCCACCAGAAGGCCGCTGCTGATCTCATCGTAAAGCAGATCGTTTTCCTCGGCGTCGGTCTCTAAAGAAATACTGCCATCCTCCTCAAATACAATGGTGAAGATGCCGCCCACTTCCTCCGTAAACAGCACACAGATCACATGCAGTTCCTCCTGAATGGACTGCGGAATCCCTTTAAACTTCTCGTTAAAATAATATTTCTGCTCATAGGCATTGGCACCGCAGAGCACAATTCTTGTATCCTCCATACCTTTTCCCACGCTATCTTTTCCACATTATCATAAAGAACTGTTGTGTATGGTTCAGACTTCTTTATACGTACCCATACAGGCCCCTCACGGACACTTCTCCCGCATAGACAAGTACCCGTTTCCCATCTTCCCGCTCTACAATCAGTTCTCCTCTCTCGCTGATGCCTCTGGATATACCCGTATATTCCCCCGCCGGATCCAGTACCCGCACCTGGGCATCCATATTGATCAGATGCGCCTGGTAATCCTCCCGCAATGCCGATAAATCCTGTCTCTTCTCAAAACAGTCATAGTTCTCTTCAAACCGGGCAAGAATCCGCTCCAGAAGGCCGGCCCGGTCAATGTGCGCTCCGGATTCTATCTTCAGGGAAGTGGCTGTCTCCCGGATTTCCTCCGGAAACTCTTCCGGACTGCTGTGATTCGTATTGACTCCCACGCCCGCCACCACAAACTGGATCTCATCCATTTCCGGCGTCATACTCATCTCCGTGAGAATACCGCAGACTTTCTTCTTATGCACCACAATATCATTGGGCCATTTGATCTGTGCGGGTAATCCCACGACTTCCTCGATGGCCTGGGCTGCACTGAGGGCCATTACCAACGTAATCATAGAAGCCTTGTCCGGCGCAAATGCCGGTCTCACCACAATGGTAAAATAAACAGATGTGCCCGCAGGCGATACCCAGGATCTGCCTCTGCGTCCCCGGCCCGCGGTCTGCCTGTCCGCCACCACGGTAGTCCCGTGAGGATCTCCTTCCTCCGCAAACCGCTTGGCATCGGGATTGGTGGAGCCTGTGGATTCAAAAAAGTACAGTTTCCGGCCCGCCCATACGGTCTGTAGTCTGCTGGCAATCTCGCTTAAGGAATAAACGTCTGCCGGGCTCTCCACAAGCCGATACCCTTTACGGGGTACGGACTCGATCTGGTAGCCCTCTTCCTTCAGCTGATTTATCACCTTCCAGACTGCTGTCCTGGAAACTCCGAAACGGTCGCAGAGCTGCTGCCCCGACACGTAATCCTCACTGTTTCTTAACCATGTTAAAATATCCGCTCTGTCTGTCTTCATCTTCTCAATCCAACTTATACTCGCCCAACGTCACGGCCATCACGGCCTTAATGGTGTGCATACGGTTCTCAGCCTCGTCAAAAACGATAGACTGTGGAGACTCAAAGACTTCATCCGTCACTTCCAGTTCCTTCAAACCGTACTTCTCACCAATTTCTTTACCGATATCGGTGTTATAATCATGAAAGGCCGGCAGACAATGCATAAAGACTGCTTCCTTACCGGCAAGCGCCATCACATGACTGTTGACCTGATAAGGCGTCAGGTCATGCAGACGCTCCTCCCACACTGCTTCCGGTTCTCCCATGGATACCCATACATCTGTGTAGATCGCATCGGCGCCGGATGCTCCTGTCTCCACATCCTCTGTCAGCCTTATGCTGCCGCCCGTCTGTGCCGCAATCTTCTGACAGGTCTCTACCAACCCATCCTCCGGGAAATATTTACTGCTGGTACAGGCCGTAAAGTCCATCCCCATCTTGGCGCAGGCTACCATCAATGAATTACCCATATTGTATCTGGCATCTCCCATGTACGTAAACTTAATCCCTTTCAGATGGCCAAAATGCTCCCGGATTGTCAGCAGATCCGCCAGCATCTGGGTGGGATGAAATTCATTGGTCAGTCCGTTCCACACAGGCACACCCGCATGCTTTGCCAGTTCTTCCACGATTTCCTGTCCATATCCACGGTACTCAATGCCTTCGTACATACGGCCAAGCACCCTTGCCGTATCTGCAATGCTCTCCTTCTTGCCAATCTGGGAACCTTTGGGATCCAGGTAAGTAGTACCCATGCCCAGGTCATGTGCCGCCACCTCAAAAGAACAGCGGGTTCTGGTGCTGGTCTTCTCAAAGATCAGGGCCACATTCTTGCCCCGGTGGATATCTGTCAAAATCCCTCTTTTCTTTTTATCCTTTAAATCCGCCGCCACATCGAGCATATACACAATCTCCTCCGGCGTAAAATCCAGAAGTTTCAAAAAGTTACGTCCTGCCAGGTTCATAATTTTACTTTCCTTTCCCCAATAATCTATACGATACACCAAACAGGACGGTCTGTAAAACCGTCCTGCTTAAAAAGTAAATTCCTTCGGAATTAACTTTGCGAGATCCGCTTCGCGGCCTCGTAATCGAATACAACTCTTAATCGCGTGCAACCCGATTTGTTATTTAAAGATTTCCTTCGCAGAAGCTGCCAATCCGGCAAGTCCCTGAATCTCTGAGGGAATAATAATCTTGGTGGCCTGACCGTCCGCCGCTTTCTCAAAAGCTTCCAGGCTCTTGATCTTCAACACAGCCTCGTCAGCGCCGGCCTCACGGATCATACGGATACCGTCTGCGGTAGCCTTCTGCACCTTGAGGATTGCCTCAGCTTCACCTTCCGCCTCACGGATCATCTTTTCCTTCTGTGCCTCAGCACGCAGGATTGCGGACTGTTTCTCTGCCTCCGCCTCCAGGATCGCAGATTCCTTCTGGCCTTCCGCTACCAGGACAGTGGACTTCTTCTCACCTTCCGCACGAAGAATCGCCTCACGGCGTTCACGTTCTGCCTTCATCTGTTTCTCCATGGCATCCTGGATTGCTGCCGGCGGAATGATATTCTTAAGTTCCACACGGTTTACCTTAATACCCCAGGGATCTGTAGCGATATCGAGAGAGGCGCGCATCTTCGTGTTGATAACCTCTCTGGATGTCAATGTCTGGTCAAGTTCCATCTCACCAATGATATTACGAAGGGTGGTGGCTGTCAGATTCTCAATCGCCATGATCGGATTCTCCACACCATAGGCAAAAAGCTTCGGGTCTGTAATCTGGAAAAATACCACCGTATCAATACGCATCGTAACGTTATCTTTGGTGATCACGGGCTGTGGTGCGAAATCCACCACCTGTTCCTTCAAAACGACTCTTTTGGCCACTTTATCAATAAAAGGTACTTTCAAATGCAATCCTACAGACCAGGTCTGCTGGTATGCCCCCAATCTCTCCACAACATATGCATGTGCCTGCGGTACAATCTTGATACAGGAAAACAAGACTATAACGATCAGGATCAATAGAACCACTAACGCAAGGATACCACCCATTTTTTCCTCCATTCCGAAGTATGACTATACCTCTTTTTGCTCTTCTACAATTAATTTTACACCGTTGATGGCCAGAATCGTAGTCACTGTACCCACCGGCAGCCTGACGCCGTCTACCCGGGTACGCGCTGACCATTCCATACCGCCCACATTGACCTGTCCAATGCCTTGCAGATTGTCAATCTCGCTGATCACAATGGCCTGACGCCCCACCAGACTCTCCGCATTGGTACGAACCCTGTCCCTGTTAAAATACTTGACCGCAAGGGGTCTGGTAAAATACAACAGGAGTGCGGATGCCACCAAAAACAGGATAACCTGTAGCGCAAGCGGTACACCAAACAGAGAAGCTATCGCCGCAATCAAAGCGCCGCCTGCAAACCAGATTGTCGTAAGACCCATCGTGAGGAGTTCTATGACAACCAATGCTACTAAAACCGCCAGCCACACAACTGTCATATTCCAATCCAATACCTGCACTCGTCCTCACTCCTTTTCCCTGTCATTGTTATGCCAACATGATTATTCTACTATATTATTCCCAAAGTAGCAAGAAATATCGACACTTTCTACCTTTTATGCTCTTTCTGTTTTACCAGAATACCTGATGATCAATCAAAAGGCCCTCGTGATTGCCTGCCCGTCTGAAATGGGTTGCACCGCCCACGTTCGTCTCTCCGGCAATTGCCGCCTGAGCCGCCTGATAACAACTCTCCGGAATATCACCGCCATAAACCCGGGCCACCTTACCATTGATAGCCGGCGTAAACTGTCCGGATGCATAAATAACACCAGATATTGTATTGGGATAGGCCGGACTCCTGACACGGTTCATAACCACCGCACCTACAGCCAGTTTACCATTATAAGTCTCACTGCCTGCCTCACAATAAATCAGTGCCGCCAAAAGTCTGGTATCATCGCCGCCCACAACAACAGCACCCTGATTAGCCGTCAGCTTCGCCTTTCGCTCTGCTTCCTCACGCTTCTGGATTGCCACCATTGTCTCGCCTTCGTCAATGTGGAAATCTATATCCACATACTCCGCCGAAACATAGCCAACTTTCTCATCATACTTAACGCTGATCCAGTCGTCATCAAGCGTTTCTATAATCTCCAGCTCCTCATCCTCGGGGATAAAGCCCATGGCCTGTGCATTGACATCAGGCTCCTCCCGCACACACAATGCCTCCGTCTTTATCAGCACGATCAGATTGCCCACCTCATCGGCAAGCTCTTCCGCTTCCTCTCCAAAAAGAAGATATTCATCGTTGGCCCAGCCCACCAGATCGCCGCTCCGGAGTCTTGTCCAGCCATCCTTACGTTCCAAAATCCTGCCGCCGCAGTCCTTATAAAGCAATCCTACTTTATCGGATTTCTCATCTGCCTCTGCACGTACATTCATGGCCACCTGTACATTCACCATGACCAGGTCGGACTCTTTCTCTCTCCTGGCTCCTCCTGCCTGTGACATCTCTGCCAGCTCTTGGATCGCCTCCTCATCAGTCGAACCGGACGACGGATCCATAATCTTTGTAATCCCTGCATTTAAAGTATCCAGATACTCTTTCCTGCTGACAGCCTGTACATCCATACGTGACATGCCCAGTACACTCAGACTGAGAATAAGCCCGACAAGCAGAATTCCGTATCGTCTTCTGCCTCTCAGCATAAATGCTCCTCCATCCTCCCACAATAAGATTGTTACAAAATTGTTACAATCCAAGTATGGATAATTTTAGCAAACCACCTATTCTTTGTCAAGTTTACGCAGCATGTCCCTCTTTTATGCTACTTTTATAATACTTTTCTGTTACTAAATCTTTACAATTTTTTTGTCTTTTCGACCGCGGCAAGAAGGGCATCCATGACCGCTCCGCGAAACCCTCTTTCTTCTAATATACGTACCCCCTCTATCGTAGTACCCGCCGGGGAACAGACCATATCCTTCAACTCACCGGGGTGCCTGCCCGTCTCCAGCAGCAGTTTCGCACTTCCATACACTGCCTGCGCCGCAAATTCATAGGCTTTGGCTCTGGGCATACCCGCTGCCACACCTGCATCTGCCATGGCTTCAATAAACATAAACACATAAGCCGGCGAACTGCCGCCGACTGCACCCACCGCATCTATCAGACGCTCCTCTATAAAATCAGCCTTGCCAAAGCTTTCCATCAGGCGCAGGCTGTACTGTCTCTCCTCGTCGGAGACGGCTTCATTTACACAGATTCCCGTACAGCCCGCTCCCACCAGGGCGGGTGTATTAGGCATACAGCGCACCAGTTTCATCTGTTTGCCAAAGGTCTGCTCCAGCCAGGCAAGCGTCTTACCGGCAGCTATACTGATCACCAGGGTATCTTCCCTCACCGCATCCCGGATTTCCGCTATCACCTCTCCCAGAAACTGCGGTTTCACTGCCAGGATAAGTACCTCCGCCTGGCTGGCCACGGCCACATTGGAATCCATGGTCCGGATACCGTACTCGCTCCCTACAGCCTCCAGCGTCTTCTGTGTCTTCGCAGAACCCAGAATATCCCCCGCGGAGACAATCTCCTTCTCCAGCATACCGCCAATGATTGCCCGCGCCATATTACCCAGTCCGATAAATCCGATTTTCATAAGAATATATTCCTTTCTTCTTTATTTTTAGAACGTATGTTATTTATATTTTTGACATTAAATTTTGTTTTAATTATTTTATACTACACGTATAATAATATCAATCATTCAAAAGGAGAAATATGGGAAACACGTGTTATTCTCATTCTTAAAACAATTAAATCACATCCGTCTTTGTCGATATGCCTCATATAATAAAACAGAGGAAGCCACGGCTGCGTTAAGAGACTCCACACTTCCTTCCATCGGAATCTTTATCAAGGCATCTGCACAGGCTGCTGTCTCCTCCCGCAGACCGTTCCCCTCATTGCCGATCAGAAAGGCTGTACCTTTACGATAGTCGCCGGCCTCATACAAGGCTTTTCCCGCTAAATGCGCGGCATACACACAGACATCGTTTTCTTGCAGCACCTTTATAATAGAAGAAACATCCTCCACATACAGAAAGGGAACTCTGTAAACGGACCCCATTGTGGAGCGGATTGTCTTGGGATTATAAATATCCACCGTGCGGCTGCTCATAATCACGCCGTTTACGCCGGCAGCCTCCGCCGTCCGAAAGATGGTCCCCAGATTTCCCGGATCCTGAATATCCTCCAGTATGATATATAACGGATGATTTTTTATGCTTTTTTTTAGCAAAAATGCTAAATTATAATTTAACTGCCTTACCAGACACAAAATTCCCTGAGGTGTCACGGTGTCCGACATCTTAGCAAACACTTCATCCGACACCAATTCATAAGAAAGATTTTCCAGTTTTTCTCTGCATACCTGAAGCATCTCATTCTCGGCACTTTGGGCCACATATATCCCGCAGATTCGTTCTTCCGGTGCCTCCAGAAACATCTTTACGCCTTCCACCACAAAAACATTCTTCTTCTGCCGTTCCTTTCCTTTCTGGGAAAGCGCCGCAATTTCTTTTACTGTCTTGTTACTGAGACTGGTAATCATCTGAACCTCCCACTGCTCCCATCCCCTGCAATGACTCTTTATAACGGAAAATCCTGGAAGGACGATGTCCGGCATTGGATGTCATTCTCCCGGTATCCTCCAGTTTATCACTGATTGTCCTGCGAAATGCGGCAGGAAGCAGTTTTTTCCCGAGAATGAGTTCGTACACCTCCTGCAATTCGCTGATGGTAAATTCCTCAGGCATCATATGAAAAACAATATCCGTATAATTGATCTTTCCCCGAAGCCGTTTCAGTGCTTCTTCAATCATCTGGTTATGGTCGAAGGCAAGCTCCATGTTACGGATTTCCTCTATGCCGAACCACTGCGCTCCCGCAGTGCTTGTCCGGCCGATATCCACCAGGGAAATATAGGCACAGCTGACAATCCGCATCCTGGGATCGCGCTCCACACTGCCAAAAGTATAAAGCTGTTCACTGTAAATATCACTCAGGCCCGTCTTGTCTGACAGGACGCGTTTCAGGGTGTCCTCAAAAGTCTCCTTTTCCCCGACAAAACCGCCCGGCAGGCTGTAGCGTCCTTTATAGGGATATTGTTCCCGTTTCACCAACAGTATGTTGAGAGACTGTCTGTCCAACTTCCGGTAATTATCCGTCGTATCTTTCGCCACCCCCACTACGATTGCATCCACCGTGATGGAGATAGGAGCGTATTGCTCCGGATGGTACCGGCTTAAAAATTTTCTTTCACCCTCATCCAGCACCCTGCTTATTCCACTCATACCTACTACCCTCCTACCGCTATTATACTTCCGATTCCATTCTTTGACAATTGTGCTATAAGGTAACGCGTGTTGTTTTATATGTCGTATGAATATTCCTATGCCAAGATACCTGCCGGAACAGATAGAAAATTCTTCGTCAGCTCGCTTTCGCTCCTTTCACAGCACAACAGATGAAAAGTAACTACAGCGTAAATTTCGGCATTACATCCAGCTTGAACAGATTCTTCTTATGTAATCGGTCAATCTTCTCTCTTACCGCCTCGTCTTCTATTTCCCCGGTGCGGATATATCTGTCCAGCACCTCATAAGTAAAGCCCAGATTATCCTCATCGCTTTTACCGCAAAGTCCATCGGAAGGTACTTTTTCAATCAGATCCTCCGGCAGTCCTGCCGCACGGCCCACCAGCTTGACTTCCCCCACGGTCAGATCGGACAAAGGACTGAAATCCCCCACGCTGTCACCATAGCGGGTGGAATATCCCACCCAGTCTTCCGAAAGATTACAGGTATTTGCAACCCGGCCATTCCTGGACTGCGAAACCGCATACAAAACCACCATCCGCAGGCGAGCCGGCAGATTGACGGTAGCCTGCACTCTCATATCCTCGTTCAGCGCTGACTCCACACCCCTTGTTACCGCCTGCACAACCGGCGCGATATTGACAGTGACAGACTCTATCCCCAGAAATTCCACCAGTTTCCTGGCCATATCAATATCCGCCTGCTCTCCGTTCGGCATCAGTACCCCCAGCACCCTTTCCCTGCCAAGAGCTTCCACACACAGGGCCGCCGCCACGGAACTGTCCTTTCCTCCCGAAATGCCAATGATACAGTTACATCCTCTGCCGTTCTTGTCAAAAAAATCCCTGATCCACGCCACACATCTGTCTTTTACTTCCTGCGCACAAAATGCCATCCTCTTTCCCTCCATTCCATTCCTGTCTTCTTTTGCTGTTTTTCTCCTGACTTTTTCCTGCCTTTTCTCTAAAAAGCACCCTCATGCAGCCTGTTTCTGATTTCCTGTAAAGACTGCTCCTTTAGCAGAACTCCATCTTTAAACACCGGCTGTAAAAGATTACTGCCACAAGACGCCTCTTCCCAATTCAGACCGTCCCTGTACTGCAATTCGCCGTTTTCCTCAAATACCACACAGCATCCTTTCTGGCTCTTCTTGAATCCTCCGTCTTTTGGATTCTTGAAAATCGGATAGGGTTCCCCGTCAATTTCGCAATAGGTGGCCTTAATGCAGGAACTGAAAGTATCCCTGGTAAAAGGCTTTAACATGCCGTCTTCCTCAATGCACTGGAAGGAAAAGGAACCTACACCGAGCGCCACATTGGAACAGGCAAAGCCATTTTCCATCAGAATCTGGTAAATCTGTTCGCAGCGCTGTACGGTAATGGAGTCCCCATAAATGGCTTTCACATGAGGATCCAGCACCTTGTATCCCTTGCTGTTTACCGTGCCGCCAAACTCTTCCCACAATTTAAAAACCGTCCTGGTAACCACTTCCACACAGTCGCCGGAATCGCCGCGCATCAACATACAGCCCTTGTGCGCCATGATTTCCTCTTTTATCTGCGGCAGTATATTGTCGATCACATTCCAATAATCATAAGAATCCAGCACCACCGAAAAGCTGGTATGGGGATAAATCTCGGTCAGAAGTCTGCGAAGCAGTGTGATTTCATCTCCATCCACCGCATAATTACTGCACATAACCGCATGTTCTGTACTGGGACTGCCAAAAGCAACCGGCTCTTTGGTACAGTCACAGCAATAGGCCTGTTCCAGATAAGGAACTACCGGTACCGTAGCCGTATTTAAGAAAGACAGACACCATCCTGCACCGGCTTTGACGGCAGATTCTGTACATTCCTCGCCTCTGAAATCAAATGCCCCCAGAGCCTTTGCCTTCTCGATTGTATCCTCACAGGTCAGTCCATAATACCGATTCACAATTTCCCGGTAAGTATAACCCACCGTAGCGGCGATCATCGGATGCCAGCTTTCTGCGGAAATCAGGCTTTCTAAGGCCTGCGGCAGCCAGGCGAAATCCGGATGGGTATTGGTGATGCCAAACATAGGTACATGCACAGGAACCAGGGTTCCTTCCGGCAGCGCCACAATCTCAATCGGCAGATAGCCCAGTCTGTGAAGCTTCTCAATCTTTTCAATGCCGTACACATTCTGTCCCAGCGTATTGTCCAGCACCCGTTTATACTCGGCAATCACTTCCTTGAAGGGTCTTTCAAAAAACTCCTTGTTAAAGTAGTCTGTCAGATATGTCCTGATCATGCCCTGCAACCCGAACATAACCACCTTATCCCATCTGTCAATCCGGCTCATTCTGGGCGTAAAATAAGACACGGACTTCGTCATTTTCTGTGGGAGCATCTCTGCATGTACTGCCTTATAATAGTCAATCAACAACATGGGATTCGTCTTATGCATAATCAAACACCTCAATCCTTTCGTCCCGTTTCGTAAAAATACTGTTGGTGGTATACACTTTCTCGATCAGCCCGCTTTCCAGAAGTTCTCCCTCCAGAATCGTATTTTCGCAATGAGAAATGTACAGATATATCTCTTTGGCCCCAAGCTCCTTAAGTTTCCTGGCACTGAAATAGAAAGTGCCCCCTCTGCTGCAAATATCGTCCATGATCAGAATCTTTCTGTCCCGGATACAATCTGCCATACCGGATACCTCAAGACCCTTGATCTCCCCTGTTGCCCAGTCCCGGTTTTTAATACCGAAAGCATAGGGAAGCTTAAACATCCCGGAATACCGTTTGCAGGCTCCCTCATCGGGATAGAATATGGTCAGATTCTGCGTTCCGCCAATCCTTTCGATGACCTTCTGCACATAGACTTCCGGTGTCCTTACCCGGATTCTGTCAAGCAGCGCCTCGCTGACCGAAGAGTGGGGATCTAAGACTGTGACAGATGTAAACTGTAGACAGTTGATTACCTGCGCAAAATATTTCAGGGTAAACACATCTTCCTGTGTCTTCACACGATCCTGACGGGCGTTGGGGATATAAGGCATATCCAGGGACAAATCCGTTATCCCCTGTGCCCGAAGATGTCCTGCCAGATAAATCAGAGTTACCAGTTCCTCGTTATTTTCAAACAGCCAGGTAAGTACTGCTTTTCGTTCCGTTGTTCCCTCATTTGCTGTACCGGAAACTTTTTCCTTTAATAAAAGTGTGCCGTCCGGAAATTTATTGACACTTACGTCATTTTTATTGATTCTGATCATGAAAATCACCCCATTTCAATCTGACACATCTTCATGGTCGTCAACGCCGCTTCATGAGTTTCCGGGGTAACACCGGCACAGCAGTCGGCGCGCACCGTAATCTTTGCCTCCGGGAAACTTGCCTTGATCAGCAGCACATTGGAAACGACACATATGTCAGTACAGAGACCAAAACACTCTATTTCCAGTTCCTCCTGCGTCCCAACCCTCGCAATTTCCTCGACTAACCGTGTGGACCCAAAGGTTCCTTTCTCAATGACGGTGTAGTCTCTTTGTGACAGTGCTGTCATTATTCTCTCATTTAAATGCCATCCGTCTGTCTCCCTGACGCAATGTACAACCGGCAGTTTCTTTCCCTCGGCAGTTTCCAGATAATTGCTCTGGTGGGTATCCATGGTTACGTAAATCCTGCCCTCAAACGCCTCGATTGCGGATACGGCATTTTCCACAATGGCCTGGGCCTCCCCGGTTCCCAGAGAACCGTTAATAAAATCATTCTGCATATCTACCACCACTAAAATTTTCTTCTTATCCATTTTCTGCTCCTCTCCCTTTCCTTGTTTCATTTTATTGTTGTTTTTTGTTATTACTTATTTGTTATTAACAATAATATACTAACAAAATCTATTTGTCAACAATTAATTTAAAATTATTTCAATCCATACAAAAACCCCACAGATTCATACAATCTGTGGGGTAACTATCAAACCATAAGTTACTGCGAAAGCACTTTCGACATTTCAAAAGGATAATCCGGAATCCCTTTCTGCATATTCAGTGCTTCCTCAATATCGAAATCCAGAAATTCTCCATGCTGGTATCCCACCACGCGGTTGGTCTTACCCTCACACAGAATGTCGGCCGCATAACATCCCATAATGGAAGCATAATATCTGTCCTTACAGGTGGGAGAACCGCCGCGCTGCATGTAGCCAAGAATCGTAGCCCTGGTCTCAATACCCGTAGCCGCCTCGATACGTCTTGCCATGGAAGTGGAATGTCCGATTCCTTCCGCATTGATAATCAGATGATGGGTCTTGCCCCGCTTCCTGTTGGCAATGATATTATTGATAATCTGCTGTTCATTGTAATCATATTTCTCCGGCAGCAGAATATCCTCCGCGCCGTTGGATATACCGCACCACAAAGCGATATAGCCGGCATTTCTGCCCATAACCTCAATAATACTGCATCGCTCATGGGATGAAGACGTATCGCGTACCTTATCAATCGCCTGCATGGCTGTATTGATGGCTGTATCAAATCCGATGGTATACTCCGTACAGGCAATATCCAGATCAATCGTTCCCGGCAGACCTATGGTATTAATCCCATGTCTCGATAACGCCTGTGCCCCGCGGTAGGAACCGTCCCCGCCGATGACCACCAGACCGTCAATTCCATGCTTGTGACAGATATCAGCACCCTTCTGCTGTCCTTCCTCCGTGCGGAATTCATGACACCGGGCTGTGCCCAGAATCGTGCCGCCGCGCTGGATGGTATCCGATACACTCCATTTCTCTAAATCTACGATTTCTTCGTTTAAAAGACCCTGATACCCTTTCTTTATCCCCTTGACCTTGACACCGTTGGCAATCGCTTTCCTGACCACTGCACGGATGGCCGCGTTCATGCCTGGCGCATCACCGCCGCTTGTCAATACGCCGATTGTCTTAATCTGTTTCGCCATATCAATAACCATGCCTTTCCGCCCTGTCATGCGCTTCTTATCATCACGACAGATGCCTGAATTTATGTGTTACCACATCATTCTGTCACCAATATCTCAATCCGGCTCATTACACTGAAAAATCCTATCTGTATTTTACATTATCAATACAAGATTTTCAATATCTTTCCATCACACCACCTTCACATTCTCTTCCCCATACAACTTCCTAAGCTGCTCCACCAGACCTTCCTCCGCACGCACATTCCAGTTGACCGGCAAATCTTTCTTTGCTCTGGGATTCTCCACGTAAATCCCCACGCCGTCATGCCCTTCAGAACCTTTTAGCACCTCAAACAGCCCTTCTTTCTGACTTTCATAGGCCTCCTTTGTGGGGAACTTAATCCATAACTTTCTGGGAATCTGTTCAAAAGCCGTAATCTTCTCACAGACCAGCTTCCCGTCCTTATCTTCCTCCACGGAAACCCTGCCCTTGATGAAGACCTTGCTGTCCTCCACAATGGTGCTGCCAAACTTCTCATAATCCCGCGGAAACACGATGACTTCAACGGAACCCACCAGATCCTCCACCTGCAAAAAGGCCATCACCTTTTCATTCTTCGTATACTTGATCTTTTTCTCTGCTATCATACCGCCTATGGTGGCCGATGCCCCATCTGCCACCCGGGTGCCGCCGCTCTCCTCATTCCAGGCAAAGTCAGCCGTGGTGTTGGTGATATGTTTACGCCACAATTCCTGGTACTCCTCCAGCGGATGGCCGCTGATATAAATGCCCAGTACCTCTTTCTCGAAAGCCAGTTTCATTTCCTTGGAGTACTCGCCCACATCCGGCAGGCTCACCTGGTAATCCACTTTATCGTCCTCCGCGGCAATATCAAAGAGAGAAATCTGCCCTGCCAGATTATTCTTCCGATTCTGCTGTACTCCGTCAATCACCTGGAGATAGACACTTAAAAGCTGCTTGCGTGTGCCGCCCAGACTGTCCATGGCTCCTGCCTTGATAAAGTGCTCCACAATGCGCTTGTTCATGTCTCTGTCTGTCACACGGCTGGCAAAATCCGCCAGATTCTTATAAGGACCTCTGGCCCTTCTCTCCGCCACCACAGCCGCAATCAGTGGAGTGCCCACACTTTTGATGGCATTTAAGGCATAGCGGATCTGATTGCCGGACACGGAGAATCCTTTTTCACCCAGATTGATATCCGGCGGCAGAATCTGAATCCCCATGCTCCGGCAGGTCATGATATACTCCGACACTTTACTGGGATTGTCAATCACCGAAGTCATCAGTGCCGCCATAAACTCCACCGGATGATAATATTTCAGATAGGCCGTCTGATAAGCCACTACCGCATAACAGGCCGCATGGGATTTATTAAAAGCATACTTGGCAAAATCCATCATCGTATCATAGATATGATCCGCCACCTTCGCATCAATTCCGTTGGCTACACAGCCGGGCACACCTTCCTCCGGATTGCCGTAGGTAAAGTTCTTCCTCTCCTGCTCCATCACATACTGCTTCTTCTTACTCATGGCGCGGCGCACAAGATCGCTCCTGCCCATGGTATAGCCGCCAAGATCCCGCACGATCTGCATGACCTGTTCCTGGTACACAATACAGCCATAGGTGGGCGCAAGAATCGGTTCCAGCTGGGGACAGTCGTAAGTCACCGAGTCCGGATTGTTCTTTCCTTTGATATATTTGGGAATAAAGTCCATCGGCCCCGGCCTGTACAGGGATATACCTGCAATCACATCCTCCAGGCTCTGGGGTTTCAGCTCTTTCATGAAACTCTTCATGCCGCCGCTTTCCAGCTGGAATACCCCTTCCGTCCGGCCGGTTCCCAGGGAGGATAAAACCGCCTGATCATTGTAATCTATGCTGTCAATATCAATCAAAATACCCGTACTTTTCTCTACCAGCTTCACCGCGTTCTGAATCACCGTCAGTGTCCGAAGACCCAGAAAGTCCATTTTAAGAAGCCCCAGTTCCTCAATGGTTGTCATGGGAAACTGGGTGGTTATGGAGCCGTCTGACCCTCTGGAAAGCGGCACAAAGTTATCCGCCTCTTCCGGGCAGATAACCACCCCCGCCGCATGCATGGAAGTATGCCGGGGCAGACCTTCCAGACGTTTGCACATATTGATCAGGCTGTGCACCTGTTCGTCTTCCTGGTAAAGCGTCTTAAACTCCGGATTCATCTCCAATGCCTTGTCAATGGAGACACCCTGGTTCTGCTCATTGGGAATCATCTTGGCCAGACGGTCCACATAGGCATAGGGCAGATCCATCACTCTTCCCACATCCCGGATCACACCCTTGGCCGCCATCGTACCGAAGGTGACAATCTGCACAACCTTGTCGGAACCATATTTCTGACCAACATAGTCAATAACTTCCTGCCTTCTTTCAAAACAGAAATCCACATCGATATCCGGCATGGACACCCGCTCCGGATTTAAGAAACGTTCAAAGAGAAGGCTGTATTTAATGGGATCAATATTGGTTATTTTCAGACAGTAGGACACGATACTGCCGGCTGCCGAACCACGCCCTGGCCCCACCGCGATTCCGTTCTCACGGCAGAAGTTAATATAATCCCACACGATCAGGAAATAATCCACAAATCCCATGCTTTTGATAATGTCAAGTTCATATTCCATCCGCTTATGCAGCGTACCGTCATCCTGGGGATAACGCTCCTTCATACCGTCCTGGCAGAGTTTGTTCAGATAAGACCAGGAATCATACCCTTCCGGCACCTCATAATGAGGCACCTTATAATGACCGAACTCTATCTCCACATGACAGCGGTCGGCAATCCTCTGGGTATTCTCCACAGCCTCCCAGGCGTAAGGGAAAAGTCCCTTCATCTCCTCCTCGCTCTTCACATAATACTGTCCGCCCTCATAGCGCATACGGTCTTCGTCGGCCACTTTCTTGCCCGTTTGCAGGCACAGCAGAATATCATGAGGCTGCGCGTCCTCCGCATATGTGTAATGCACATCGTTGGTTGCCACCAGCGGGATATCCAACTCCCTGCTCATCTGCAAAAGCACCGAATTCACCGACTGCTGGGCCGGAATCCCATGATCCTGTAATTCCAGGAAATAATTATCCTTTCCGAAAAGAGTCTGGTATTTTAAGGCAACCTTCTTCGCTTCCTCCACCAGCCCTTTCTGAATATAGCGGGGCACCTCCCCTGCCAGGCAGGCCGAAAGCGCAATAATGCCCTCATGGTACTGTTCCAGCACCTCGAAATCAACACGGGGCCTGTAATAATACCCTTCCGTGAATCCCTTGCTGACAATCTTGACCAGGTTGGCATAACCGGTGTTGTTCTCCGCCAGAAGCACCAGATGATAATAGCGGTCCTCCCCGCCCGTCAGTTCCCTGTCAAACCGGGAGTGGGGCGCCACATAGACCTCACAGCCAATGACCGGATTGATGCCTTCCGCCTTCGCCGCCTTATAAAAGTCAATGACACCATACATCACTCCGTGATCCGTAATGGCCGCGCTGTCCATGCCAAGTTCTTTGACCCGCTTCACATATTCTTTAATCTTATTGGAACCGTCCAGCAGACTGAACTCCGTGTGGACATGCAAATGTGTAAATGCCATGATGGTATCCTTCCTGAAAACCGCATCGTATAATCGTTTTGTATCTGAGTTTTACCGTTTAATTTATTATAGACGCTCCGGGAAAATCAGTCAAAGACTTCTTCTGACGCCTCTTTTCTTCTGGCAGTAAAAAAGAAACGAGCAGGCCGTAACAAAATGTACGGTGACAACCCGTTTCTTATTATCAATCATAAACTATTCTTTTACCTTGTCAATCCCTGATTTGAGTTTTTGCAAAATCTTTACAAAAATCTATCTCCTAATTACTTCCCCCTCTTATATATCCCCACCACCAACTCAATATTTGTCGCAACTAAATTCAATGCATACTCCGCAAGCTCATCTGAAATAAAACATTCCACTTTTTCCGGTTATTCACAGCAAATTATATATTGGAAAGGTCATAAACAGCTCCTTATCTTCATATGACATTTCATCCAAATTTCTTTTCGCTTTTCTCCTGTTTTCAAGAAGTATATTTGCTGCACAAATCACTTTTATATCATCAGCTTCTGAATCTATTACCAGTAATCTATCAGATATTTCTTTTGCAACATCATACAGTTTCTCCCATATATCCCTCTTAAACAATATAAATGGTGGTACAAAATATCTTTTGCCTTCTGATCCGACAGATATTTTTAAATGTTTAAAGCATATACCATTTTCAATACATAATTCGCCATTAGGATCAATAGCCAAAAAGAAAGGCACTACTTTCCCCTGCCACCACCACATATGCCAAGTATTCTCATTCTTTGGTTTTATTTTCCCTTGATAAATATACAATAATTCATCTACTGCTTTCCAATCTCCATCGGTAAAATTCTTAAAATCTTTATTGAGCTCAATATCAAATTTAATTAATGCTAATTGTAACTGTTTTAATTCTTTTATCATCTGCTGAAGTCTATCATTCAACTGTAAATGTGCATATTCACATACTTTATGTTTTCCAATATAAAATGTCTTCTTACAAAAAAAATAATCAGGTTTTCGCTTAATTTAATAGAAAAAGACTTATCTCCGTTTTTTCTTATTTCAAAACTATCATAATAGATTTCCTCATCTATTGTAAATGTTTTCTCTATTTTTACACAATTAATAACTTGCATTTGTGTATCATAATCAAATGGAAGCCAAATATCCGCATCCGCTAAATGCCTATACCAACAAATTTCTCCACTTGTGACTTCCTTAAATGATTTTCTTTATCATCCTCATTTAAAAAATCGTTTATTTTCCCATGCAGACAGATAATTCTTTTTAATTCTAAAATTGCGCTCTTTTCGATTTTAATAGAATTCATAAATATTTATACAGCCTCTCCACCATATCCTGTTGCAATTTAAACTCTATTGCCTTTGTACTTCCACTAAGCCTTTTTATCAATTTACACTTTCTAAAAGCTCGTTACTTTCATCTATTACTAATTCGTACCAAGAACAGGCTTCTAAATTATCATATAAATCATAAACCTCACTACTTTCATCAATATACCTTAACAAAATATCATTTTTAAAATATAATCTATTTTCTTTTTCTTTATCAAAAACAAATGCAAAACAAAGTTCTCCTCCCTCATCAAAATAATATATTCGTGAATAATCTATATCTTTATAGCCACTTATTACTTCAATAGAAACTACTTCATTTGATATGTAGTAAACTCTAACTCTTTTATCTATTGGATGTTGTTGCGATTCTCCCTTTTGTTCCTGTACCCCATTATAATAGCTTCTAATCCTTTTTACCTCATCTTCTACATTAATTATTGTTATATTTTTCTCGTCTCGTATATCAGGATTTGTAGAATAATTATTATTTTTTGCAGAATTCTCTACAACATGTTCCGCCATTGCTAATATGGAATCCTCTTCCATATTCTCATCAATCTTTTCATCTGCCGGAACTTCCGACACAAGTTCGTTTCTTTCACTATTCATGTATGTTACAATACCCCATATAGATGCACCTGTAATCGTACATACACTTGCAAGTAATTCAAATAATTTAACCATTTTTTCAAAAAATGTTTTTTCCATCCGTTCCCCTAAAATGAGTACAGACATATGTAATTGTACTACATATACCTCTATTCTTTTCAAAAATCATTATGTACTCCAACTGTATCCTACAACAATCTTAAATCCCTATACTTCGTAGGCAACCCATGTGCCAGATCAAACCCATTCCCAATCACAAGTATATTCATAAAACACTTCTCCCTAATCTCATATTTTCTACATCACATCTATATATCGACAAATTACATCTATAACCATTTTATAATCATCATATAAATTGGTCAACTAGCTTTTCTCAATCTCTTTACAGAAAAAAGCAATCTATCCCTTTCACCACCCAGCAAGCCCATCATAACATAATACTAAAACAAAAAAGGATTTTTCTTATGCCCAGAAACGAATTAACACCCGGAATGGCCTTCACCGGGCTCCTGTTACAAAATCACCCGGATGCCATCGCGTGGATTACCGGCGATGGACCCGATTCCACCTTAAACGGCTCCGTAAAATTTTATAGCACCACCTACGGCGGTATCCTGGTGGAAGCACAGATTTTCGGTCTTCCAGGCATTGATACCCCCGGCTCCAGCAATTTCTATGCCATGCACATCCACGAATCCGGAGATTGCAGCGATCATTTCAGCCATACAGGCCTGCACTACAATCCTGAAAACGCACCGCATCCGGATCATGCCGGAGATATGCCGCCCCTTCTTGGCAGCCAGGGTTATGCTTTCAGCGTCTTTTATGATAAGAGATTTGCTCTTCAGGACATCATTGGAAGGTCCGTGATCATACACGAAAAGCCGGACGATTTCACCTCACAGCCTGCCGGAAACGCAGGCAATAAGATAGGCTGCGGCAGGATTGAGCGGTTTGTTTAGTTTCGGATTTTAAATCTTTAAGGAAAAGATAAAAACTGTGCCTTGATTGCCTCCATTTCTTCTTCTCTCAAAAAAGCTTCCGCCTCAAAATTCTCCGTCTTACCGTTCATACTCATCTGGTGCCGTGCAAGCCAATAATTAGCTGCATCGTTGGCATAGGTAATATCGTAGGCCGGCGCCAGACTCCATTGCCCCGATCTATCCATCAGGAAAGAAATATTTTTCACATGATCATCCTGATTCCGTACCATCATATTGAATATCATTCTTCTAAAAAACTGCTCAGTCTCCTTCTGCCCCGTTCCCAGGCACCTCATGATGTATGCCGCCTGCTCGTAACTGTATGCGCCAGGCATATTATAATCATAATGCGCCAGTGCCCCCAATGTCTGCATATGAATTTTTCTCCCACTGTCATCCCTGTCAAAACGTTTGGTTATAAAATGATACCGGCCGTTTTCCTGATAAAGCCTGCACTCACTCATAACAATTCCCGCTCTCTTTGCCATCAGATAATAGGCATAGTCTATCCGCGTATATGCCTGACTGTCTTCTGATTCCATGCAATCACAGCCTTCGCCCTGGCACCTCCGGCTGAAGTCCCCACATTAATAATCTGCTCCATTATGTTTTCGTTTGCTTTCATATGGATATTTTCCCTATCTGTCAGGATCATTGATGCAAGCTCAACCAGTGCACTGATATCAACAGAAGTATCTTTCGTTGTACCATAATTTTTCTGTGGAACAAATTCAAGAGCACCCATACCTCGTTTGCCCGTATATAGTAGTCGTTCAACCGCCGTAAGAGAATGAATATCTCTGCCTCGTTCTGCCAGATAACGCTCTATCAGTTTGGTGCCAAATTTATCAGGCAGGGAATCCGCAAGAAGGCCGGGCAGACCATGGAATGTCTGTCTGGATAATGCCGGGAATGAATAAATCCTTTCTGATACAGGCATAACTATCGGCGATACCTCAATCCCGCTTTGTATAAAATTTCTGTCATAATTAAATTAGGGTATATCATCGATCCCATTCTGTGCAACCGCACCGATACGTGTTCCCCACAAATATACCTCAGCAACATCCATCTGTTTTCACACTCCTCCTACTTCTCGTCTCCCCACACCCAGGTCTCTCTCTTCTGGCTCTTCTGCTTCCCCGACGCCCGCCTTCTTTTCTTCCCCACATCTATCAATTCAGTCGGGGCAAGCACCTGTTCCTGTACCAGTTGATTCAAATTACCCAGTACGCCCAGTACGCGTAATACATTGAGCACATTTTCAACATTTACACTTTCTCCTTTTTCTATTCTGGCCACAGTTCTGAGTGCTACTCCCGATCGCTCCGCCATCTGCGCCTGGGTCAGATTCATCGCTATCCTGCTCTCCTGTATTCTCTGCCCCAGTTCTTTCATAATCATATGACCACTTTTCTACATCAGATCCCTGGTCTCCACCTTACAGACAGACAGGAACGCAAAAGCCACGGAAAGAATCGTCAACACAGTCATAAGGGGGACACTGGACCTAAGCGTAAGGTTACTGATGTTTCCCTGGGTCAGAAAAACCAGCACAAAGGATGTCACAATGGCCGCCTTGGAAGATTTCGCCGCAAGACCGATATACAAAGCGATAAAAGCCTCTGAGACTGTAACCGCTGATCTGATGAGAAGCACTATATAGAAGCCAGGATCCGTCATGTCAAAGTCTATCGGAAACGCCGCTGTCATGAAGCAGGAACCTGCCAGGATACATCCGTATACAAACAACTTCGTAAGCACCAGCGCTGCAAAATCAAAGATCCATACCGCAAGCATCTGTGATACCAATATTTTCTGCCGTTTGATCGGATACGAAAACATCACGCCCATCGTTCCATTCCTGTATGCACTGATAATAAACGAGGACAGCATCACACCTCCCAATATCAGGAACGCCATATTTGTAAACAGTTCAATGGAAGCTGAAATCATTTCATTCCCGGGTGCCGCATCCGGTACTCCCGTATCCGGATCATTGGCAATTCCCAGATAAGCCAATGAATAGATGAATAAAGTAATCAGTGCTGCCAGAACAATGACCTTTATGATATATTTACCAATATGATTCTTTTTCCATTCCAGTTTAATCAGTTTTAACATATCTCTACACCTCCGCAGTCAGTTTCAGGAAATAGTCTTCCAGGGTTTCTGCCTTTTGACCGATAGCCAATACCTGCACATCGGCAAGGGTCAGGGCCTTCGTGATCTCCTGTGTGGAGACAGCAGTGTCATAAATGCGGATCTGTCCGTCACCCATCACTTTAAAATTCGTAAGCCCAAGTTTTTCAGTAAGAACATAAGCCGCCTTTTCCTGCTGCCGCACAGAAAGCTCAATATAGGAAAGACTCATCTGTGCAATCTCCTTCATGCTGATTTCTTTCCGCATCCTGCCTCTATGAATCACGCCCACGGTATCCGCTATACTCTCTATTTCCGAAAGAATATGGGAGGATACCATGATGGTTGTGCCATATTCCGTGCACAAAGTTCTTAGCAGGCTGCGAATCTGTTTCATACCTGCCGGATCCAGTCCGTTGGTAGGTTCGTCCAGAATCAGAAGTTCCGGCTTACACAGAATGGCCCTGGCAATCCCCAGACGCTCCTTCATTCCCAGCGAATAATTTTTTACCGGCTGTCCTGCCGCATCGGTCAAGTCCAGCATATCAAGAGCACTTTCAATGCTTCCATGCTGATAGTATCCCATGTACTCCCTGTGAAGCTTCAAGTTATCATAACCGGACATGTGCTCGTAAAACACCGGAAATTCAATGATGCTCCCCATTCGCCTTAACACCTCATAGGACTGGGGCGTCAGCTTTTTCCCAAAAAGTTCAATCTCTCCCTGCGTTGGTTTCCAGAGATTGGTGATCATTTTCATGACCGTCGTTTTCCCCGCTCCATTCGGACCGAGAAACCCGTAAATCTCACCTTTTTTGATGTGTAGATCAATATCTGTTACCAGTTCTTTGCCGCCAATGGTCTTGGTCAGGCGGTTTGTTTGTAGAATATATGACATTTTATCTGCCTCCCTTCCTCTAAGTACCATTGTAACGGCTTATCTTTGCAAAACTCTTGCACAATTCTTACAAATTTCTTTCGTTATTTAATAACATATTCTTTTCAGCTGTAGCGTAAAGGTGGTCTGTATATGAGGGGTGCTGTCCAGAAGAATCTCCCCGCCCATCTGCAAGGCCAGGTTCCTGGCGATAGTCAGTCCCAGGCCGTTGCCCTGTACTTTTCGGCTCCTGGAATCCTCCATGGTAAAGAGCCTTTCAAACACATTCCCGGCAAATGCCTTGTCAATTCCCTTTCCTCTATCGACCACATCCACATAGACATTCTGCTCGTCTGCCCGCAGAAAAACACCCAGATATTTCCCAGCCGAACCATAACGGAGCACATTGGAGATAAGATTTGTCAGGATACGCTGCAAAGCTTCCTGATTCCCCTGAATGTAAACGGCAGTTTCCGGCACATCAATCTCCACCTCAAACTCTGCCTCCGACAGCATCTCATAGAAATCCAGAACGGTTTCCCGGCAGACCTCGCTAAGATCCAGTCTGCCAAGTTCTATGTCCATGTCGCCCGCCTCTAATTTCGCCAGCGTAAAAAACTGATCGATCAGCTCCATAAGACTCCTTGCCTTCTGCTGGGTCTTTTGCAGCATTTCGGGGGAAGCCTCCCCGTTCATCTGCATAATCTCCAGATATCCCAGAATAACTGTCATAGGCGTTTTCATGTCATGGGATATATTGGACAACATCTTTCTGGAAGCCATCTCATACCGGCGGTAATCGACTTTTATCCTCGACTGATTTTCCAACATCCTGTTAATCTGGGCTGCCAGTTCCATGAGCTCTTTATTATCCGTGAATACCATAATGCTCTCACCGCTGTCTGTATCCAGAATCTCTTTTAATTTACCATGCATTTCCCGTAGCTTTTTCTGCGTGCCGGTGCGGAATGTAATCTGCTGATAAACAATAACTGCCATCAGGCATACAATGCATAGACTTAAGATAAATACAGGCATCACATCCAGACCTCCCCTGTCGCTTTCCGACATCTTCACATTCTTATCTATCTGCAAATTTATAGCCGATTCCCCAGACAGTAAGCACATACCGGGGATTGCGGGAATCCTCTTCTATCTTATTGCGCAGTCTGCTGATATGCACATTGACGGCATTTTCGTCTCCCAGCCAGGCATCGTTCCACACCTGCGCATATATCTGTTCTTTGGTATATACCTTCTTTGGATTCTGCATGAGGAGCTTCAGGATTTCAAATTCCTTGGCCGTCAAATCTACTGTCTCTCCCCTTTTCATAACCGTATAGTCCGCCAGATTCATGACGATATCTCCGGCCTGTAACACTGCCGGGCTTTCGGAAGGTACACTGTCATAATGCATGGTTCTGCGAAGCGCGGCCTTGATCCGTGCCAGAACCTCCACCACGGAGAAGGGTTTTGTGATATAGTCGTCTGCCCCCAGACCCAGGCCAAGGGTCTTATCACTCTCTGAATCTTTGGCAGAAAGAATAATGATGGGAACGTAACTTTCCCGGCGGATATGCTCCATAACACCCATACCGCTTAGTTTCGGTATCATCAGATCCAACAGCACAAGATCAAAAGCCTCCTTGTCAAATACATCACAGGCCTCCTGCCCGTCATAAGCACAGACCACCTCGTAATTCTCCGTTGCCAGATAGTTTCGCAGCATATCGCTGATTTCCGTATCATCTTCCACAAGTAAAATTCTGTATTGATCCATACCGTGTGATTCTCCTTTACCACAAAAATTCCCCACACCCACAGGGTGCAGGGACTTTTTATTTCACTGTTGTCTTTTTACAGATATTTCTTTAAAGCATCCACCTTGTCCAGTTTTTCCCAGGGCAGATCCAAATCGTTACGGCCAAAATGTCCGTAAGCCGCTGTCTGTTTGTAAATCGGGCGGCGCAGATCAAGCATCTTGATGATACCTGCCGGTCTTAAGTCAAAGTTCTCACGCACGATCTCCACCAGCTTATCGTCGGCAATCTTACCGGTGCCGAAAGTATCTACCATAATGGAGGTAGGCTGTGCCACACCGATTGCATAGGACAACTGAATCTCACACTTGTCAGCAATACCTGCCGCTACGATATTCTTAGCCACATAACGTGCTGCGTAAGCCGCGGAACGGTCAACCTTAGTGCAGTCCTTGCCGGAGAAAGCGCCGCCGCCGTGACGGGCATATCCGCCGTAAGTATCCACGATGATCTTACGGCCTGTGAGACCTGCATCGCCGTGAGGGCCGCCGATAACGAAACGGCCTGTAGGATTAATAAAGAATTTGGTCTGATCATCCACCAGCTCTTTCGGAAGAACCGGATCAAACACATACTTCTTGATATCTTCATGAATCTGTTCCTGTGTCACATCGTCGTCATGCTGGGTAGACAATACCACCGCCTCAAGACGCACCGGCTTGCCTGCCTCGTCATACTCTACGGACACCTGGCTTTTACCATCCGGTCTTAAATATTTCAGTGTGCCGTCCTTACGAACCTTGGTCAGCTGTAATGCCAGCTTGTGTGCCAGGTCGATCGGATAAGGCATATACTCTTCTGTCTCATTGGTCGCATAACCGAACATCATACCCTGATCGCCTGCTCCTGTGTCAAGGTCATCTGTCTGCTCACCCTTCTTGGCCTCCAGAGCCTTGTCCACGCCCATGGCGATATCTGCGGACTGTTCGTCGATTGCCACGAACACGGCACAGGTATTGCCGTCAAACCCATACTCAGATTTGGTATAACCAATCTCTTTTACGGTGTCACGCACAATTTTCTGCATGTCCACATAGGCATTGGTAGTAATCTCACCGGTCACCAGCACAAATCCTGTGCACACTGCCGTCTCACAGGCCACACGGCTCATGGGATCTTTCTCCATGCAGGCATCGAGGATGGCGTCTGAGATGGCATCACAGACTTTGTCGGGATGCCCTTCTGTTACTGATTCGGATGTAAATAATCTTTTTTCCATTTTTCCTCCATTCCGAAGCGTTTTATCTTAGTATTATTTGTGACGCTTCTGCACTATGCAATCTATTTTAATCGAGTAAAACATTTGGATACCAACTGTAATCCAAAGATTAACCCGACAGTTGCCCCGTTTAAATCTTATCCCTGATGCCGATTTAATGTAATACCATATAATAATAACACATCATAACAATCGGCATACAGAATGTATAGGCAGTCAACAGTATGCTCTGACTCACCTTTGTCTCATATCTTTTTGTGCAGCGATAACTGTTTATGACAAGCAGAATCCCTACCGCTCCCAACACGCAGGTTTCTATGATAAGGCAGACCGGCTCCAAGGCTTCACCCAGCCTGATCATATAACTCCACAGACAGACACTGTCCTCCAGGCTGTCCAGATATTTGCTCTTTCCCATAGAATCACACAGCGCTGTTATCCATGAATGTTTCATGAGATAGATTGAATTCAGGCTTTTGGGATAATTGCCCCACTGCCTGGCCACTGACAACAGGATTTCCGGTGAAGCAAACACCAGCAGTATAGTCAGCACTATTTTATTCCGGTCAGATGTCATCATGGCGCATATTTTTCCGCTGACACAAGCCGTCACGATATGCAATAGATACAGGAATAATTTGGTCCAGCATATGCTTAAAAAATCTGTTGCCAGCAGCGTTCAGCTTACCGTATGTATCACCCACAATGGCAGGTTACAGACGCATAACGGCAATATCCACAGATAATTCCCGCCGCAGTTCTCATGCATGGCTCCACGTATGTTCTGCGCTGTGTATACATAGAATTCATCCAATCTGCCTTTAAAGAACAGATCCCAGAAATTTAAGCTCCATGCTGTCAGGGAATCCACATCTTCATATTCAAAGGTAATTAACATCAGCAGACCTGTAAATACTGCAACAAAAATCAGGAAAATATATGAATTATATTTTACCCCCCCCCCTAATAATTTCCATCCATTTTTTCATGACATTCTCCTCCATTTAAAGTAATTTACTTCGTAAGATTAACAAATCGAGCAAGCTCGATTGCGAGATCCGCTCCGCGGCCTCGGTTAAGCGGTAAACTTTCCTGATAATATAAAAAGATCCACCAATTTCTCACGAAATAAGCGGACCCGACAGTCGATAATCAAATCCTCTTATTGTTCGATCTGTCTGTGACAGCATTTCGCTCAGGTTGGCACCTTCCTCTAGGGGGTTGCCGTGGCTTCATAGATCCTATGTATCTCCACCACTCTGAATAAGAGAAACTTACAATATGGAATTTTCATATCTGTAGATACAATACACCCTAACAGGGATTCTGTCAATAGATAAAATCAGCCGACTTTCAGCTTGAATTTCTGCAAATCACGTTCTGTGGTAACCAGATCAATCTGCGCTCCCAGACTCTGTAATTTCAAGTGAAAATCTTCATATCCACGTTCGATATACTTGATATCATCCACCGTGGTAATGCCATCTGCTGCAAGACCGGCAATCACAAGAGCAGCGCCTGCACGCAGATCCGGGGCTGTGATATTGGCTCCGGTATATTTGGGCACACCGTCAATAATTGCCGTGTTACTCTCTACCTTAATGTTAGCCCCCATGCAGGTAAGCTCGTCCACATATTTGAAACGGTTTTCAAAGATGCTCTCCGTCACGATACTGGTTCCCGCAGAAAGTCCAAGCGCCACGGTGATCTGTGGCTGCATGTCCGTCGGAAACCCCGGATAAGGCAATGTCTTGACATGGGTATGTCCAAGGGGTTTGGCCGCCACCACGCGCACCGCATCATCAGACTCCTCAATCTCACAGCCAATCTCCAGGAGTTTGGCGCTGATAGACTCCAGATGCTTGGGAATGACATTCTTGACTGTCACATCTCCCTTGGTCACCGCAGCCGCAAACATGAACGTCCCCGCCTCAATCTGATCCGGAATAATACCATATTCCGTACCGTGCAGTTTCGCCACACCTCTGATACGGATCACATCCGTACCTGCGCCCTTGATATTGGCGCCCATACTGTTCAGAAAGTTCGCCAGATCAACTACATGAGGCTCTTTGGCAGCATTTTCAATCACTGTCTGTCCCTCTGCCATGACAGCCGCCATCATCACATTCATGGTAGCGCCCACTGTCACCACATCCATGTAGATATGATTCCCTTTCAGCTTCTTCGCCTCTGCGTTAATCAATCCATGTTCAATTCCAACTTCGGCTCCCAGCGCACGAAATCCCTTAATATGCTGGTCAATTGGCCGAAGTCCTATATTACATCCGCCCGGAAGTGCCACTTCCGCCTTGCTGTATTTACCAAGCAGCGCCCCTAACAGATAATAAGAGGCCCTGATCTTCTTGATATAATCACCCTTAATCACCAGATTGTGAACCTGTGAGGCATTGATTTTTACCGTATGTCTGTCAACCCGGTTAATCACAACACCTATGCTCTCCATCGCCTGCATCATTACATTGGTATCTCTGACATCAGGCACATTTTCTATCAATACGGTCTCATCCGCCATCGTGGCCGCCGCAAGAATCGCCAACGCCGCATTTTTAGCTCCGCCGATCTCCACCTCGCCGACTAACGGATTCCCACCTTTAATCGCATATTGTTCCATTTATGTTACTTGCCTTTCTCACACAAAAATGCCAAACATATAACTATCAGTATACCATAATTTACCCATTTGTAAATGGGCAGATTAATTCAGGTACTCAAAAGGGTTCACCTGGCTGCCGTTTATCAGAATCTCAAAATGCACATGAGGTCCTGTACTCACACCGGTATTACCGCTCAAGGCAATCTTCTGGCCCTGGGTTACCGTCTGACCCTGGGACACCAGAACTTTGCTCAAATGACCGTATCTGGTCTGCCTGCCATCCGCATGGTTGATGTAAACCACATAGCCATAGCCGCTGCCCCAGCCTGCCTTTGCCACAGTTCCTGTACTGGAAGCCATGACAGCCGTACCAACCGGTGTCGCCCAGTCCACGCCTTTATGATAAGTGCTCGCCCCTCTGGTGGGTGCCCTTCTTCTGCCAAATTGAGAACTCAGTCTGCCGCCGGAAATCGGTTTGATATACGTAGGCGGAATCTTCGTGCCGCGCTCCACCACCTTAGGCACTGCCTCATAGGTGATCTCCTCTTTCAGAATCTCCCTGCTCACTTCTTCCTTATTACGGTAGGCCACATCGGCCACCACCTTACGGTGTCCCGCGGAAGGCTCCTGCAAAGTCTGTGTCTGATTCGTATACCAGTCATCATTATCTACATAGATGATCTCCGCCTCATAGTCCTCCTCATAATACATCTGCTCTGTGCGTTCCACCGAAAGCTCCGGTTCCGGCACAGTCACAATCAGTTCATCTCCCACACGAATCATGGAGTTTTCATTTTCTATGGTCTCATTCATGGCAATCAGATCCGCCAGCGGAATCTCATTCTTCTCCGCGATCTGGGAAAGCGTATCGCCCGATACCACCTCATAAATCTGCTCTTTCTCCTGATCCTTGGTCACCTCTTCGATTGCCTGGGAAAGAGAGGTCAGCTCATAATCCTGTAGATAAGACTCTACCACTTCAACGGTATCCCCAAACTCCAGAGATAAAAGTCCCAGTTCGTAATCGGCAAAATCCTTCTCCTCATCGGGCTCGATGTCCTCAAACATTTCGTCGATGGCAGCGTTAATGCCGAAGCTGGTCATGACCTCCTCAGCCTCTTCTTCCTCTTCCTGCTCCTCTGTGGAATAAATCTGTGTGGTGAGCACATTCAGCTCCCTCTCGGAATCCAGTACCAGATCCACATAATAGGTATTCTCACTGTCATATTTCCTGATGGAAGCCTGTAAAAGTGCCAGCACCTCCTGGGTGCTCGCCAGGTTTACGGTATACTCATTAATTTTCACAGTGTAGGAACGGTTGAGTGTCTCCTTCACACTTCCCCGCAGGGCTGTTACCATATTGGAGATTATGACACTATCGTCATCTATTTCGCCCCAGAGCACCTCATCTCCCTCATAGGATAATTCACTCTCTGCAAGCACCATTTCATCACTGCTGCCCGCCAGTCTTTTCCGGGCTGCAATCAGGTAATTGTCCGCCTCCTCAATATCACCTATCACACCCACCTGCATACCATTTAAGTACACGGTAAAAATATTATCCCCGGTACTCTCCAGGCGCTGCATATAAGGCAGACAGAAGGCGGCTGCGATGATCGCAAGCACCGCAACCTTAATATATGCAATTTTCATTTTTTTATAATGTCTGCTGATTATTTTCATCTCATAAAACCATTGATGATGGGGATAAGATTGATCACGACATCTGCGATCACCCCGATCAGTATCAGGACGCAGACCGGAAGAAGCGCTTTACTGCCTTTGACTTCCTCTGTCTGTCTGCCCAGTTCTTCCGTAAAAGCGGCCTGCACATTGCGGTAAACCTTTACATTTTCTTTATGGGTAAAATCCTCGGACTGCTTAAACCGCTCCTCTAAAAGCGATTTCACCTGTGCAAGCGTCTGTTCCATATCTGCCGTCTGCGCACTGCCTGTCTCTATACACTCCAGTTTGCCCATGCACTCCTCAAGCACCTTTTTCACTTCCGCCACATTCTCAGAAGTCCTTAAGTTCACCTTACGGATTTCCTGCATGATCTCATCATAAGCCTTTAACTGATTCTGCATCTGCTCCATTCTGGCAGCCTCCGCCGCCGAATTGGCACGGATCATTTCCTGGGCATTTCTTTTCTGTGCCAGTTTATCAATAAATGTATCCATCCTGAGCCTCCATCTTTTCTCCAGACATTGTATCCAATAATATCTTTATCTTACCATAAAATTATGTCTGCATTTTAACATTTTTCTACCGCGATGACAACAAATAAAAGACTTTTCCTTACATTGACATTCTTTCGTTTGTGCAAATTGCATATTTTTATTCCCTATTTTTCCGGTCATTTGTAAATATTAACGATAACTTTACACTATGTTCATAATTTGTTCATAATTAGGAAGTACAATTTAAACATACCAAACGAGACAAAATGTAGTGTTATCATTACACACATGGATAAATTTTTTCATAATAGCCCGGGTGCCGAAAGGTACCTGGGCACTCCTCATTTTATGGGGCGATATAGACAAAAAAGAGAGGCGCAGCGCCTCTCTTTCTTAATCCCTCTGATTCCCTGTTTAATCTCTCCGTTCCTGTCCTTCCTGCTCTATATGCAGAATTTCCTCATTTAACGACATCATCCTTGCATCCAGTGCCGCTACCATCTGCGCACACTCCACAAGCTGTTCCTTAATATGTTCCGGCGCATTTCCTTCAAACTTATAATGAATCTTATGTTCCAGGCTGGCCCAGAAGTCCATCGCCACCGTCCTGATCTGAATCTCCACCTTCGCGTCTGCAATCCGGTCGGAAAGATAAACCGGCACTGTCACCAGCATGTGATAACTCTTGTAACCGCTGGACTTGGGATTCACGATGTAGTCCTTCACGGAAATAACCCGGATATCTTTCTGATTGCTTATCATCTCTGCAATCTGGTAAATATCCGATGAAAAAGAACAGATTACACGGATACCTGCAATATCATTCACGTAACGCACCATATTGTCAATGGTTGATTCATAACCATGCTTTTTTAGCTTCTTGACAATGCTCTCCGGTGTCTTGATACGCCACTTGATATGCTCGATCGGGTTGTAACGATGTACATGCTGGAACTCGTCATTTAAAATTTCCAGCTTCGTCGATATCTGTTTCAAAGCAGAATTATAAATCAGCTGAACCTCTTTCCAGCTGTCAATATCGCCGTCTCTGTCTCTATCTACAATAACTTCCACGTTTCACTGATCCCCCAATTACTTTTTTTATAGTATAACATATCCGCTTACAAAAATGTATATTATTCACAAAATTTTCGTAAAATTTTATAATTTATTGTATATTTTCACTGTCATTTTTTAGGCAATCACGGCTCATACAACAACATATAGCGGGCACAGTCACCACAAAGGGATACATATAGCGTATCAGCACTGTAGGAGACAGTAACAGCGTGAAATAATATGCCGTCAGGAAACATACCGGCAGTACCATCACATACTTCCTGCGATACACAGCCACCGCAATGTACATACAGAGCATCCACCAGTAGAAAGCCGGCGCGAAAACAATCCGCAACACAGGAATCCGCTGATACTCATTATCTGACACAATCTTTTCCATCAGACCGCGCAGTCCCGGCAGGTAACTGCGTGGCACAATCTCACAGCCGGCAGGCATCGTGCGGTTGTCCGTGGACAGGTATCCAAAACCGCTGGCAGTGCCAATCCCGTATATCTGCGCATGGGAAATGTCCTCCAGATACCAGTATCCCACACCATTATCCAGAAAAGCGTCAATATAAACCGCCGGATGCTGTATGCCCAGCTGCACCCAGGTTTTGATAAGGCCGACAGGATCATCATGAATCACTGCCCGGCTCTTGACCGGATCTGCCAGGTGCGGATCATATGCCGCAAAAACCCATTCCGAAGGAATATACTTCTCCAGCTCCTGCCTGAGCGCCGGCTCTATCTGCTGTTCTTCCATCACCCTCGTACGGGCCATCTGCTGAAGCGGCACACTGAGCATCTCCCGCGGACTGCCGCTGTGGGCATGGGTGGCCATACGGAGTCCCGTACTGCATACGGCAAAGCATAGTAACGCCGTCAAAGACAGCAGCAAATACTGTTTTGAGACGCCTGCCTGCTTTCCGTCTCCTCCCCGGCCGCACCATTTCCGGCAGCCTGCATATACAAAGGGTATACTGACCAGAAAAGCATACACTGCATTATTGCGAAACAGCAGCATCAGGATTGAAAGAATCACGCAGGCGGCTGCCTGCTTTGGTTCCATCCATTCCTTCCTGTCACATGCCATATGGTAAAGTGTCATCGTATAAAGCAGCACAAAGGCGGAAAACAGCACATCCTTGGTGGTGCTTAAGGCCAGCACGGAGTTGGTCGGAAACAGTGCATAGAAAGCCAACAGCAAAAGACGCTGCCACCGTGCAGTCTCTTTCTCATACAGATAAGTCAGCACCAGGGCAAAAGCGCCGGCCATCAACAGCATCTGCACGATGGAATGAACCGCCATCCCCGCCGAATAAGACCCTATCATTCCGCCTAGCCGAAAAAAGGCTCCCAGAAATAAGGTATGCAACAGCGGGTGATGGGTGCTGTAATCTCCGGCAATCACCTGATAGAGTTGTCCCTCCGCATCATAGGCAAACACGGAAGGATAATAAGCCAGAAACACCGGCAGCCAGCATAGAAAAATCACCGTTCCATAAAACAGCCAGGTCTGCCAGAGTGGATATCTTTTGCCGGATATTTTCCCCTGTCCGGAGGCAGGTTTCTTATCTTTCAAAATGAGAGCAACACAGGAGGCCGCCGCCACAGACAGACATGCCGTTGCCATGAGAGAGCCAAATACCCTGCCTGCACTCAGGAAAATCGTCTCCTGCGCTCTTAAGTCTGATCCTGCCACATAAGAAGCCGCCAGCAGGATCCCCCAGAAACAGGCATGGCGTATCAGCCTTTTATCCTTCTCACACAAAAGTCTGTCAATAAGCTTATAAAATACAAAGGCTCCGGTCAGCCAGAATACCGCCATCAGCAAAAGTACCATCTTCGGAGACTGAAAGATTCCGTACCCGGAAACTGCAATCAACATTTCATAGAAAAACCTGCTCCTGTTTACCACTAAAGTTATATCTATGACGGCAAGTAAGAGGGATATTCCATTTATTATGATTTTTTTGCTGCCGGACGCAGACAGTCTCTTTTCCATAGGCATACTTTTCCCTTATTCTCTATCCTGATATCGTTATCCCGTAAGTTGTAACAAGTATAGCATCTAATCCGCAAAAGAAAAAGTGTTTACTTTTTGCCATGGAATTTGTATAGTAATCTGTATAACAGGAATCGCAAGAGGAGAATGGCTATGTTTCGTTTATGGGCTAAAGAATTTAAAGACAACCGCATGTTAATGGATACTGTCATCGAAGACAGCTCTGACGATACCCGCACCCATAAAATCTTCAATGCGCTGGAGGAAGTCTGTCTGCAATTCGACCTGGGCAAACCCATCTGGCTGGACTCCACAGTCTCCGATTTTAAGCGTCACAGCAAAACCCGGTTCTCCCAGGATAACTTTATTGAGGAAATCACCTTTGACTATCTGGAAATCCAGGTTATTGAGGAAGATTAGCCATATTGTCTCAATCATATCTCATCTGTCTTTCTAAATATTTCATAAATCTTTTGCATAAATTCATTGACTTTGCATACCTTAAGTAGTAGTATCATATTATATTTAACATAGTTTTTAAAACTACATTATGATATATCAATATGTTTTTGACATAGTATGTATGATACAGATATCAAGAGTTATGAGGAGTAGGAAAGGAAGGGATTTTATGCAGATTACAATCCGCGAACCCGGAAGCGCAATTACACATTTTATCGGCATGATGATGGCTATCTTTGCCGCCACACCATTGATGGTCAAGGTGGCAATGACTTCCGACCACACCGCTTTTATCGCAATGGCGGTCTTTATCGGAAGTATGGTATGTTTATATGGAGCCAGTGCCATCTATCACAGCCTCAATGTAAAAGACCGTATCTTGAAAGTGTTCCGTAAGTTGGATCACATGATGATCTTTGTTTTGATCGCCGGTTCTTACACGCCGGTGTGTCTGATCGTCTTAGGCGGCAGTCTCGGCTACACCCTGCTGGCCGTTGTGTGGGGCATCGCCATCGCCGGCATGGTCATCAAAGCCTGCTGGATCACCTGCCCGAAGTGGTTTTCTTCCATTATCTATATCGCCATGGGATGGGTATGTCTGGGCGTCTTCGGCACACTCTGGAACACGCTTCCCAAAAGCGCTTTCCTGTGGCTTCTTGCCGGAGGAATCATTTATACCGTTGGCGGCGTCATCTATGCACTCAAGCTGCCTATCTTTAACTCCAGACACAAGAATTTCGGCTCCCATGAGATTTTCCATCTTTTTGTGATGGGTGGAAGTATCTGCCATTTTATCTTTATGTATCTTTATGTGGCATAACCGGGCAAAGCCCGTTTACGAGATCCGCTTCGCGGCCTCGGATAAGCGGAGAATTGTCCCAATATCAAAAAGCTCTGCATACTGCCCGGTATAACAACCGGCTGTATACAGAGCTTTTATAACATCAGCTTTTAACCTGCAAGTATTTTCATTCGCTGTTCCTGCGAAGTCAAACGACTCTTGCTTTATTCATCATATCCATTGGGGTTATTGCTCTGCCAATTCCAGGAATCGGCGCACATTTCCTTAATACCATACTGTGCTTCCCAGCCAAGTTCCCGTTTCGCCTTATCGGCATTGGAGTAGCAGGTAGCGATATCCCCTGCACGCCTTTCTTTGATCACATAAGGAATCTTCACGCCCGTAGCTTCCTCAAAATTCTTCACAATATCAAGCACACTGTACCCCACACCTGTGCCCAGATTATAGATGCACAGTCCGGCCTTCTCTTCAATCTTCTTAAGAGCCTTCACATGACCCACTGCCAGATCCACTACATGAATATAATCGCGGACGCCCGTGCCGTCATGCGTATCATAGTCATTGCCAAAGACACCCAGTTCTTTGAGCTTGCCCACTGCCACCTGGGTGATATAGGGCATCAGATTGTTGGGGATGCCATTGGGATTCTCGCCGATGGTACCGCTCTTATGCGCACCGATCGGATTAAAGTAACGAAGGAGAATCACATTCCACTCCGGATCGGCTTTCTGAATATCCATCAGAATCTGTTCCAGCATGGACTTTGTCCAGCCGTAAGGATTCGTACACTGTCCTTTCGGACATTGCTCTGTAATCGGAATCATGGCAGGATCGCCATACACTGTAGCGGAAGAAGAAAAGATAATATTCTTCACATTATGTTTTCTCATCACATCCACTAAAGTAAGTGTCCCTGCGATATTGTTCTCATAATATTCCCAGGGTTTCTGTACCGACTCGCCAACCGCCTTCAACCCTGCAAAATGAATACAGGAATCAATCTTCTCTTTCGCAAACACCTCTTCAAGTGCTTCTCTGTCCAGAATATCCGCCTTATAGAATCTCACCGGCTTACCGGTAATCTTTTCTACTCTCTCAAGTGACTTCTCACTGGAATTCGCCAGATTATCAACCACCACTACATCATAGCCGGCGTTCTGTAATTCCACTACCGTATGAGAACCAATATATCCTGCACCGCCTGTCACTAATATTGCCATATCCATACACCTGTCCTTTCCTGAAAAATGTGATTTATGTTGCCAAGTACGCGGTAACCGACAACCGTTTGTCTTCTTTACTTATCCCAAGTGTACAACGTTTACCATATAAAAAACAATATTTTAATGTTACTCAAACCTGTCAAAATGTTATATACTGACGTATCAGAGTTCTATTCCATTTTCCTTACACAACTCTCTGGCACTCTCCACAGAATCCACCCCCGTCTTATTTTTAATAGGGGCAAACTCTTTATTCCTGACCACTTCGTAGGGCAGACAGGAATCCAGTTCGTGAATCATATCCAAAACCAGCTGTTCAAACTTATAACCGTTGGGCGCTTCGGGCTTCACCAGTTCACCCGCCTCATCCAGATAAGGAATCTTCTTCTCCACGATATGAAGCGGCAGCTTTTTCGCCACAATCTCCTCCAGATCTTTTTCCCGGAACAGGTAATTTAAGATCACGCCAAAGTTATAGGCCGGTTCCCCATTCTCATCCTTTGCCGCCATCAATTCCTCTGTCATGTCATAATATTCCACAATAGAAGGTTTTCCATCCTCTAAGCACATGGCGCCTACCTTTTCATCCGGCGCTGTTTTTTTCACCACCTTAGCGCCCACTGCGCTGCCCGTAGCGATGGTTGCACCCACAAAGCAGGGATCCGCAATACGCTGTAACACGTTGTCCACAGCAAACACATTCAGCCATTCCACACCTGCTTCCCGAATCTTATCCACCACCCCCCATTTCATCATGGAAAGGAACCATCCGCCATTGCCATTGGGAGAGGTGGATATCTTATGTCTGGCCTCCATATAGACTTTGCCATTATAATTGGATGCTGGTGCCATATCCTGCATAAAGAAGGTCACATACTCCGCATTGTATCCAAAATATTTCTTCTCCTTAAAAAATGCTGTAGTGGTCTCATGGTTCTTGTCACTGGTCATAACATAAAGCGGAATCCAAGCCCCCGCCTGATGCACCACATCCAGCAGATTTTCAATCAGTCTCTGGAAAATAAAGACTTCTTTCGTCAACCCGATATTGTATACCCCTTTGGGAGCATCAGAACCAAGCCTTGTGCCCATACCGCCCGCAAGGAGCACCGCGCCCACTTTGCCGGCCCGTATCGCATCAAGACCTGTCTTTGTGTACTCTTCTTTTTTCGCTGCAATCTCGGGAAGCTGCATCACGCCGATGGGCGTGATCTCCCCCCGGGGATTTAGGTTTTCCTTCTGCTTGCAAAGAGACAGCACATCAAAATCTGTCTGTTCTATCTGTCTGAGCAATGCCTCCTGTTCTTCCCTGTCCAGTTCCTCATAATATTTCAATACGTGCAGCTGCCCGTATTTCTCCAGTTTGTCATACGCCTCCTGATATCCCATGGAAAACCTCCTTGTACATTCGATTTTATAGAGTTTATTCTATCACGAAGGAGGTTTTCTCTCAATGGAATTTATGCCAAATGCTGTAATTTCTGAAGAAACGTCTGGTAAAACTGCCTCTCCTGCATGACAAGCCTCTGTACTTCCATGCTTTTGGCACTCTTTGGCCGAAGCGGATTATCAATATCATAGATGGCCTTTTGGACGGCGGAAATTGCGGATTGCACACTGCTTCCCAGAATATCATCCGGATTGGCCTTGCCCTGCATCCGGTTCGTAAGCCGCTGTACCATCATCTGGGAAATGTGGCCCATCATTCCATTGGCCTTAATCCCAAGACCGTTGGCGCCCACCTCTTTAGCCGCCTCCATCCAGGCCTTTTTCACACACTCCGGCGCGTTGGGACCTACTATTTCAAAGGCTTTTTCGGCGTAATCAATTCTGCCGGCTGCATCTTTGGTCTTTTCCTCGGTTTCCTGCATTGCCGAAATATCAGTAATCCATTTATCGTACCGCAAAAAGCTTTCCCAACTACCTGCCTTTTTCATATCATTCATAAGTTCATATGCTATTGCCATCCAATCGGCTTTTTCATGATAGGAGGCATTGTCCGCCTTATCCTTCAAGATGGACATGGTCATGAAATTACTGTCTGATTTATCCCCGGTATGCGCATTTAATGCAAGCATTTCCGTGTAAGAACAATGATTGGGATTTACCTTACTGACATCCACTGTCTGCTCATATTTATTTCCGTTTTTGTCAATCCCTTTGACAAGATAAACGGGATTATCCCTGGAATACCCCTCCGCTTTGTATACATTTGCGCTTTCCCCGGTCTTAACATGATGAATGGAAAATATGGCGTCAGGATCAATATTTACTATGTTTTTGGATTCTGACACCTCTGTCACCTTTGATCCAAAATCTGATTTTGTACCACTTTGCGCCTTCTTTGTTTCATACCATGCCGGATGGCCGCCGACTCCTATTCCATTTATGCTCATTCTACATTCCTCCATTACCCTTTTAGCCATTTCATCAATAAAAACTATAGAAGTTTTCCTATAAAACTTTCTCAAACTGATATTTATACATATCGGAATACATATTGCCGGAGGACTGGGGTGTCAGCCGCCCATCCAACGCGCCCATGTTTATCGCAAAACCGCTGTCTAAGACAGAAAACGCCCCGTCTTTGAACTGGAACTGTGACGTAAAATCGGGAACCCCCAGATCACCGCTTATCCGCATATTCCCTATGATATTTCTCAGTGCCTCACTCATCTGCTCTGTCCTGGCATTATTCTTCGTATTGTTGATCAGGTTATCCGCCTTCTTCGGCAGCCCGCCGATCTTTCCGTCATGCATCATATAAAGATCTCCCAGAGAAATATCTGCTCCCGTGACTCTTTTCAGATAGCGCCGCACCTCCTGTATATCCGTGGCATATCGATATGCGTTATAGGGCAGATTCCCCACGCTGTCTGCGATTCCTATGTAATACTGGTACATCTTGTCGCTGTACTTTTTTTCCACCAGTTTCTGCACCTGTTCCCGGGCAGTTTCATCCTCTATTCCATCCACGGTTACCGTTCCATCGCTTCCGATCCGTACCTGCATCCCCTCTATGTCGTCGCGGGAAATGCCCATGCCTTCCAGTTCTTTTACAAACGCATCCGAAAAGCTGTTTTTCAATTCCGCTTTCTGCTGTGCTTTTTCCATATCTTTCAGATTGGCATAAATCTTCACATACTCCCGCTCCGCCTCGCTTAAATCCTTACCCTCCGCCAGATCCTGCAACAGTTCCTCCACTGTGTGCTCCCCTTTGTACTTCTTCTCTTCCGGCAGACCATCAAACTGCTTCTGGTGGAGCTGTTCCAACGCTTTACTATAATTTTGCTCCGTCTCCCGCAGGACAGCATTATATGCATCAAGATACTCCCGCCAGTTTTCATCCTTCCGGCTGTATGCGCTGTGAAGATTTCCATATGCTTCCCTGACGGCATCCGTCTTTTCATGCTCCTTATTTTCGCAGACATGGAAACTGACCCTGTAAAAATCATCCGGGGACACTTCTTCCCCGTTTCCGTTTTCTACCTTAAGGCAGTATTGATTGGTATTGATATCCCAATTAGGAACGGTCAGTTTTTTACGTCCCTCGCTGTCCCACTCCGCCTTCCCTACCTGATTGCCGTATTCATCATACAGGGTAAGATCGTAATCACAGCCCTCCGGCATATCGATATAAGCCTCAACGCCAAAGTAATTCCGCTGAAAGTCCAAAAACGGTATGGTGAAATTATAGAAATCCACATCCTTTTTATCACTGAGGCTTCCTTTCAGGCTGCTGGTCTCATCCTTGATCAGAAAGTTCAGGTCAAGAAACGCGCTGCCCTTATCCTTGTCATAGACCTCATAGGTGGTATGCGGTCTGCGGAACATATTGTTGCTGCTAAGGGTACAGGTATCTTCCTGCAGCTCCATGTTCTTTCGCAGTTTCCCATCAAAAAACGCTTCTGTCTCTTTTCTCGACATGAAAAATACGGGTCTTTTCCGAAAAGCCGCTCCCCATGTGGAACCTGTATCATTTACGTTACCCACTTCCATTCTTTTCTGTTCCTTTCCTGCTTATGCAGCTTCATCTCCTGCCTCACCATGGCAGTCTGTCTGGGAATCTCCTGCAAATACCCCTCCCGGATATACGCCCAGTCATCTTCCTTTTCCAGATGGCAACAGGCCTTGCCCTGATAAATCATCTCCCACAGTTCTCCCAAAAGTTCAGGTGTAATATGCTCCAGAGAAATCCCTCCCAGGCTTCCCGGCACATACCGTTCTACAATCCTGGCTGCTATGTATGGCATGTAGATATCTCCCAGTTGTTCCAACCCCACCGTTTCCCGGACAATATCCTCATACAGGTATTTATCCGCCTCCATAACAGAATGTAATAATCCATATATGGTGCCCAGCTTATGAGCAGGTCTGTCAGACACAAACCAGTCCGCCAGATCCCGCACATAGCCATAACACATGATGTCCGCCCAGAGATTTTTATCCCAGGCACTGTTAAAGTTTTCACAGAGTATGTACTCCATCAAAGCAATCGTATCTTTATAAGAACCCTGCATCTGCTTTAAACGAAAAGCATAGATCCTATGCCCTTCCAAGGGTACCTCCAGCACATCCACAACCTCTTCGATGGCCGACCGGCCAAACCTCTTCTGCATCATAAGCAGATTCTCTTCCTTGGGCCCGCACCCGCCTTCATAATCGCTGAATACCGGCTGATGACAGAACGTAAAAATACCATACTTCTGATACAGACAAGGATACGCCACACTGTAACGCTGATAAGCAATAGGATTCTCGGAAATACATACCATGGATATATCCAGCTCGTTGACGTAATGTCCCTGATAGATAATCCCGGCCCCTTTATAATAAACATGATTTTCTGAAATGCCGCACCTTCTGCGCGGTACCGGCGTAATTGCCTCCGGCAGCGCCACCTCATCAACCTGTACGCCCATATAATCGAGGATGGGTACTCTGTCTGTTTGTAATAAATAATCCGTCAATTCCAATCTGCTTTCGTCTCCCATCAACTGCCGTCCATATTTGCTATAGGATTTCTATATCATTTATCCGGCGTCGATTCTATGGCATCATTGGTATCGGAAACCATTATATTAGGGTCATCAATGTTTCCCGCCGGATTTCCCATGGGATAATCAGTTGCTTTCGCAATCTCCATACTCATAACCGTCTCCATGCCGCCCACCCGAATGGTAGTCATCATAACTTTGGAACCGTCAGGCTTTACGATAATCTCCGTATCTGTTTCCTGTTCGTCGAGATCAGCCGGCTTTTCTTCCTCTGACGACTCCCCGACAGAAGATTTTACTTTCCGGATATTTTTCTGCCAGTAGGCACTGTCAAAATAATCGCCGTTTTCTGGCCGATTTTTAAACAGATTCATAATCATATCGTAAGAAAGTGCAGAAGTGTCAATAAACAGTTCTTTTCCATCCTTTGACTTGATCACTGTACCATTGGTACCAACATAGGCAGTGGTATTGTCATCAAGATGCTGTATCATACCTGTCATCTCAGCAAATTTTTTCAGCCAGGATTCTCCCGTCTCCCTGCACATCTCCTTAAACTTCTCTGCATCCTCTCCCGTCATATATGGATGCTTTCCGTCTCTTACATACCAGGAAAATCCGGTCTCTTTATCCGTATATTTCGGGTCTGTTTTAGCCCATTCTTCTAAAGTTTTATTTCCAAACCATACCTGTAAACCATCTCCGCCCGTTGCAGAATCCTCTTCTTTCACCACACGTTCCCGATAGGAATTTCTGGCCTTATATGCCTCATAAATATCCTGCGCACTGGCGCTTTGTGTCGTTTCTCCGGCGCCCGCCTGCTCCCATGCATTGTTCTTCGGCAGATAAGCCCCCGTTTTTGTTTTATGATGTCTATTCGCTTCCATATTGTTTGGATTGTAATGATATCCGATTCCGCTGATACTCATCTTGATAACCTGCTCCTCTCCGTGTGCATCTTGTTTTAATCTCATCTATTGATAATACGAATTGCAACATTCAAAAGTTTCATATTAAGGAGAAATGTAACCAATGATTGGATTCTTGTTATGAAATAAAAGAAAGGCACGATAATCATTGCTATCATGCCTCATAAATCTTCTCTTTTCATTAATACTTTCAATCCCGGATACAATCTTAATAACTTTTCCTATAGTTTTTCCTTCATCCTGAACTGCTCCACAGATTCGGCCCTGGCGGCAGATAAAAGCCATCTTTTCATGACTTCTTCATCCTTTTCGGATTTTATCTTCTGTATAAGCTCCTGCGGCAGCTCCTATCCCTTGCTGATATCCTGCAATAAATGTACAATATCTTCCGCCTTTCCTTCTGCTTTTCCCTCATCCCTCACATACTCATCTTCATCCCAACGGTCTCTCTTAGCCTTCCAGTAATCATCATACATCCATTTTAATGTCCGTATCAGCCCCATCTGCTTTACCACCTCTACCGCTTCCCGCATACCTTCATTCTTTATTGCAATCATATCCATTTCCTCCTTGCCCGTAACATTAAACAATCGAATCCAATCATCAACCGTATTTCCCTGTAACGATTTCCCCAATTCGATAATATGTAATTCCCACAGATCCGTCAGTTCCTTCCCTGCTTCATCCCGCAGACGAAAGATACTATGATACTCCTCTGTGTCTGCCTTCAGAATCTCCTGCTTTTAAATGTAATAGGTTTGATTTAAAAGCATAGATTTTCTGAAAGTTTAGAATGTTTGATTTGACACATTATTGTTATCTATAAATTGTTATGCTTTGTGAACATTATAGAATGGAAAATCATAAATTGTCAAGCAATTATTTATTCAATATAGTTTAAACATAGTTCCTGATTGTCTGCACTACTTCCCTGGCTTCCTGCAGTGTGCAGAATAATCTGGCGGATGCTTCCAGGGCAATATCCGTAATACCGGCATTTTGCAGGTAAAACTCTACTTCAGGGGCAGAGAATGTGTCAGTTTCCCCATTTTGGAACGCAATAATCAGGTCATTCAGCTTCCGAAAGTGCTCCATCAGTGTCCCAAACTCCTGTATCCGGTCAATGGTGCTGCTTCCATAAGCCTCTTTCTCCAATTCACATACTGCAATTACCTGCATGGACAGCTTCAACTCTCCTGTAATGTCAGAGGCTTCCATCAGAACGTCCGGACGTTTCTTGAGGCATGCCAGAATATACTCTTTTGCCCCGGTTATATCTTTCCTTACAAAGAAGTCGGCAAGGTGCTCCTTAATCTCTGCGGTTTCCCTCTTTTCGTCCGTCATGCCAACCTTACACTCATACACCTTCAATTCTCTGACCTGCACCCACACATAGAGAAGAAACTCCGAGATAAAACCATAAACCCGCTTATGGTAATCGTCATAACCCGAAGCGTCAATCTGCTCTTCCGCCTTCTCAAAAACAGAAAACAGCCACTGGCAATACTCGTCATAAAGAGCCTTGGTGCAAACCATCATATTGCCAAAATAAGTCCCTTTATCATGTACCAGGCGTTCAAACATCTGATAATATTCTGGATACATCTCTTGCAGCACTTCCCCCACTGCCTCCAGATCCCTGATGTTATAATCGCTGGCGTACCCCTCATAATAGGTATAATTCAGTTTCAATCTCTTGGAGGTAATTATATCATATTCTGACAGGATTCTCTCATATTCAGCCCCTGTCAGAATCCGCCCCTCCTCCGTACAGAAATATCTGCGATAATGACAGATACCTACGTAATCGGAAGTTTTAATATTCTTCCAGACCCAGTAAACTCCTGTCAGTTCACCGTAGTAACAATTCTTTTCCGAAATATTGACACCAGTGTCATCTCCTATATATCCCAGATCCTGATGTGCAGCCCGCCCCACCTGCAACGGCACGTAGACAGGATCTCCAGGGGTTGGAAATTTTTTGTGTGTCATCGTAAAAACTGTTACACTCATAATCACTGCTCCTTCTGTCTGTCCAAAATACCGGCCATTGTTCTACGCACATAAAAGAACGCCGGAATCAGGAAGATATCTGCAAATATCCAGGCTAATGGATTCGCAAAGCGTACTGCACTGAATCCAAAATAAGGCACCAGCAAAAATCCTGCAAGCCCTCTGGCCAGCATTTCAAAAGCGCCGGCAAAAACGGCCAGCTTGCTAAAGCCCATTCCCTGAATCAGAAACCTTACAATATTTACCAGTGCAAGCGGGAAATAGAATATTACATTTGTTCTGACATAAGCGTATGCGTTTTCCAGTATACCTGTTTCTCCTGTATCCAGAAATAAAAGCAGCATCTGTCTGCCAACCGCATAGACAATTCCCACCGCCAGCACAGAATAAATCAGCCCCAGAAGGCTGCATGACTTCAGTCCCTTATTGACACGGTCCAGATCACCTGCCCCCACATTCTGCCCTCCATAGGTAGCCATGGTAGAACCCATGGCATCAAAAGGACATGCCAGAAACATCCCCAGTTTGCCGCCGGCTGTAACCGCAGCCACGGCATCGGATCCAATTCTATTTACCGCACTCTGTAAAATCACACTTCCAATTGCTGTAATGGAATACTGTAAACCCATGGGAATTCCCATGTTGCAGAGTTTTAGCACACAATCACGGTCCCACCTGCGCTCATCCCGGGACAATTTCAATATAGGGAACTTCTTCCACATAAATAACAGACAACAGAATCCTGCAATTGCCTGGGATACCACTGTGGCAACAGCGGCACCCGCTACTCCCATCTGAAAAGTAACAATACATAAAAGATCCAGAAAAATATTTAAAACAGCCGCCATGACCAAAAAAATCACCGGCGTCCTGCTGTCTCCCAGTGAACGAAGAATCGATGCTGTCATATTATAGAGAAACACCACCGGAATCCCCAGAAAGATTATAATTATGTAATGATAGGAGCCCTCAATAATATTCTCCGGTGTCCGCATCATCTGCAAAATAGGACGGCAGAAAACAGAAACTACAATAGTGGTTACCACTGCAAAAATCACTGACAGCCACACACTGTTGGCCACATATCTGCGCAGTTCTGCCTCATGTGCCGCTCCAAACTCCTGTGCAATAGGAATGGCAAAACCGTTACACACGCCCATACAGAAACCAATGATCAGAAAATTCACGGATCCTGTTGCTCCTACGGCAGCCAGTGCGTCCACCCCCAGATAATGACCCACGATGATCGTATCCACCATACTGTAGAACTGCTGAAACAATAAGCCAAACAAAAGCGGTACGGCAAACCCTAAGATCAGCTTCATAGGGCTGCCTTTGGTCATATCCTTTTCCATAATTTTCCTCCCCACGAGAAGTCCATTCATAAATTCTCGTAATACTCAACATAGCACATTCAATTTCAGACTGCAATCATTATTTTGCTCATTTTTAAAAGTATTTTTATGGGACGAAAAACGAAGTAGAATCATTAAAAAGCGCGGACAACAATCCCCATGGATGTGTCCGCGCAGCATACCTGTTATTTATGCCAGCAAGGCTTCGGCCAGTGTCCGAAGCTGTGCCTCGGATTCCGCATTTAAGGTAGATTTCACGGTTACCACCGGTTCTAAAACCGTAATCTCCTTCATACCGGCAAGAGCTTCTTTCATAAGCTTGCCTGCCATCGGTGCCCAGCTTCCGTTTTCAATCAATCCTGCTGTGCGCTTCTGGTAATTCTTGGATTTCAGACGGGCCAGCAGGCTCTCCATACAGGGGAACAGCCCCGCATCATAGGTCACCGACGCAAGAACAATCCTGTCGTAACGGAAGGCATCCTCGATTACCTCCGCCATATCATCCCTGGCCAGGTCGGACACCACCACCTTGGGCGCTCCCATCTCACGAAGCATATCTGCCAGCTTCCTGGCAACCACTCCTGTATTACCGTGAACGGATGCAAACGCTATCAGGATTCCCTGATCCTCCGGCATATAACTGCTCCAGGTATTATATTTATCTATATAAAACCCTATATTATAGCATAAAACAGGGCCGTGCAGCGGGCAGATAATCTGAATATCCAATGTAGCTGCCTTCTTTAACAGTCCCTGTACCTGCATGCCATACTTGCCTACTATGTTAAAATAATATCTTCTCGCCTCACAGGCCCAGTCTTCCTCGGTATCCAGCGCTCCAAACTTACCGAAGCCATCTGCGGAAAAGAGCACTTTCTCACTCTTTTCATAAGTCACCATCACCTCCGGCCAATGTACCATGGGCGCCATAATAAAGGTCAGTGTATGGCTTCCCAGACTCAGTTCGTCTCCCTCTTTGACCACTACACAGCGTTCGGACATATCCTGCGTAAAGAACTGCGGCAGCATACTCTGCGCTTTTGCAGACAATACAAGCTGTGCCTGCGGATATTTTTCTGCAAAGACCGCAATATTGCCGGCATGATCCGGCTCCAGATGACTCACCACCAGATAATCCGGCATCTTTCCCGCAAGCGCTTCCTCCAGATTGAGAAACCAGCCTTCGGTTCCCCTCTCATCCACGCTGTCCATCACCGCAATTTTGTCATCCAGAATAATATAGGAATTGTAAGACACGCCGTTTGGAACAACATACTGGCTCTCAAACAAATCTATGGTCTTATCATCCACACCAATATATTTAATGGTATCTGTCACTGTAATCTTTTCCATGATTATCCTCCTTTTCTTAATCCCATCATAAAACCCATGCAGCACTTGTGTCAACCGCATGGGTTCTATCATCTTTCGCAGCTATATTATTCTAACACCGAAAATCCCCTTCGGCAAGAACAGCTTTTATAAGAAAATATATTTGCAGACAAACAATACTGCCAGCACATACATAAGCGGCGTAATCTTCTTCGCTTTACCGCATACCAGATTGATTACCACATAAGAGATAACGCCGACAGCAATACCTTCGGAAATGCTGTACATCAAAGGCATAGCCAGCAGACACAGATATGCGGGAATTGCTTCGGTCATATCGTTGAAATCAATCTGTGTCACCGCTGTAATCATCAGGAACCCGACAAACAGCAGCGCCGGTGCCGTAGCAAATCCCGGAATTGTTGTAAAGATCGGCGCCAGGAATACGGATACCAGGAATAACAGACCTGTCACCACAGAAGCAAGGCCTGTCCGTCCGCCTTCCGCCACACCCGCAGAGCTTTCCACGAAAGTAGTGGTGGTGGAAGTACCGAGCACTGCACCTGCACTGGTAGCTACCGCATCTGCCAGAAGTGCCTGTTTGATGCGGGGCAGCTTACCTTCTCTGTCAAGCATATTGGCCTTGTTGGCACAACCGATCAATGTTCCCAGTGTATCAAAGATATCCACGAACAGGAACGCAAATACGATAACTGCAAAGTCAAGAACCTTCACAGAAGAAAAATCAGCCGTAAAGCACTTGCCGAAAGTCAGGCCGATTGCTCCCAGACTGAAACTGCTCCAGGACGGAATCAGGGAATAATAACCAGCCTCAGGCGTTACTGTATAAAGTCCTGTCAGCTGACAGAGAATCCCCAGAATCCAGGTGATAAAAATACCAATCAGGATAGACCCTTTTACGCCTTTGATATGTAAGATTGCAATGATAAAGGTACCAATCACTGCCAGGACAGCACAGATGCCGGCCGTATGGAAATCTGCCGTAAAATCTACCACTGTCACCAGCGTAGAATCAGAATTTACAATCAGTCCGGCGTTCTGGAATCCGATAAAAGCCACAAACAGACCAATACCTACCGAAACACCTCTTTTGAGTTGAATCGGAATTGCATTAAAGATTGCTTCACGCACATTTGTCACGGAAAGAACAATAAAGATCAAACCTTCCACGAAGACCGCCAGCAGCGCAATCTGCCAGGAATACCCCATTTCACCGCATACCGTATAAGCAAAATAAGCGTTAAGCCCAAGTCCCGGAGCCAGCGCAAACGGATAGTTCGCAAGAAGCGCCATGGCAATCGTACCAATAAATGAAGCCAGCGCCGTTGCCATCAGGATTGCCTGACTGTCCATGCCCGATGCGGACAGGATAGAGGGGTTGACCGCCAGAATGTATGCCATCGTCATAAATGTTGTGACGCCGGCAACCACTTCGGTCTTGATGTTGGTATTGTTCTCTTTAAGTTTAAACCATTTTTCTAACATCACATTTCTCCTTTTCTCATAAGGTTTTATTTGCCTTCATAGATGATGACACTGTCTACGTCGTAGTTTTTCAGGCGTTCCCTGCCCTTCAATCCGGCCAGTTCCATTAAAAAGATTACCTTGACCACTTCTCCGCCCAGCTCTTCAATCATCTGAATGCTCGCTTCAATTGTACCTCCCGTGGCAATCAGATCATCCACGACCACCACCTTCTGCCCCGGTTTGATGGAATCCCGATGCATTTCTACTACTGCGCTGCCATACTCCAGATCATATTCCTTGGAAATCGTGTCCAGTGGAAGCTTCCCCTTTTTCCGGACCGGCACAAATGCCTTGTGTAGGGAATAAGCGATAGGCACCCCAAAGATAAAGCCCCTCGACTCTGTTCCCACAATGACATCAAAATCAATTCCTTCCAACATTTTCTTCATCGAATCAATCGCCAGAGCCAGTCCGTCTGCATCCTGAAGCACACTGGTCACATCACGGAATATAATACCCTTCTCCGGAAAATCAGGAATACTGCGCACATATTCTTCCATCTTTTTCATTTGCTTTTCCTCCACCCCATCATCAGAAGATATTCGATGCTGTTAACCGCATCACCCCAAAATCTTCCAACATAATCAACGCTTCTTTTACTATAACACATTTTACGGGAAAATAACAATCATAAGAAGTATAAAACCGATTGACAATCCTTTCCGATTGTATTAAGATGTCAGCACGCTGTCAGAAAGCAGGCAGAGAAAGGTACATAACCGTCATGAGACATACAAATGCCGCACAGAACAACTTTTATCCCCAGATTATAAAATTAGTGGTTCCCATTGTTATCCAGAACCTCTTAAGTGCTGCCGTGAATTCCGCCGATGTGGTCATGTTGAATGAGGTAGGACAATCCTCCATCTCTGCGGTATCCCTGGCTGCCAACTACGCCGGTGTCCTTTTTATGATTTATTATGGCCTCGGCACAGGCGCTTCCATGCTGAGTGCCCAGTACTGGGGCAAAGGTGAAGTGCAGGCCATCCGTGTAATCGAGGGAATCGCCATGCGCTTTTCCCTGATTATTTCCCTGTGTTTCTCAGGGTTTGCACTGTTTGCCCCTGAACTGATGATGAAGCTCTTCACCAATGATGCGGAACTGATCACCATAGGCGCCGATTACCTGCGGGTCATGTCCGTAACCTATCTGTGCTGGGGTATTGTGGAAATCTACCTGTCGGTTCTCAGAAGTATCGGTCAGGTAACTGTCTCCATGATTTTAAATGTGATGACGTTCAGCTTAAACATCTTTTTAAATGCAGTGTTTATCTTCGGGCTGTTCGGCGCACCAAAATTAGGAGCCACCGGTGTTGCCATTGCCACCGCTGCCTCCCGCGTCATCGAACTGACAGGCTGTATTATCGTATCTGTGTGCAACAAGGATATCAAACTGAATCCTGCTTATATGTTTATCCGCAATAAAATGTTATTCAAAGACTTTGTACGCCTGTCCCTGCCTGCCGCCGGCAATGATGTGGCATGGAGCGTGGCCTTTTCCATGTATTCCGTTATTCTGGGGCATCTTGGATCCGATGCGGTAGCTGCCAACTCTTTTGTTGTTGTCGTGCGCAATTTCGGTACGGTACTGTGTTTTGGTACAGCCAGCGCAGGCGGTATCCTGCTGGGAAATGTAATGGGTGCCGGAGATATGACACATGCCAGGAATTATGCTTCCAAACTGATGAAGCTCACCGTCATCACCGGTGCCATAGGCGGTGCCCTGGTTCTGTCAGTCACTCCCTTCGTCCTGTACTTTGTGGATTTAAGTGAAACTGCCATGCATTACTTAAAATATATGCTTCTGATCAATACCTACTATATTATGGGCACCGCAGTCAATACAACCCTGATTGCAGGTGTGTTCCGGGCCGGCGGCGACAGCCGTTTCGGGCTGATCTGCGACACCATAGATATGTGGTGTTACGCTGTGCCCCTTGGCTTTATCGCCGCCTTTGTCTTCAGGCTGCCGGTACTTGTGGTGTACTTCCTGTTGTGTACTGATGAATTTGTCAAATGGCCCTGGGTCATCAAACATTACCGCAGCGGAAAATGGCTTAAGAACATCACGAGAGAGGGGTTGTTTGAGGAAGAGTGAGGCTCTTCACTTTTCCCCGGAACTCCTTCCTGCTATAAACCTCCATTTTCTGATAAATATGTGACACATGCTTCTTAACTGTGGTCTCTGCGATATAGAGTTCCTCCCCGATCTGTCTGTTGGTATAACCTCTATAGAGCAGCCATGCCACTTCCAGTTCCCGCTCGGAAAGGCCGCCATCCTGTGTGGCCTTAAGAAAATCCGCATAAATCTCCTCATAACTTCTGGGTTCCTGATTTTGTTCCTTCCTCTCATTCTTTGCTTCCGCCGCCTGTTCCTTCATCTGGTCCGTCACACGGATATACAGCACCAGCACAACCGCCAGCGCAATGCCGAGTAATAAGGTTCCGAGAACTACAATCACGGTATTCCCGGGCTTTCCAACCACACCCATCTGATATAATAAAAGCAATGTCACAAGTACCACATAGCCGGCCCCTAGCAGCCGGCGGAGTGCCTGTTTTCCCATGCCTACCGCTCCTCTGTCTCCAAATCCATATAATTGATAATCCGCCCTTTTACCTCAAGCACCATCGGTAAAAGAAGCATTTCCAAAATAACCGCATAGAACATAGTCAGAACCACCACAGCAATATTCGGTCCCAAAAGCGATGGATCACTGATATTTACCATCACATACATAACAGAAACCATCATCGTCAGTATGCCTGCATACCATATCTGTTTCTGTATCATTTCCAACACATCTTTGGTCCTGCGAAGTTCACTTAAATGGCAGGTGAAATCTTTCTTAAGCAGTTTGAACGCACGCTTAAAATCCCTCCAGACACCGCCCCGCATCAGAACCGGAACAATAAATATAAGCATAATCAATATCGTCGGAAAATCAATAAACCAGTCAAAGGAAAAAGTCCTGTCTCCTCCTGTATAGGTCATTAATATCAGAAAAGCCATTCCTCCCACAATACTTATAATTTCCATAATCATACCGCAAATCCTCCTGTCTCTTATTATTCTTATTCTTGCAAGAATCAACGCCTCTTAAGCGTTTCTTTGCTAAAACCTTACCATGGCACACTTCTAAAATCTATACTACTTTCCATCTAAAAAGAAGTATTCTCACAAAAAGGAACCGGCTCACACCGGTTCCTCATCACTTATCTTTCCACCTTTATCAGTACTTTGTCAAAAACTGTCTCGTCCTCTCTTCTCTTGGATGATCGATCACCTGTCTGGCATCTCCCTGCTCCACGATCACGCCCTCATCCATAAAAATAATCTGATCCGCCACATCCCTTGCAAAACTCATCTCATGGGTCACAATGATCATGGTGGTGTGCTGATCCGCCAGGCCACGGATGACCTTTAACACTTCCCCGGTCAGCTCCGGATCCAGTGCGGAAGTCGGTTCATCAAAACATAAAATATCAGGCTGCAAGGCAAGCGCTCTGGCAATCGCCACCCTCTGCTGCTGCCCGCCGGATAACTGATGCGGATAATGTTCCATACGCTCCGCCAGACCCATTTGCTCCAACAGGGCCCTGCCATGTTTCTCTATCTCTTCCAGAATTTCCTTTTTATTCTGTTTAAAATCCGGTTTCTCCTTCGCCAGAAGTTTTTCCGACAAAGTCACATTTTCCAGCGCCGTATACTGCGGAAACAGGTTAAAAGACTGAAATACCATTCCAAAATGCAGCCTCTTCCTGCGCAGATCTTTTTCCTGCTCTTTCATCGGTCTGTCCGCATCAAAAAGTGTTTCTCCCCGTACGATAATGGATCCTTTATCCGGCACCTCCAGGAAATTCAGACAGCGCAATAACGTCGTCTTGCCGGATCCGGAGGAACCGATGATCGCCAGCGCACTGCCCTCTTCCATCTCAAAACTCACATCACGCAGAACCTTGGTAGAGTCAAAATGTTTTTCAATATTTTTTACTTCCAGAACAGCCATCTGTAATCCCCCTACCTGAAATAATCCAACCTGCGCTCAATATAATTAAACAACAGCGTCAAAATACCCACAAACACCAGATAAAACACGCCCGTATAGAAAAGCGGCCATGTGATACCACTGCTCTTCATGAAAGAATAACCGGCAAAGGTCAGTTCATATGCCGCAATGATACGCGCCAGGGAAGTATCCTTGACCAGGGTTATGACCTCGTTGGACATGGGTGGCACCACCCTTTTGATCATCTGCAACAGCGTAATCTTGAAGAAAATCTGGCTCTTCGTCATGCCAAGTACTTCTCCTGCCTCTCTCTGCCCCACCGGCACACCCTCGATGCCGCCCCGGAAGATCACCGAGAAATAGCAGGCGTAATTGATACTGAAAGCCACCACCGTCGCCGTAATTCGTCCCGATTCACTGCCATTCCAGATATTATGGCCAAGCCACAGACCCGGACCGTAAAAGATAATGATTAACTGCAGCATCAACGGTGTACCCCTGATAATCCACACAAGAGTCTGCACCAGTCCTCGAAGTATCTTCCATCTACTCATCGCTCCAAATGACAGAACCAGTCCCAGAGGCAATGAAAAAAGCAGGGTAAAAATAAAAATCTCAAAGCTGGTCCAAAGCCCGTCCAGCAGCGATTGCGTAACACTCCAAAACATAAGTTACTCCTCATACTATAAAGTAGTAATGTTTACAGTCTTTATTTAGGCACAACAATCACCTGTGCATTATTGCAGTACGGATTGGTGCACTCCATTGCCTCTTTCACCTCATTGGTCAGGGTCATGCCGTTCCACACCACATCAATATTCTTGGAGTCCAATTCCATAATCTTATTATCCCAGTCGATGATCACAAACTGCGCTTCCACACCCAGTTTATCGGCTACCATACGCGCCATATCCGCATCAAAGCCAATCCACTCTCCGGAAGCATCCTTATAATCCATAGGCTCAAACTCTGTAATCCCTACAATCAGTGAACCTTTTCCCTGAATATAAGCCACATCGCTGTCCGCGTCGGAAGCCGTAAACTCTACAGACGCCTGTTCCACCAACGCTTCCTGCACACCGTAAGTTGTGGCTGTCTCTTTCATGGAACCATCCGCATAGCTTTCTGCAAACACGGCATTGATATAGGAAGCCAGATCAGAGCCCTTACGACATCCCACACCATATTCTTCCGTTGTCAGCTCATCCGTATGTACCAGATCCGGATAACTGGTGCCTTCACCAATCATGGCGCCTGCCATCAGCAAATCAATAATTGCCGCATCCGATGTCCCGGAAGCCACCTCCATCAGCGCGTCAGCCTGAGAGGCCACGGAATTCATCTTAAATCCCTTCTCAGTCGCTATCGCTTCTCCGGCAGAACCCGTCTCCACCGCATACACCAGATTCGCAGCATCCGCCGTCGTCTCCTTTGCTCCGCCGCAGCCGGTAAGCACCGCGCAGGCCATTACCGATACCATTACCATCATTGCAAGTTTCCTTTTCATAATCCTTCTCCTCCTGAATCATTTCAGTTTTCACATACTTTTGTATTTTATCATAGTACTACGCTAAAGTAAATCATAAAAAAGAAAAGAGTACCCACTACAGGTACTCTCTCATATCTTTCACCAGTGTTTCCTCTGCCTGAATTGCTTCTCTGGCAATCTTTTTGACTTTTTCATCTGCCGCCTGATATTGGTGCAGATAACGGTAGAGCGACTTAACGCCCATATTGCAGCCATCCGTGATCAGATCGGCCACCACCCTGTCGGAGTCTTCTCCGCCCAGCTTTACGTTGGTCTTCATCCAGGACATTACCTTTGCCATGGGCGCAGGTTCTTTGCCTTCGTCATGATATTCCCGCAGATAATCATGGGTCCTGTCACCCAGTTTGCAATGTGTCTCCTTACTCTTCTTCAGCAGATTTTCAAGCGTGCTGTCCTTCACATGCGCCATCACATCATCCAGGGAAGAAATGCCCATCTTAATTCCCGCGTTGCACTCCCGCAGCAGTTTAATCGTATCATCTTCCATATGCGGCCTCCTTTTGTTGTTTTATCTCACATAATAGTGTTTCATAAATCAACAAAATTATCCCGCCGGGTTTCCCAACTAAAATTTAATATCTTTGCCTTCCAGCCTCCACCGCCTGAATTCCGCCGATGCCGACAACAGAAGATCGGAAGAAGAATTTAACGCCGTCTCCACGGAATCCTGTACCACGCCGATAATGAATCCTACTGCCACAACCTGCATGGACACCGCATCCGGGATTCCAAAAAGAGAACATGCCATGGGAATTAACAACAAGGAACCGCCTGCCACGCCGGAAGCGCCACAGGCTGAAAGCGCCGCCAGGAGACTTAACACAATCGCCGTGGGAATATCCACGCCAATCCCCAGCGTATGTACCGTGGCCATGGTCATGACCGTAATAGTGATTGCCGCACCGTCCATATTGATGGTAGCGCCAAGCGGAATCGATACGGAATAAGTATCTTTGTCCAATCCCATCTCCTCGCAGATTCTCATATTAACCGGAATATTGGCCGCAGAACTTCTGGTGAAAAAAGCGGTTATGGCACTCTGCTTTAAACACTTGAAAATCAACGGATATGGATTCTTGCGAATACACCAGTATACCAGAATCGGATTGGTCACAAAATAGATAAAAAGCATACATCCAACTAACAGGACTAACAGTTTCCCATATACTGTAAATGTATTAATCCCGCTGGTCGTCACACTGGTATAAACCAATCCCAGGACACCGAAAGGAGCCAGATTGATAATCACCACCACCACGCTGGAAATAGCTTCGGAAATATCCCCCAGTGCCTTCTTCGTGGCTTCCCCGGCGCCGCGGAAAGCTACGCCCAGGACAACGGCCCATGCCAGAACACCTACATAGTTGGCCTCCACCAGAGAGGAAACCGGATTGGCCACCACATTCATCAGCAGCGTGCCCAATACCTCCACAATACCGCTTGGCGCCGATGCCGCATCCATGGAAGCATCCACGAGCACCATTTCCACCGGGAATATCATACTGGCAAATACCGCGATTACCGCCGCAAGCACCGTACTGAACATATACAGGATAATCACGGTGCGAATGACGCCGCCATGGCTCTGTCTTGCATTACACAAAGAACTCATGACCAGGAAAAACACCAGAAGCGGCGCAATTCCTTTCAGTGCACTCACAAATACATCTCCCAAAATACCGATCCCGGATACTCCCGGAACCACCATCGCCAGAATCACGCCGATTGACAATCCGATGATAATTCTTTGTACCAGACTGATATACGTCCACTTTTCCCATATTTTCTTCATGATACCCTCCATTTAAGATCAAATATACCGTATACATGTCTTATATAGTCTTATAGTACTATGTAATGACAGAACTCGTCAAACTTTTTATTGCCCTGCCTTCGACTCCATCCTCCTGATGATTCTCTTCTGTTTATAAAAATAATAGGCACTTACCAGGGCTGCACACATAATCCAGCTGATCGGATAACATGCCACAATCCGCTGAAGCCCCTGCCCTGGCGGAATCAGACTCACCCATATGATACGGAACACGCAGACCCCCAGCACCGATATGATCGTGGTCACAAAGGTATATCCCTGCGCTCTGAGAGAACCGGAAAAAATCTCAATAAACACAAACATCACGAAAGCAGGCGCTATGCTTCTCATCATGATCAGTCCAATCTCCACCACTTGCGCATCTCCTGTAAAAATACCCAACAGAAACCGCCCTGCCAGCATCAGAACTGCTGTAAGACAGACAGCTGTGCCCACTGCCATTCCCAGACACACTCTCGTACCCTTCCTGACACGCTCCCATTTACCCGCGCCAAAATTCTGCCCCACAAAGGTGGTAAGCGCAATACCAAAAGAAGAATTGATCATCCAGAATACACTGTCTATCTTACCATAGGCCGTCCACGCCGCCATGGTATTCACGCCCAGAAGATTGAGTGCCGCCTGCACGATCATATTGGAAATGCTGTACATGGAAGCCTGCAATCCGGAAGGAAACCCGATTTGCAGCATATTCTTTAAGACATCGGAATGGATTCTTATCTTGCGGATGGATAATTCCATACAATCCACCTTATACATCAGTGCCCAGGTGACCATCACCGCACTGATTGCCTGGGACACCAGCGTAGCCACCGCCACGCCCAATACCCCCAGCCGGCAATAAAGTACCAGCACCAGATCCAGCACGATATTCACGACACAACATACCACCAGATAATATAAGGGCCGCCTGGAATCCCCAATCGCCCGCAGGATTGCCGCTCCCATGTTATAGATAAAGACAAAAACAAGACCGGAAAAGTAAATCCGTATGTATAAAGTGGACATCTCCATCAATTCTGCCGGCGTGTTCATCCATTCCAGGATAAGCGGCGCACCCGCCACACCCAGAATCCCAAGACCGATCCCGCCCAAAATACCAAAGGCATAAGATGTATGCAGCGCATCCTCCAGCCTCTGTTTATGAAAGGCTCCATAAGCCTGAGAAATCAAAACCGTGCCTCCCGCCGTAAGCCCGGTGAAAAACCCTACCACCATATTGATGATCTGCGATGAAGAACCGCCCACACTGGACAACGCTTCCTTCCCGGCAAACTGCCCCACAATCACCGTATCCACCGTATTGTAGAGCTGTTGAAAAAAGGTTCCTATCAGGATCGGGAAGAAGAAAATCAATAACTGTTTCCAGATCACACCTTCCAGAATTCCATTTTGTTGTTCTTTCGTTTCCATTATTTTTCCCTTACTAGTATGTATTCTAACTGACAGTCAAAAGGCTCCCGTTCCACATGGGATGCCTCGTACATCTGTGCTTCCACGCATCCCATCGCCTGATAAAAAGCCTGCGTTTCCACTGCTGAATGAGCTGATATGTAAAGTTTAGCCGCTCCCTTTTGTGCGGCCCAGGCAGCTGCCTTTGCAAAAAGCTCTCTCCCTGCTCCTTGTCCACGCATATCCTCTGACACATGGATGCTGGACAGATCCAGATAACGGTTTTCTCCGCCAAACAACGAAGCTTCCACCGAGACAAACCCTTTCAGCATCCCCCGGTAAAAAGCACCGCACACAAAGCCGCCTGTATTCACTGTGTTCTTAAGACACCCAGCCAATGTCTGATAATCCGCCGCTGTCCAGTCATCCACAAACGGATCCTCTACAATGACCCATGCATCCTTCACTTTTCTCCTGCACTTCGTCACATTCTGACGCCGGATAAACCAGGCAAACAATTCCGGACATATCTCCTTTGGGGTCAATTGTCTGTATCGAATTGTATCCGCAATATAACATTCCGACTCTTCCATGACCTCTGTGAGAATAACAAGATTCTGCCGCGTTTTCTCCGGAATCTCCAGGGAATGATTGGCAGCCTCTATGATTTGAAGCGGCAGATTGTGTTCCCTGCATGTTCGCTGAATCACCTCTGTCTGCGCCCAGGGATCACTAGTTCCGTGAAATACGATTCCGTCTTTTGGTGCCAATATAAATGTCTGCTCCAGAGGTGTATAATACAGATTCCTGCAATCGATCTGATACCGCCCGGCATAAGCACAGGCAACCGCCGTACCGATACTTTTGGATACAAAAAGGATATCCTCGTACTGCTGCCAGTCAATCCCTGCCAGACGCTTTTCTGTCTGGGCAAACGCCTCCTCAAACGCAGCATCCAGGTCTTTGCTTAACCCCTCATAAGCTATCTTAATGGTTTCATACCGATACTGTTTTGCAATTTTTTCACTGTAATAAAGAAGCGGCTTGTCACAGTGATACCCGATTCCCGGAAAAAATACCGCCAGTTTCATATTGATAACCAAACTCCTTTCAAGGCATACAAATCCATACCCTCAGACATAAATTTCCTATAATGCAAATGACCATTCAGTTCTGCCATCTGATCTGCTCTTCCTTGATCACAGGATACCGTATCAGATCATGACCCTCCAACGCTTCTTTGTGCATATCCACAGCCGTAATCTGGTGATTATCATAAGTGGTATAATAATAAATTCCCTTATCTGCGTTACAGCAGGAAGTATAGATCGTGATTTCATACTTACCATCTTCCAACTCGCAACATCCCCTCTGTTGGTCTACCGAACCCAGAATATGGAAAAACTGACTGACACTCTCCGCCTCTTTCTCTCCGGAAATCGAATTCATCCTGGTAAATGCCGCTTTTACAAACCTGGACTGAGACGACAGATCCCCCGGCAGTCCCATGGCCCCAAGCCCACGGCTGTATGGTTTCAGCTCAAGCCCCTTCGCAAAAGTATTGACCGGCGGCCGGGCCGACAGATGCATATACGTGCTCAAGTTCAACAACTGCTGCTCAAAAGGCGGATTGTTCGTCAACACCCCTACAGGATTGTCATAAACCTTAATCCCCTCTTTCACCGCTTCCATCACAATACATTCCTCCCGGTCCGCGATAATCCAATGTAATTGTGCCGGCGGAAGAGTCTCACTAAAAGGGGTATCCAGCAGATTCATCTTTCCCGCCAGTGCCCGTGCCTCCTTTACAGTGGCACACTGGCATAATATCCAGGGAATCAGTTCAAACTGTGCAATGTTATCCCTGTCCGCTGACTTTTGTCCAAAAACAGCATTTCCTACAAAGTTAAGCCCCGCCATGCCCAGGCCCTTCTCATTGACCGCATCATAATAAAGCGGATAATCCTCCGCCACATATGCCATTCCGATCATCGCATAGTGTGTGTCACAATCACCCGCCTCTGTAAAATGAAAAGGATAATTCCTGGGCGTAATGGTCACCTCGTCCCCGTAGGGAAATTCATAATCCAATGTCCGCCCAAAATAAAAATCTCTGGTCTTATAAGTTGCCGCTGTGCACATGGCCGCCTCCGTTCCGAAGCCTTTACACTGCTTCATTTTTTAATTTTTCAATCAATCCTTTATCCGCCGGCAGCCATTCCACGCTGTCCAGCGTCTCCTTCGTCAGCCATCTGGCCGCCTCATGTTCTTTCAGCACCAGATTGCCGGACTTGATGGTACAGAGAAAGCAGTCCATGGACAGGTGGAATGTGGGGTAATCATACTCTACCGTATCCACCAGGTCACCCACTTCTATCTCTGTATCTAATTCTTCCCGGATTTCTCTGATTAATGCTTCCTGCGGTGTTTCCCCTTCCTCGATTTTGCCGCCGGGGAACTCCCAGCCGTCCTTAAAGTCACCGTACCCGCGCTGGGTAGCGAAAATCTGGTGGTTGTGAGTGATAATGGCGGCTACTACTTTGATGGTTTGCATGGTTAATCCCTATACCCCTATTTTTGAATCTAACAAATAAAATACTGTCTTCTAAGGCTATGTATAAATTGGGTAATAAGATATTTATATAATAGGCGATAATTCATTAGATACATCTTTTGAAAATCTTGCTAATTGTTTTTCAGGAATTATATCCATCAATGAAATAACATATTTCTGCACACGTTTAGCAATATTATATTCAACCAAAATCTGATTATATTCCTCAATAAAAGGGCTATATAAACTATATGCTTTATTTATAAGTAATTTTTGATATTCAATGGGCCAACTACCCTTTGTCTCATGTCCCGTAAAAGGATCCATGATTTTGGGAGTATAGCATATATTCCATGGAGCACCAAACATAAACACATTTTTAGTACGTCCCCATATATGTGACACTTGATAATTATATATATTGTTATTTCGTTTAATTCCTGTCATCTTTTGTATAATCTTATGCGGCTCTGCATTATTAGTAGAATCCTTCTCTACCTGATAATTATGAAAAAGATTTTTATATAAATCTATATATAATTGCGTTCCACGCGCATCTCGACCATATCCACGGATATATACCGTTTGGTTATTCAATATTCTCTCCTTCAGCCTTTCCCATTCTAAGCTAACCTCAGAAACCGGGGGAAATATGGTTGAAGATATGCCCCACTCAAAGAAAGATTTTTTATCTATACTAAAATAATCTAAAAATTGTTGATATGAGTCTATAATCATTCAATATATCCTTCTTGATTCCCATTTTATTCTTCCGCATCAAATATCTCAGACAATTGCTTCTCCATCTGATTCACCAGATTCACAACTAAAGCATTTCCCATCATAAATCTCCGTTTATTTACTGGCATATCTATAATTTTCTCATCTATCAAACATTCCTTTGTCCAATCATCCGGAAAACCTTGGATACGCTCCACCTCTATAGGTGTGAGAAGTCTTATCTTTTTCGTTTTCTTATCTTTAACTATATGTGTAGTCCTGCTAAAGGATCCTTCACTCGTCAACATCGTTCTAGCCGGTTTATTATACTCGTCAATCATCGCAATCGGCCCCTCTGAAAACACATATTCATGTCCATTTTTTGCTCTTCGTATAAGTTTCTTTGCTCCTTTGATATATTGCCATGTTTTATGTGCTTCAGGAGAGAGTAGCTCTTTTGTTTCATCACTATGGTTTTCTCCATTTGGTGAATAATACAAAGTCTCTTGCGGAATAAAAAAGGATTCGTCAACATCACCCTTTTCCATGATATCACCTAACGTCTTTTGCTCACCATCGTATACTGGCTTCGTCTTCAAAGTATATATAATACCCCCTTTCATCACCCCAGAATTTTCAAAAGAAAATGAAAAGTGGCTTGACAGCTCCCCTATCTCTTTTGGTAATTTTTCTATTTTAATTTCCTTTTCATCACATCTTTCAACCGGAAAACTTTTCGCAAAAAATCCCTCCGAAAGAATTACAGTTTCCATACCCTCTCCACATAACTTTTCATCACCTGAACCACTATATTGAACTGCTTTCGCAATACGTGACGCATATGCCGTCTTGTCTTTATATGCAAAAATGAATATACGTCTACGTCTTTGCTGATATCCATACTCGGCAGCATTGATTATACGCCATTCCACTGTATATCCAAGATCACGAAAACATGCCAAAATAATCGCAAAATCCCTTCCTCTCTGACTTGCCGGGCTCTTTATGAGACGATCCACGTTCTCCAAAAGAACAAAAGGGGCTTCTTTCACTTCTAACATGTCGCGTATATCCCACCAGAGAACCCCCTTTTTCCCTTCTAACCCTTTCGATGTGGCAAGAGATGATGCCACCGAATAGTCCTGACATGGAAATCCCCCTACAAGCAGATTATGATCCGGAACCATCTTTTTATCTACGGCATTAATATCCGTATTTGACATTTCTTGTTCTTTTTCTCCCTTACAAGGGCCAAATCTATGTACATAACATCCATGTGCCCATTGAATCTTTTTATCTGCTGGCTCCCATTGATTAAACCACACGGTATCCCATTTTTCAGGTTTATGAACATCATCGATTGAATTAATAGAATTTAATCCACAACGGAATCCGCCAACACCCGCAAACAATTCACAAACTGTCTTTTTCATCTGGTTATCTCCTTTGTTCCCTTTACCCATCAATCATATCATAATCAACAATTTTGATCAACCTTTATATCATCTTGTATTTGTTGATAGATATATGTGTTATTCAACCAGAAACATTGCTTTGGATACTGCCGTCCATCAGGCAATTCAAAAGTATCTTGCGCGTTCCGCGCATGTGGTCTTACATGACACACTGGATTCTCCGACGCTTTCGGGAAATTATTCCTATGTACTCCATTCATTTCTATCACTTGAAGTCCCTCTCGCAACACTTGCTTGGTCTTTTCCCATACCAACTTCACATCTGTCTCTAAGTCTTCATATGGTATATTCCAGAACTGGCATCCTCGCAATCTAAGTACATCATTCTTATCAAATTTATACACCACAAATAAGAATCTTGTCTCTCGAAGATAATTGCCGAATTTCGATTCTTCCCATTCTTCTTTCACCAACTCTTTGAATCGAAACGTCGGAAATGACATGCTCTCTTTGATTTTATCATTTTTCCCTATGCGAATAGATTTCACAACAATACTTGCTTTTTCAAACTCTTCCGCATGATTTCCTTTAATGCCCAATATCCTATAAGCCAATATCGCCTCTAAACTCTTTGGTTTATTCTGCCTGTCCACCTCAAATTCTTCACAAAGCTCCTCAACTGAATATCCCTGAAATCTATTGACTTTTTCTATCACATAATCTTCAAAAGAATCTACGATATCCTCACGAACAATTGGTTCGTAAGTTGTTTTTCCCGGAGCAATATAATGATTTAACACATATGTCATATAAGAGCTCTTATACGCAAATGCTCTTGGTTTCGCAAGTTCTTCACTAAATGGCTGCTTTCTTCTGTCCTTCGATGTGGCAGCCTTAGGCGCCGCACCTAAATATAATGTGTCTCCCTCTGATAATTCATGTGCCTTTCCGGCCTTTATTTTGGAAACAATAATATCGTAATCATGTTGAATAATCTTCCTATCCTGTGCAGGAGGCGTAAATAGTTTGGAATAACTTATTTTATAATCTAAATTATATTCAATCTCCTTCATATATAAATAATAAACCAATAATATTAATTTTGATTTATTCCAAAGATGACTCTCCTCAAATTTCTCATTCACGACCTGATAATAATCAATCATCGTAAGTACGAGCCTTTCTTTCGCTGCCAATGAACCATCTCGATTAATCTTATAAGGTGTAACCTTCAATTCTACACCCGCCTCATAAAAATCCGCTCTTGCATCACTATTACAGGCATAATGAAAAAATCTTTCTTCCACTATTTGCCCTAGATTACCTTTATTTCTCTTTGTACTAGACACATCAGACGTTCCATACTCTGAACTTCCATCTCGAAATATCATCGTCTGTCGTTCATCATCTTCTGCGCAGATTTCTCGGAATGTCTTTCCAATCAGTCTCTGAGAATACGTTTCTATCGATAATGGATCTGATTTATCATATTCAACTATATAATCCACTTTCACCATCAATCTCCACCTCTGTCATTTTCAAATCAAATATCATCTCCTCTATAACCTTAATACATTCCTCTGTACTCCTCAAAATATCTTTCCCCCAAAAATGGATTACTGTCCATTGCTCGAATCGAAGCTTCTTATCCTTTTCCTCATCTCTTTCTATATTTCGCTGTATTTTGCTCACCCAATATCCAGAATTCTTGCCCTTTTCCAATTTGGGCTTGAGTACATCCCAATCTCTCCCATGGAAAAATTCACTATCACAAAATATAGCAATTTTATACTTTGTTATTGCAATATCTGGAGAACCTGGAAGAACCTTATAGTTTTTTCGATACCTATACCCCTTTTTCCAAAGTGCCTTCCTCAAAGCTACTTCTATGCTCGTATCTTTTCCTCTGATACGACTCATATTTTTATGACTTTTTTCAGTTACCTCCCCATGAAAGCGAGGCTCTTTTATCCCATCACTCATACTTCTAACAACCCTGGCGCTTTCTCTCTAAGATACTGTAATATGTAATCTCTATTCAACCAAAAACTCTGTTTTGGTATAATATCTCCGTTTGGCAGCAAATCTCCATATTTTTCTCTATTTTTAGGCTTACGCAAAAATCTTCCTTTTTTAGAATGTTGTTCAATATATTCCTGGGCCTCCTCTGTTGCCCCAGAAATATGTTGTAATGAGATATCATAAGTAATATCCCTTACATGTAACTTTATTAAACCAATCTGGCCGTCAACCTTTCCATTTATATTATTAGTTACAATAGGAGATTTCTTTTTATTCAGTTTTACCTCAAATCTCAATCCCTCTATCACCTTACTTTTAAAATCTTCCCATGTAGGCCTAACCGAATCTTCAAGTTCTTCTGGTGTGAATTTCAGCATTACATGTCCGGTATAAACATATTCTTTCCATGTTTGAACAAATATCTGCAACAAAAATCTTTGTTCAGATAAATACGCAAACATATCTGATTCAATCCATTCTTGGTTTATTATATCCATAATCCTAAAATTAGGAAAAGGACTACTCTCCACGGTAATTCCCTTTTGATTTATACGTACCGCCTTAACGACTGTATTTGTTTTTTTAAGATAAACGTCTTCATTCGATCTAATGCCAAGCATAGCATAACCCAACTCGCTGAATGAATTCTTGTTTTCAAAATCTATAATGCCTTTAATTTCTTTTATTTTTTTGCGCCTTGCGATTCTTTGTACTGTCCTTCCCACATATTTCTTATCTATATCTTGAAGCCACTCCTCGAAAACTTTTCCCCTGGGAATTTGAATATAATACTGTCCTTTTACTTTCGGAACCTTTATGTCAAACCCTTTTTCAGGGATAATATACTCTTTCACCAGATATGACATATAAGATTGTTTAAAAACAAATCTACGGGGAAGTGCCTCATCCCCAAGAGGTGCCATTTGCTTTTTTGATTCCTTGTTCCCTGTCCGTGCAGCACCCAAATATTCTGTATCCCCTTCTGAAAGTTCTGATGCTTTTCCTTCTCGAATCTTTTTCGTAATCACATAATAATCTTTTTTAATCTGCTTCATATCAGACGCAACCACTTTATCAAATTCATATAGTCTTACATGTTTTATTTCAGAATCTATACGTGCCTGGCCAAGCCTCATTAAATATGCGATCCAAAGCATATTATGACATTTGTGGTATAAGTGACTATCCTCAAAAGGTACATCTATCAGGAAATCCATAAAATTAATATCTGTCAAAGCTAATCGTTGATCCGCTCTCTCATTATTTTTATCCGTCCAATATCCAAAGCATTTCAATTCTAATGATGCGTCACAAAAATCTGGTTCCGAAGATGAATTTCTGGGTATCATAAAATAATACTCTTGCAGAGCATTTCCAACCAGACCTTTATCTCTACTACCTTCCCTGTTTTTAATATCCACTACATCCGAAATAACCTTGCCCTCAAGCCTGCGTGCATATTCATAGATACTCTGTATACTTGTTTTATCATATCCACGATCGTTTTTTTCGCTTTTATTCCCCATTATTTTCCTTCCTACTCAACTCACATGTTTACTCTCAACGAAATTATACAACTCCTAGAATATACTTTCAATCTTTTGTCACCTCCCCTTCCCCGCTCGCAAAACCTCCTCTAATTCCCCAAAATAAAACTTCTCCCGAATCCCTCCGGTATGCTCCAGAATACATCCAAGGAACCGCGCCCCATACTTCTCATACTTAAAGGCTCCCATCCCGTTTACCTCCATCATCTCTTCCCGGTTCATGGGCAGGCGCACGCACATATCCACCAGCGTTTTGTCGGAAAAGACCAGATAGGGCGGCAGCCCCTCCTCCCGCGCGATACTCATACGCAGGCTCCGCAGAATTTCAAAGAACTCAAGCCCTCTGGTATTGAGGATATCAGAACGCCTCTTGCCCGTCCCCTTAATCCTGTCGTCTTCCTCCATGGCCCGCCTGCTCTTAGGCTCCATTTTCACCGTAACAGTACAGATGCCATCTATAAGATCCTCTGCCCTGCCGGTAGTCTGCAAAAGGGCATACTTATCCCTTGTCTGCTTCAGATAGCCATCCTGAATCATCTGGCCGATCAGGTCTTTGATCTCCTGCTCCCGCATCTTATTTAAAGTGCCGTAAGAAGGGTAACGTTCCACCCTGTATTCTCGCAGCTTGGCGCTTTTTCCGCCAAGGAGTGTCCCCACGACCACATTAATACCGTATCTTTCCTCCAGCTCTTCCACACAGGCAATGACCTGCCGTGCTTCCCTGGTCATATCTTTCTCCACATAATGTTTCTGGCAGTTGCCGCATTTGCCACAGGCTCCCCTGCTCTCTTCCCCAAAGTAACGCAGGATATAGGACCGCAGGCACTCTTTGGTATTACAGTAGAAATTCATGGTCTGCAATCGCTGTTCGTCCCGCTCCCTGATGGTCATCAGTTCATCTTCCGTGAAATTCGGGTTTTCCTCTTTATTCTCTAACAGGAACCGATTGATCATAATGTCCTGTGCCGAATACAGGAGGATACAGTCCGCGGGCTCCCCGTCTCTTCCGGCGCGTCCTGCCTCCTGATAGTAGTTCTCCATACATTGGGGCATGTTATAGTGCAGTACGTAACGCACGTTGGATTTGTCGATACCCATACCGAAAGCATTAGTGGCCACGATCACAGGTTTTTGGTCATAGATAAAATCATCCTGGTTCTTCTGTCGTTCTTCACTGGTCAGGCCGGCATGATATCGGGTCACCGCCAGGCCTTCTCTTTGCAGCATTTCATAAACTTTCTCCACGTTTTTTCTGGTGGCACAGTAGATGATGCCGCTCTCTTTCTCATGATCGGCCACATAGTGCTGCAAATAACGGGTTCTGCTTTTGGGGTGTTCCACGGCAAAGAAAAGGTTCTGTCTGTCAAACCCCGTCACCAGGGTTTTGGGATCCTGCAATCCCAGCACGCAGATGATATCATCCTTCACTTCTCCGGTAGCCGTAGCCGTAAAGGCACTTAGCACAGGGCGTTTTGGAAGCTGTTTGACAAACTGCACGATATTTAAATAGCTGGGGCGGAAATCCTGTCCCCATTGGGAGATACAATGGGCCTCGTCCACCGCCACCATACTGATATCCACAGCCCTGGCAAACCGCAGAAAGCGCTCTGTCTCCAGTCTCTCAGGCGCCACATAGATAATCTTATATCTTCCCTGGCCTGCATAGGTAAGGGCTTTGGCAATCTGATTTTCCGTCAGGGAACTGTTGATATATGCGGCGTGAACACCTGCCTGATTGAGGGCCTGCACCTGATCTTTCATAAGGGAGATAAGGGGCGAGATCACCAGGGTAATCCCCGGCAGAAGGAGTGCCGGCACCTGGTAACAGATAGATTTTCCGGCCCCGGTGGGCATGATGCCGAGGACATCTTTTCCTTCCAGGATATGATCTATCAGCATTTCCTGTCCTTCCCGGAAAGAATTGTAGCCATAGTATTTTTGTAAAACATCATATTTTGTCATAGATTTCTTTTCCTTATGATTTTAAATAATGACAAAAAAACAGGCGTCCTCCCTGATGGCCGAGCATCAGGGAAAACTACCTGCCTTTTCAGAAATTTACCGGAAATTATTCGGAAACCTCTTCCGTATACTTCACTGCCAGTTCATTGATGGTGCCGTCAGCCAGCATACCTTCGATAGACTTATTAATCTTCTCCAGCAGTTCGCTGTTACCCTTCTGGACCGCAATTGCATACTCTTCGGACTCAAATGCGCTTGCATCCTCCACGATCTTTAAACCTTCATTATCGCTCACGTACTTCTGTGCAGTCGCAGAGTCGATTACCACCACATCACACTTGCCGTTTACCAGCTCCATAACTGCCTCTGTGCCTTTCTTGAAAGCCTCATAAGGATAGCCCATGTCGTTGACGCAAACCTCACCGGTGTAACCTTGTACCACGCAGATTTTCTTATCCGCCATGTCGGCTGCCGCTGCAATATCTGAATCCTCTTTCACGATCATAACCTGTGTCGCGGTGTAATAGGTAGTAGAGAAATCTACGGTCTCTCTTCTTTCATCTGTCGCTGTCATACCCGCAATAACCGCATCAATCTGCCCATTCTGAAGGGCTACCAGAAGGGAATCGAACTCCATATTCTCAATTGCCGCCGTCATCCCGTTCTGCTCTGCGATATTCTTGGCGATTGCCATGTCGATACCGTCATACTGATCGATCACACCCTCAGATGCCACAAACTCAAAAGGCGGGAATTCCGCATTGGTACCGAAGGTAAGTTTTCCTCCCTTATCGGAACCGCCGCAGGCTGTCAGGGTACCTGCCAGCATAACCATGGCTGCTGCAAGTGCCATTACTTTTGTTGCTTTCTTCATAATCTTATCCTCCTCTGAAATTCTGATATTATGTATTACCAACCGGCAGTATTTCTGGATACTCCCACCAGGAAACCGTCGATATAATACCAACTCTCTTCTGCCCGATTACAGTACCTTACTTAAGAAATTCCTGGTTCTCTCATTCTGCGGATTGCCAAAGACTTCCTCCGGCGTACCGCTCTCCATGACTACACCCTGGTCAATAAACAGGACTCTGGAAGCCACTTCCCTGGCAAATCCCATCTCATGGGTAACGATCACCATGGTCATACCGGACTTGGCCAGATCTTTCATAACATCCAGCACTTCGCCCACCATCTCCGGATCCAATGCCGATGTAGGTTCATCAAAGAGCATGATTTCCGGATCCATGGCCAGCGCCCTGGCGATAGCCACACGCTGCTTCTGTCCGCCGGAAAGCTGCACCGGATAAGCGTCCGCCTTTTCTGACAGGTTCACGCGCTCTAAAAGCTCCTGTCCCCGCTTTATGGCCTCTTCTTTCGTCATCTTTTTTAACAGCACCGGGGCCAGGGTGATATTCTCCATAATAGTCAGGTGGGGAAACAGATTAAACTGCTGAAACACCATGCCCATCTTCTGCCGTATCCGGTTTACATCCACCTTGGGCGCCGTGATCAGTTCATCGTCCACGTAAATCTCACCCTCCGTAGCTGTCTCCAACAGGTTCAGGCATCGAAGGAAGGTACTCTTGCCGGAACCGGAAGGCCCGATTACCACCACCACTTCTCCCTGTGTGATATGCTCATCAATCCCGTCCAGAACATTAAGGTTTTCAAATGTTTTATGTAAGTTCTTTACTTTGATCATGACCTCTTCCTCCTACCTGGCGTCAGCCTTACGAAGCCTTGCCTCTATTCTGCCAAGCAGCAAGGTCAGTATTTTAATCAGTACATAATAGATAACCGCCGTACCTATGAGCGGCATAAAAGCAATGAAGGTTGCGCTCTTGATAAAATCGCCGGCTTTCTGGATATCCATCAGACCCACATAACCCACGATTGCCGTCTCCTTAATCAACACGATAAATTCATTGCACAGCGCCGGAAAGATATTTTTCACCGCCTGCGGAATCACGATTCTGCTCATGGTCTGAAAAGCACTTAAACCAAGGGATCTGCCTGCCTCTGTCTGTCCTTTGTCAATAGAAAGGATTCCTGCCCGGATAATCTCGGACACATAGGCTCCGGAATTGATGCCGAAGGCAATGGCTGCGATAATCCATTTGTCCAGCTGCACCGAAGCAAAGATAACAAAGTAGATAATCATCAACTGTGTCACCGATGGCGTTCCCCGGATCACATCTGTATAGACGCTGCCGAAAAACCGCAGGATCTTTTTTCTGGACAGATTACACATGGCAATCAGCATACCGATCATAATACCAATGATAACTGCCAGAATGGAAACCTTGATGGTCACCCCGACGCCGCTTATCAGCAGCTTATACCGATCCTCCCTGATAAAACACTTATAAAAAAGATCGCTGAAATTCGCCGCCCACTCTGCCATTTCTCCCTCATCCTTTCGCCACCGGCCCGCCCGGTCTGCCAACTTTATCCGTGAAAACAATCATCTGCTTAATTCTGAATCACATTCTATCACAACAGCCTTTCAATGAAAAGTATAAATATACCGAAATAATGTGTAAAAATTTAAAAATGTACACCAATATCCCTAAATCTTTATATGAGCCATGCCATTTTGCATAAAAATACGTTGGCTTATCCAGGAATCTGCTGCTATAACTAGCTTTTTGATGAAGCCTGTGGTATACTCAAACTGTTTATGTTTTACGATAAGGAAAGCAGCAGCACAACAAAGGCAAAGCGAGAACATACTACTATGAAAAGAGAATCGACCCAGACCAAAGATAATCTCACCGAACTGCAACGAACCCATGAACTGATCTATGAACAGGCTGCCATTTTAAGCCGTTCGGAAGATATTCCCACGGCTATTCAGGGTATGCTTGCTGCCATCGGTAACTTTGTAAATGCAGAAAGAGCCTATATTTTCGAGGACAAGGGCACCCATTATTCCAATACCTTCGAGTGGTGTGCTCCCGGCATCCGGCCCGAAAAAGATAATCTCCGGGAAATTGATCTGGACACCATATCCGCATGGACGGATACTTTAATCCATGGAGAATGTATCATCATCTCAGAAGTGAAATCCATCAAAGAAGAATACCCCAGAATTTACGATATTTTAAAGCCACAGAATATTTCCCGTGTGGTGGAAGCTCCCATCATGGTGGACAATCATCTGATCGGTTTTCTGGGTGTCGATAATGCACCGGTTAAGACTTCACAAAGGGTTGCCGAGACACTTCAGGTGCTGGGAACCTTTATTGCGATTACCTTAAAAAACCAGGAGGGACGTCTGGAATCTTTGGAACAGGCCAACTCAGCCCTCACAGAAACCAACGCTGCATTGCGGGTAGCCTACGAAAGCGCTAACCAGGCCAATGCTGCCAAGACAACTTTTCTCTCTAAGATGTCTCATGATATCCGCACGCCCATGAATGGCATTATGGGCATGACGACCATCGCCATAGCACATATTGATGACAAGGAGAAGGTCTTAGACTGCCTTGGAAAGATTTCTTCTTCCAGCCGTCATCTGCTGGCCTTGATCAATGATGTGCTGGATATGAGTCAGATTGAGAGCGGCAAAACAACCCTGGCCAAAGAAGAATTCAACCTTTCCAATCTGATTGAAACTTCTCTTGATATGATAAGACCACAGATATCCGAACGCCATCACCACCTGAATATCCGTGTCATGGATATTACCCATGCCCATGTAATCGGTGACAGTTTACGGATACGTCAGGTATTCCTGAATATTCTGGGAAATGCAGTAAAATACACCCCTGACGGCGGCATTCTGAGCCTTGCCATTTCCGAGAAACCATCCGTAAAGAAAGACTTTGGCTGTTATGAATTTATTTTTGAAGATAACGGTATCGGTATGTCGGAGGAATTTCAATCCAAGATTTTCCAGCCTTTTGAACGTGAAAAAGACGAACATGCCACCACTGTACAGGGAACCGGTCTCGGTATGGCAATCACCAAGAATATTATTGAGATGATGCATGGCGACATTAAAATAGAAAGCAATCCGGGAGACGGCACCCGGTTTATTATCACGATTTTCTTAGAACTACAGAATTTAAACAACGTGCCAACCCCTATCGGCGAAGGTTCTTTCTCTAAACCCCAGGACAAACTCGCTGATTTTACCAAAGCAGACTATTCAGACAAGCGTGCGCTGATTGTGGATGACAATGAACTGAATCTGGAAATTGCCTCAGAAATTCTTGGCATGAGTGGTATTCAGATTGAAACAGCAGAAAACGGCAAACTTGCCGTTGACATGGTGGCCGGACACCCAGACGGCTATTACGACATAGTATTCATGGATATCCGGATGCCTATTATGAACGGCTATGAGTCCGCCAGTGCTATTCGGGCGCTGGATCGAAGTTACACAAGGCATCTGCCAATCATCGGCCTGTCCGCCAATGCTTTTGCCGAGGATGTGGCCATGGCCAAAAACGCCGGCATGAACGCCCATATCTCCAAACCGCTGGATATTGACCAGCTTAGTGCAACACTTAAAAAGTGGCTTTAAAAAATCGGGCTTTCGCCCGATTTTTATTTGATGCACAATGCAAAATAATCACCTTTTTCTGTCCGGAATAGCAGACTATAGGGCGAATATTGTTTTTCAAATTCAAATGTCCTGACCACCTGTTCAAAAGTCAGGGTGTTGATCTTTTCCAGTTTATATTCGTCTCCCATGGGAAAATGTGATTCCATGCACCCCATAAACTTCTTTGAAATAAGTTTCATGGCCTCTGCAATGGTCTTATCAATCCTGTTGACCTGCTTCCCCAACAATTCACTGATCAGCTTAAAAACCATCTGTTCCTCATAGACCAGAACCACCTGTCTGTTTTGTCCATCCTGCTTCTGATAATTGATGCGATAGCAGAGTGCCTTCCCGGACGCAAAATCCTCTCCGCTGTAATGGGCGCTGACTAGCTCCGCATCCAGCCGAAACAAATCATGCAAGGTCTGAATCACCGATTTCTTCAGGGAATCCACGGCATCCTCCGCTGTTTTATGTATCCATTTATGAGGGGTCTTTCCGGTGATGGCACGATCTTCAATCATGATATGTACATTCAGCCATCCTACACAGATACCAAGAAAATGCTGAATAGACTCCGCAGAATAGTCCTGTGACTTCATCTCCTCTTCCAATGCGGGAATCGTATGATTCTGCATATCCTCATGCAGAGTCTTGTGAACCTCATAATCCGGATAGTTAATCTTTCTCATATAGGCTTCTTCTTCCGCAAAATGTTTCATCGTATAGCTTTTAAAATACTTGATTCCCTCCTGACAGGCATGTTTTTGCTTTTCCGCATCCTCCGTCAGATTGAGAAGCTTCCCCACAATGGAAAACAGCTTTCTGTGCGCATGATCTACAATCTCTACCCCGATATTAAAACGGTCATTCCATTTTATTTCACTCATCATATCATGGCTCCCTTTGTCTTATGATTTCTGTTTCCCCTATTTTACCATACAGATTCCCAAAATTCCAGACCGAGAAGACTCTCCCGGATATTGCGAAAATGTGGTTTCATAATAATTTGTAAAAAAGAACTGGTTATATTATAATATACGAATAGTCGCTTATAAAGAAGGAATCCGATAATGCCAGACAACATTTATGATAAGAAGACAATTTAAAAAGCAAAAGTTCTGGGAGTCTTTTCCATCCTTTTGTTTTTTACCGCCTTTGGCTGCTTATTTCTGGTGGCCCTCATGCAGGAAAGACCAGCCGAACGGTCTCGGTTATTTCATGGATACTGCCGGATATTCCATTTCCCTATATGCTTATGGGTGCCGACTGCTCAAAAGAATTATCGGCCTTACCACACAAAACAAATCATCAAACTAACAATATAAGGAGATTTCATGAAGAAAACCTTTCTCAAATATACTTTTATCATTATTACCACAGCCATTTCCCTGATACTGCTGATAAATTTCATTTGCAGTCTGAGTACACTGGAAGCCAGACAGTATGATACTTTTTATACCAAAACGGAACAGATGATTCATACATTGGAAAATAACCGGGAGGAACTTCTTCTGTTACGGGAAGGATTAGATGAAGATTACCTGACAAGGGCCAAGGCCGCCGCCTATGTGCTTGACAATCTGGAAGAAGTGTCCATGGATGTAGCAGAGATGCAGTATCTGGCAGACCTACTCAATGTGGACGAAATACACATTATTGATGAAAACGGCTTTATCGTGGCAGGCTCTGTCTCCAAGTATGTGGGGATGGATATGCACGATCATCCGCAGACCAATGCCTTTATCGCCGTACTGGAAAGCGATGACCCGGATGCATATCTGATTCAGGATGCCCAGCCCAATGCCGCGGAAGAAAAGATCATGCAATATATTGGGGTCCGCCGCAAAGGCCAAAAGGGCGTCATTCAGGTAGGACTCACTCCCACAAGGCAGTTGGAGGCACAGTCAAGAAACACCTATGAATATATTTTCTCCAAGTTCCCTACCGATAAGGGAGAGGAGCTATATGTGGTCGATACCCGCACCGGCGCTGTGCTGGGTCATTCCGGTGGTATGGATCTGAATTTCAACGCCGAATGTTATCAGCTGGAAGACCTGATGGACTGCTCGAACGGGGCCTATAAACAGGGCCGGGACAACACCAGAATGTATGTGGTAAGCAGGCAGTATGATGATGTACTGCTGTGCGCCGCCCTGCCCAAAAGTATTCTTCTGCACAAATTATGGCTGGGGATGCTGGCAACCCTTTGCTGCCTGCTGTGCATTGAGGCAGCTGTCATTCTTCTTCTGACTTACCTTGTTAAACAGAAAGTCATCAATGGTATCCACCGCATTAATGAAAACCTGGCCATGATCACCAATGGGAATCTGGATACTCAGGTTGCGGTAGGAGGCAACCGTGAATTTGAAGAGCTGAGCAGCGGCATCAACACAATGGTTAAGAGCATCATTAATCTCTCCGACCGCATATCCACCATTATTGAGATAAGCGGTATTCCATTGGCCGCATTTGAATATGAACGGGACGGCAAGCAGCTTTTCGTTACCTCCGGACTGAGCGAATTACTGGATCTGTCCGAACAGCAGTCTGCGAAACTCTGTCAGGATTCCGCACAGTTTGACCAATATATCCGTACCATCGCCGCAACCCCTGTGGAGGGAGAAACAGATATCTACCAGCTCAGCGATTCCAAATACATCCGTATTCACATGTCGGAATCCGAGGACAGCTGCCTCGGCGTCATATCGGATGTCACCAGAGACATGCTCCAGAAAAAACGGATGCAGTATGAAAATACCCATGATCCACTGACCGGCCTGTTTAAATACAACCATTTCAAACATCTGGCTGCCAAGACCCTGCACGCAATGCCTGCCGGCAAAGTATGTGCAATGGTAATGCTCGATCTGGACTGTTTTAAATCCATCAACGACACATATGGACATGACGCCGGCGATCAGTATCTCCAGGATTTTGGTACAATTATGTTGAAAATGCCGCCGGAGCACTGCCTGTCTGCAAGGCGTTCCGGCGATGAATTCTGCATGATGATATATGACTGCAATGATGTAAACGAAATAGAAGGATACTTGGATGATTTCTACAAAATGCTCAGTCAACATGAAGTAGCTGTGTCCGAAGACCAGTCAAAGGTCATCTCTGTCTCCAGCGGCTTTGCACTTGCACATGAACCGAACATTGGCATTGAGGATCTGCTTGCCAATGCAGACCAGGCACTCTATGAAGTAAAAAGAACTGTCAAAGGACACTATGTGGAATACAGCCCTATGCCTTTTTCACCGGATGCCTGACGACGGTTTTTAATCTGGAGGGATCTACCCTTCTGGCATCGCTTAGATAAATTTCATGATGAAGCCTTTGCTCCGTCATATCCAGCACATATCCCTGGGCAGTCATAAACTCATGCATCTTCTGTATCGTAGCAGGTTCATCGTCATAAGGGCCGATGTGCATACATTGCACACACATGCCTTCTACATAGGTAAGAAATTCCACCTTGGAAAAATCCATTTTCTTCTTCCTGCCCGCCTCCTCTATTGCCCATTCAAAATCCTCTTTCGTGACAAACTCAGGAAGCCTGATAACAGAAATAAACTGGAAATCCTCTTTATGCGCATAATCAATGCCCTCTACATTCTCCTGCCACCAGAAACCCTCTAACGGCGGAACAACATAGTCAAAGTATCCTGCAATCTGATGTTCTCCCATTTTACTCATCTTAATCGTAAATGCGATTGCATAAAGCAGTCCGATAGACTCCTTATACTCACTGCCTTCCACATTGGGATCACCTTTGCCACGGACTGCAATATAATTCATGGACGGTACATCCACAATACCTGGTTTGTTTTTGGGCATATAAAACTCTTTGTATTCCTTCTTATAATCAAATGCCATTTCTGCTCTCCTCCAGAATTTCCTGCTGTTTTTTCTTACTGAATCCCGCAAGCACCAGCTGGTATGACTTATCCAGCAAATCCTTTAACAGATCATCCGGCACTGCGCCATCCGGCCTGACAGAATTCCAATGCTCCTTATTCATATAATAACCGGGCACAATATCCTCGTACTGCTGCCGCAGGAAATCCCCCTCCGCCGGTTCCAGTTTCAGCGTAATGTAATACGGTTCATTATCCTCTCCCAGGCAGACCGCCGCAAACATCTTACCGCCAATCTGATAACGGATCCAGTTCCACTCCTCTTTCAAATCCTTGGTGACACCCTGTTTCTGTAATAAAAAATCATCAATCCATGTGTATCTCATCCCGTTTCCCTCCTCTGTCATATTTTTGCACCCTGTGGGATTTTCAGTACGCAACTGCTCCGCCAGATAGTTACCTGTATTTTCTGAGGATACATGCGGCGCTCTCCTTAATCTGAGCCCGTACTTCCGCCGGCTCCAGCAGTTCCACCTTATCCCGGAAAGTAAGGATCCAGGTAACCAACTCCTCCCTGCTCGTGTAGTCCGCCTGAAACAGGAGCCTTCCATCTTCCGTCTCCCGGAAACAGCCGGTTCCGAATTCCTCCACCAGCCGCCATTTACATTCCTGCTCAAAAAGCGCCTTTACCTTAATGCCGCCCGGAAAAATTCTCTCATTCTCCAGATTCGGCATCGGCACTCGTCTTTTGACAAATCCCTGCTCTGTCATTCTGATCTTATCCATGCGGTTTAACTTAAAAAGACGAAAATCCTCCTTCCTCTTACAGAATCCCCACACATACCAGCTTGACCATCGAAAAATCAGATAATATGGTTCTACACAGCGGACCGACTCCCCGCTGGGAGAATAATAAACAAATTTGATTTCTTTACACCTTTGCACTGCCATGTGTATCAGTTCAATCTTAGGGGCAAGGGATTCTCTGTACCAGGAAGACAAGTCGATCAGCACATACTGATCACCCACCATGAAATCGGAAGAGCCTGCGGAAAGCTTCTCCATCAGCTGACCGTACCGTTTCGTTCCGCTCACGCTGTCCAGACTGCGGAGCCCTGCAAGGATATCCTTCATTTCCGCATTGGTAAACAACATCCTGTCAATCTTGTAGTTATCCATGATGGCAATGCCGCCGCCTGTTCCCTGCTTGGTCACAATGGGAATCCCTGCCTTGCACAAATCCTCAATATCTCTGTTGATCGTTCGTTTGGAAACCTCAAAATGCTCCGCCAGGTAAGGTGTGGTAACTGATTTTCTCTGTAATAATATGGACAAAATCCCAATCTGTCTATCTATTTTCATATGTGCTCCCTGCATGTATTATTATATGACGCTAAACATGACAGCTATATGTCATGTTTAGCCACTCTATTAAAAGCTTTCCGTTGCTGACCGTCTATCTGCAACGCTCCGCAATCTGTACCAGTTCCTCTTTTAACCGCTTAATTTCACTCAGCAGACCAAACTCTGCCTGGTTCATTTCCATCACATTGGTATTTTCTACCACCTGCGACAGCCTGGCGATAGTCTGCATCAGACACTGCCCGATTTCCTGCGCAAAAGTGGAATCTCCATGCAGGCCGTCTCCCGACGCCATCGTCCGATCGTCTTCTCTATCACCGGCCTGGTATATTCCTCTTTCCACGCAGATCAGTTCGCCCGTGGACTTTAACTGTCCGATCACCCCGGCCAGCTGACCTTTTGTGAACGTCCCTCCGCTTTCCCGTCTGATATAATCATCAAATTCCCGTGGTCTGTACCGCTGTCCGTCAGCCGCACACTTTTTGATCAGTCTTTTAATTTCCGCTGATGTTAAACTCATACATTTCCTCCTTCGCATATGTCATTAATCGCATCATTACATTCATTAATATCATTATATTAATACTACTTTAATGAAAAGTCGACTTTTATTCCAGAGCTTTTCTATAAAAAAAGCCGCCCGCAAAGCAGGCAGCCCTCAAATACTATTTATGCAGATAACAAACATTACACGGATTCTTCCACCAACCCATAAATCTGATACAAAGAAAGCATATTCTGATACATCAGCTTGCGCGCCATCAACTGCTGATAGGTTACCGTCTTTACTTTCCCATCCGCTTTCATTTTATTCATGGAAGATATCATATCGGCATACTCTTTCTGCACTGTGGCAAGCATCTTTTCAAATGCTTCTAATCTCTTTTGATCCATATGTGCCTCCTCCTTCACTTTACCGAGTCTGCATCTATTGTTTCCTTTTACGACCGCTCTTTTGGGAAGAGCCTGTCCGTCTCCGCCTGCTTCTGCGGGTTCTGCCTGCATGAATGAAATATGCCGCCACACCAACACCGGCTGACAATGTTATCAATCCTAATATCAGAACAATATTCCTGGTTTTGTCGATTTTCTGTTTCACAGTCATAGGCTGATGTAACCCGGCATCTCCATCTGTTCCCTCCTGGGCGGCAGCCGCCAGTTCCTTTGACATGACATCCATGGTTTCCGTTTCTGTCTGAACTACATCCGCACCTGTTTCATTTACGGAAGGATTCCTGTTTCCCTCCGTATTCTGATTCTTATTGTTATCTGTATGGCTGTTCGCGTTCTCTATGGGGTTTGTGTTCAATACGGTATTCCCGGCATCATGCTCACCTGCCGGATCCGTAATCGGTTCTGTAGCTGCAATATTATCTGGAAAACCGGCAGAATCATTCAAAACATCCGTGTTCGATGACTGGCTGTCACCTGATGTATTGGTATCACTGTTATCGCCTTCATGTTTCCCGGAATCTTTGTCTAAGGATTTTCCATCATCTGACGGTTTATTGTCATTGGACGGTTTCTGATCCTCAGATGGTTTAGGATTGTCTGACGGCTTTTGATCACCTGACGGCTTATCGGTAGAATCCTCCTCGGGATTCTCCGGCGGATTTACAATAGAAGTGTCACCACCCAGGCTGTCGCCCAAATCCTCCGCCGCCTCCATATTGTACGCTGCATACCGGAGTACATTGGAGTAATATTTTTTATTTTCTTTTTCCCCTCGCAGACGGATATAGATATAAGAATACTGAGCGGTATCCCACTGACTACATGGAAAAGAGATGGAGAATCCGGCATTGTCCGTTGCTGCCATTTCCTCTTTATCTATCACCCAATTTATACCGTCAAAAGAGTATTCCGATGCCACCATAATGGGAAGGTCTTCTTTCGGTTTTGTATAGCCTCCCTGAAAGTAATAAGCATTTGCATATATATAGGCATCCACATTGGTAAAAGTCAGCGGATAATCATTATAAACAACCGTACATACCGGCGCTACATCGTATGTTACCTCAGATGAAAAGCCTTTTACCTGAAAACGCAGTCTTTTCTCCTGCTGCCTTTCAGTCCCTTTAAGATTCCACGAAACAGGTACCAGCTGATGACTCTGAATCTGTCCTTGAAAATTCACAGTACCTTTTATCTCTGTCGGAAGCAGATTGTCTACCACCTGTCCCTTTTCCACAATGACACAGACTTTGTCCGATTGTGTAACGAACGGTGTATCCGCATAATGAATATCTCCTGATATCTGATTCTCCACATAGGTGTCCGCTATGACAAGCCCGGCACCTTCCTCCTGCCATATCACATACTGCCCGGCAGACATATCGGTACTGCTCTCCACGATAACACCATCAAGCGTAAGCATACCGCCTTTCATCACCCGAAAAATACTCTGGCCGCCGTTCTTTCCCCGAAAGATAAGATGCCCGTCACTTATAAAAGCGATTTTACCGCTTGCCGTAATCATGTACCCATCAGTATCCACAATAATGTCCGGCCGATTGGCTCCGTTAGGGGTAAAATAATAGAACTCTCTCAGAATAATATTGCCTGTAAGCTTGACTCTGCCGCCATAATTTTTGTGTGCATCCATCCACTCCTTAAACTCGTCGGCCGTGGCTACCGTATCCGGCTCTGTGTCAGAATCCGAAGACTGCTCTGCGTCCTGGCTGATATCTGCTCCGGCATCGGGCTTCGTATTTTGCCCCTTATCTGTATTGTAATCCTCTTCTTCATAAGAGGATTCTGTCACAGGTTCCGCATCTCGCTGTGGCTGTGCCATTGCCACAGATGCGTCAAACAGATATGATGAAAATGCAAGTATGAAAGTCAATATCCATAAGTAAGTTTTTCTATTGGAGATCATCATGAAACACACCATACTTTCCCAATATATGTTACAGGCATTTCTTATCGGAATCGGCACAACCATATTTACCCTGTTCGGGCTGTCGAATATTACCTACTATAATAACAAATATATAGCAAAAGCGGCGACCATACAAGAAAAATTTACACAAATTTCCAAGAAAGGATATTGTTCGCTCATTGACTGAAATTACAATACTCCTCTACGATACGTATCGCAATTTCCCTGGCCCCATCTCATCTATAACCTCCCGAAAATACCAGACACAGGATGTCCGAAAAGCTTCTTCAAAGGCAATATCCTTATTCCAATTTTCATTCCAGAATATCTCTCCGCTCCATGAGTGCGTGGAAGTATCCGGTTCCAGGATTCCATTTTCCATGGCAAGCACGGAAGATACAATCTTAAAAGTAGAGCGGGGAGATCTCCTGGAATCGGCAAGTTCCGGATTATATATCAGATAACGTGAGGAGGACGTCATACCGTATATGTTTGTTGACATTGGTTATGATATCTCTATTCATCCTCATCTCTTATAACAATACTGCATCTCCCGTAACATTTTCCCGCCAATCTCATACTCCATAGAACGTCCGGCTGATGTAAACCCACATTTTTCATAAAATTTCCTGGCTCTTGAATTTTCTTCCAGCACCCATAAAAAGATATCCTGAAAACCAAGCTTATGTAATTCCATAACCACTGCTTTCCACTCTGTTTATTTCCTCCAATGTTCTTACGGCTGCATCAACGGATATCGCAAAAACTGAGTTGCACTTCCTTCACAGATTTCACCGGCCTGACTGTCACTCTGTCTTCTTTCCTGATATCCCCGCAAAGAAGCGGTGATGCCGGGTCATATTTCCCATATCTTACCATTGCTTCTTCCTGGCTGTAATTGGCATAACAATAGGCACATCCGCTCTGGCAGGTATGATAGATACCCACATCAATGCTTTCCAGACAGCCACACGCTTCACGCTGGTTCTTATCTTTGCCGGCCTTTATCCGACTGCCCGTCAAAGATTCTATCAATCCTTTGTCAATACAGCTGTTATGCTTTATGCCGCACTGCTCCAGATCCATATTCTCCGCACAGCTTCCGATTTCCATACCATTTTCCCCGGCAATCTCACTAAGCCGTCCGGCAAAAACAGACAATTGCGTCTCCTCCAGTTCATATACTTTCAGGGCATCCATTCTCTTCTGATTCTTCACATATCTGTCCACAAAACTGATCACACACTTATTGGTATATCCCCGCAATGCCCCGGCTATCTGCGCGAACGCCCGCAGGTGATACCCCGGTGTATACTTATCATTGAAAAGAATAGGATCATACCGCCAGACGACTCTTTGTGCGCCAATCCTCTTTGACAAATCTTGAAAGACCGGTATGACAACATCCTTTTTATGCGGCACATTTCTTTCAATATCCGTTCCATATCCTGTGAGCGTGAATTGAAAATAATAAGGATAAGCTTTCAATTCCTCCAGTCCTGCAAGCATCGGTGCCGGATTTTTTGTCCAGAACACAATACAGTCCACAACCTCCGGCGACAGGTCAATTTTACTCACCTGGTGCATATTTACGGGGTTACGGACAAATAAGAACCCTTCCTTTATGCGGTTGTAAAACCAATCGGAATAATAACCAGGAATATCTGTCCTTCTGCTTGCACTGAGTATCATCTATATCACCCCCTCAAGAACCGCAGAATCCGTTCATTATAATCCGGTACCTCCTCATACGCGGCATGACCCAGATCATCATACATATAAATCTCACACCCAAGCACTTCCGCAATCTCCCTGGACGCCTGCCCTGTCACCACCTTGTCCTTCCAGCCTCCGATCACCAATACCGGACAGGTAATCTTATGAAGTTCCGGATAGCTATTACAAGTCAGACAAGTCCTTGCCAGTACAGTAAAACGGCCCAGGTCTTTCGACCTGACGATTTTTCTCAAAACCGGAAACAGCCATCTGTACTTTTTCATGTAAGCTGCAGAATACATTTTCTCAAACATATCTGTGACGATTGCTCCATATGCATCCGCCTTGGCCATACGGATCCAATCCTGAATGACCCGTTCCATGACTTCATTGCTCCTTGATGTGGTGACACCCAACACCAGCTTCTGCACCAGATGGGGATAATTGATGGCAAGATACTGTGCAATCATACCGCCCTGGGAAATTCCAAACACATGGGCTCTGTCAAGATGTAACTGCTCCATTGCCCGTGCCGCATCATCCGCCATATCTCGGATGGTGTATCCTTCCGGTATATCAGCCCTTTTATCCAGAACATACACGGTATACTCTCCGGCAAAAACCCGGTACATATAGGCTAACGCGAAAGCCGCCTCCTGTACCTTCTGAAAACTCAGACCCGGAAGCATAATCAGATTCTTTTCTCCGGTTCCAAAACGGACACAACCTAAAGAAGTATTATCTATGGTCAGTGTTATCTTCTTCACATGACAAAACCACATTGTAAGCCTCGGCCTTTCCTGTTTTTTTACATGGTATCATAACTAACTTCTCCAGGTCAAATAAGGCCGTTTTTCTCTTTTTCACCACACAAAATATCATGCATACAGACATGCACACCCCCATCACGGCCGCCGCATACTGGCCGAATCCCTGCCAGTTCTGATGCCACATCCTGCTGACAAAAGGCAGTGCCAGAACAAGCAGCAGATACCAGAACAATGGAACCCTTAGTCCTTTTACGGAACGGTCTGACGCCATAAGACGGTAAATCACACATAACGCCGTAAAATAAGTAACGGTTCCAATCAATGTATGAAGTCTGTCCGGTGTAAGCCACCCTTGCAACAGATGCAGTTCTTCCAATAGAATGGGTATCCTGATGGCAAGCACAATACGAATCCCGTTTACAAAAATGGTAAAACAATATGCCAGTATCATGCTGGACACAAGTCTGCCGTATTTCCTTCGCATGCCTTCTTTTGGTGCATATACCGGCATAAAAAGAAACATCAGAAAAGTCAGCAGCATAAATCGGATGCCGGAGCAGGAGGCTGCAATCAGAAACTGGTAAAAATGATTCACGTATCCTTGATGCGGCAGATACTCAAAGGATATCCCGCCCAGGATACCGGCCCACCTTGCGGTGGGTGCCAGTATCCACAGGAGAATATCTGTATCGCTTGTCCTGCCAAAATAACGCATGACCAGAATGATCATACCTGCTGCCAGATAAAGAGGCCAGTCTTTTTGTATCCTTGCTTTTATCTCACATTTCTTCATCGTTATCCCTCTTGCCTTCGCCGGCGATAGCGTCTGAAAAATATCATACCCGTCAGCAATACCATCAGCAATACTGTCCCTGGTTCCGATCCCACACGATACCCAACAGCCAGATCAGAAACTTCCAACGGAAGCGGAAGAGGCTGGTCAACATCAGTGGCATCACCCTCGGGATTGCGCACCACATCCAGTACCGCAATAAAGGAAGTGTAGGGGGTAATCATATGATAATCCAGGCCAATCTGTGTCACTTCTTTCTTAACAGCATCACTGTCAGTCTCCTGCCCATAGTCAGTCAGACGTTCCACTCTCTTACGCGCCCACAGATACCCGACTGCGTTATTCTCCCCGATCATTGCATCTGCCACGTTTATGGTCTGGCTATACTTTCCTTTACCGGTCATACCCTCAATCTGAATCGTCCCGGCCGCCTCGCCTTTCCACTTTCCAAGCAGAACAATCGGCTTCTTTGCATAAAGGGTGGGTATCACAACCGGTTCCACATCATAAGTATCAAAGCCGTCAAAGGATACCTTAATATCCGTCAGTACCGGGGACTGTATGTAAGTGCGGAACTGATCGGCTATCTTGGAAGCTTCCCCGGTATCCGTAGCAATAAAGGGTTCTCCCTGTCCGATGGAAGCGATCCCCTCGATCAGATAACGGTTCACTGCCGAACCGATTCCAAAGGAAAAGAAGTCCGCCTGATTCATATGGTCATTTACAATCTGAAATATTTCTTTTTCACCGCTGATATAACCGTCACTGATAATGACAATATTGCGGGAGACACCTCGCATTGCCGGTGTGTCCAGCGCATCCTCCAGCGCCTCGGCCAGCTCCGTGCCACCGGTGCCCGTCTGTTCTTTGATCAGACAGGCCGCCTTACTGATATTTTCCTGGGTCGCAGGAACGGAACGGTCGGCCATTTTCAGGGAAGTCCCGGAAAAGAGAATCAAGTTAAAGCAGTCTGTCTCCCGCAGCCCGGAAACCAGATTGTAAATCAGGCCCTTGGCTGTCTCTAACGGGAATCCGGACATGGAACCGGATACATCCAGTACAAAAATATATTCTCTGGGCGGAATCTCGTCCGTCTGACAATGCTCCGGCGGCTGTACCATCAGCATAAAGAAGTTTTCTTTCTCCCCCTTGCTGGTGATAAGTCCGGTGTTGATCTGTTCCCCTGTCAGTTTATAATTCAAAATAAAATCACGGTTGCCGGCATAATCCGAAGGATCCTTCAAACCCACATCCGCCATGGTATCTCCCTTTTCCTGAATGATAATATCATGGGAACTGCTTGTCAGCTCCGCTATGGGTACACCCGTAGAAACGGATACATGGATATTGTACGTATCAGAAGGTGCAGATCCATTGGCAAGATATGGGATGCCCGTCCACTCCTCTCTGGTTCCGGTATCGTCCAACGCAGGACTTACATAGCGCGGCCCCACAACCGTGGGATAGACAAACTGGTATACGCCTTCCGTGGGCATAATCAATTCCGTATAATGCAGTTCAATCCGCACTTCGTCACCCGGCATGATGTTTGCTACATCCATGGTAAACACATTGGCTCTCTCTTCAGACAACATGGAAGCACTTTTTCCCTCACTTTTGGCTGTTTCAAATTCCTGCTTTGCTTCCTCTTTTTCTTTAATCACTGCCGTCACTGTCTGATTCCCGATCTGCATCTGCATACCGTGTACCGTAACTTTGGTAGATGCCGGGAAAATATAGCTGGCATTGATCGGTTTGCTTCCCTCATTGGCATATGTCTGTACCACGTAGGTATCTGCAATAATCCCCTGGATTGATACATTGACATCCGTGCTTTTCAGGGGAAAGCTGTCCACTCCCGGCTCCTGACTCTCCACATAAAAATATGGGGAATTGGTTTTGTCCTCATTTTCTGTACTTTCTTCTGCGCGTACCACCGGCACATAACTCATAAGCAGAATAAATGCCGACAAAATACATAACAGCTTTTTGTGTTTATTGTATTGTTTCATGTTACCTCCATCCTTCCTTATACCAATTGTAGGTTCTGCGGATTTTCCCGCAATGATATCTGTTGGTTTCATGCTACAATACAAAGGCATCATTCCTGCATCAAATGTGTATCATAACGGCATCATTTATGCATCAAAGAACCATCAAATTTGCATCGAAGTTGCATCATCCTCCAGACCAAACTCAATAAGCAGCTTCTTCTGAAGTTTTCGGTTGGACAGGGAATCCATAAATTCCTTACTCCGTCCTGCCTCTCTTAACAGAAGACCCAGTTTGTTTATTATCACTTCCCCCTCTTCTCTTCCTTTTTCCCAGCTCTCGCTTCGTATTGTCCTCTCATACTTCTCTACATCAAACTCTTCCAGTATCATTCCCAACACCTCCGCCCGATTTTTTAACAGAAATTCTCTTAAAATACCTTTTTCTATACAGTGGTCCACCGCTTGGTTTAAGGCTGTCTGTACATCCTTCTCTAAAGACATATAATTTCTTGTCACAGCCACCATTATGGAATACTCCTTGAGAACTTTACACTTATCCATCAACAGCTTATTATATCCATAGTTTATATTGAGCATCCGCACATTTAACTCCACATCAGCTCTCACTTTTTTATTCTCAAAGGCGTTTGACAGTTTCAGCGTCTGCTCTTCTGGCATATCCTTCGTACCGTTATAAAAGACAATGCACTGTGGCGTAGGCAGGCTGATCCGCCCTGTTCCATAAAGGCTCCTCTCTGCCCGTTCTATCACCATCTGGTACTCCTGGGCCAGATAAATCAGAAAACGTACCGGCAGATTTGGACTGTAAGTACTCTGGTGTTCATACAAATTTAATGTGCCGGACAGGATATAAGCTAAATCATTTTTCATCACCACATAAACTGCACTTTCGATTGTCACAATCTCAAGCTGCGATGCATCCTGATACGCTGTCCCATTTAGGGCATTATACAAGTCAAGAAGCGCATTACGATCTTTCTCGAAGAGGTATCGGAAAAGTCTGTCCTTTACCGTCTGCTGTACCCGTTTGTGCTTCGGATGAGTGTCATATTTCCCGTTCCTCTTTTTCTTCTTTTGTCTTCTTTTTGACATATCATATCCTCCTTTTATGTAGCAGGATACAATATGCCGTTGCCATCTATGCCCGTCCATCTTTTCTCCTGCCGTTTTCTGTTATGTTTCAAAGAGAAATCCGACAGAAGCTGTCTTGAATGTGCAGAGCGCACACCTGTTAGAATTTCTTTGATGAATTAATTCTAACGGTCTGATAATGGAATGTCAATACAATTTATTGAATTATTTTAACGTTATTTCGTTTTGTGCAGGCGAATGTCCCAATCAGAATAAACGCAGGCTCTCCGCTCTAAATTTATGCTTTCTTCACGCACCACCCCTCTTTGCAGAAAGGATACGCAAACCCCTCAACATCGCATAGGATACTGCCGTAAAAGCGATAAAAAAACAGACTGACGCACCAACAATATAAAGAAGATCTGCTTTCCCTTTCAGCATCCGGCAAAACACGATACTGAATATACCTGTACAGATAATGCTGATCATAAAATCTTTCTTTGGCGTACTTTGGGGCTGTATTTTATTCCATATGCCGCTTTTAACCATGAAATACACATAGGCCAGACCACCTGCCAGAAGGATTACCGTTTCCCCTGCCACCAACGCCAGATCCCCTGTGATAACCATTTGAATGACAATCGCCATGGCACAAGTCAAAAACATCAGACTAAACGAAATACTTCCTATTCTTGCAGCTTTCTGTTTTTCCAGTTCATGATAATCGGCAACCTTTAACAAAGTTTCTTTTAATTCATTATCCATATTCTCACCGTTCCTCTCTCCATTGAAAATTTCCTTGATTTCCACATCATAAAATTAAGAAATCTGTACTAAAATACTAAGATCAGGAAGATTATTTCCTGTCTCCCATCTCGAAACAGTTCTTCCGGAGACTCCCAGAATTTCCGCCAGCTGCTCCTGTGTGATTCCTTTTTCACTTCGCAGACGTTTCAGGAACGCCCCAATCTTCTTTGAGTCCATAACGACCCCTCCTTTCTCCTACAGGCTACTTCTTTTGTGCCTTTTATAACACGACACAAAGCGGGAAACGGCAATCTTTTTCCTGCCGGACACAAATGTCTATGGATATTGTATCCATCATAACAGATTTTCTCTAAACTATCTCTTTAGAGATTCTTTAGAGAAAAGGTTGTTATAATAAATTGGGGAATTTATTTTTCCATACTTGACAAAAGTAACAGTCAGGAATTGTATATCACAGGAGGGGACTAAATGAAACGAGAAATAACCAGAAAACTGACGGCGTGTCTGATGGTACTGGTTCTGACCGCTACTCTATTTACCGGATGCGGTACGAGCGGTACAGAGGCCACCAATCCGGACACTCCAGGAGCAGACAGCGAGACTGTCACGAAAGAGAATCCTGATGGCATTGCCATGGGACGTTTTGTAGAACAGGAGGTGGAACTTGGCGATAACGGCCTCACAGACTGGAACAGCCGGGTATTCCAACAGGCAGACGGGAGTCTTCTTCTGTCAGATAACAGCGGATTTGTTCTTCGCTCACGGGATAATGGTGCAAGCTGGGTGAAAGAAGATCTGGACTGGCTTAAGCAGATGAAAGAAGAAGACAAATACATTTTGACAATGGCCTTCGGCCCGGATCAGACCGCTGCCGTAATATGGACGGAGCCTGAAGAAGGCAGCGTTGATGACGGCAACGGTGTGCAGTTAAAAATGGATATGCAGCTTACGATTGTAAAGCCCGACGGTACGTTCGTTCCGGCAGAACTGAAACTGGAAGCTGAAGATGTATGGGTCAACGGCGTGTCCATATCGAACGATGGAAGAATCTTTGCCTCTACGCTGAGTTCTAATTTGTATGAAATAAAGACGGACGGGAGCTGTGAAAAGTTCTTAACAGTGGATGACGGAAGCCCGTCTCTTATACGGTTCCATGGCAATATCATGCTGTTAGACGGATGGGGATATGATGTTCCACTCCTTTACGACATGGAGGAAAAGACGTATATAGAAGACACGGTGCTGATAGATTTCGTAAGGGAAAACTATCCGAGCCGGGAAAGTAATCCGGGCAGAAGCTATGACATGTTTCTGGTTTCAGGCGGCGACGATGTCGTTTATCTAGCCGGCCAGACCGGTGTATACCGTCATGTGCTGGGCGGCAGCGCCATGGAACAGGTCATGGACGGTGGTCTGAGCAGTCTGGGTAATCCCGCGTGCAAAATCATGGACATGCTTGTGGTAGATAACAATGAATTCATAGTAGTGATGACCGGAGAACAGCTTGTACGCTTCGTCTACAATCCGGATGTACCTTCCAGACCCAATGAAAAACTTCTGGTTTGGAGTCTTTCTGACGAAGCCGTGATACGGCAGACAATCAGCCTTTATCAGAAAGAAAATCCGGATGTCTATGTAGAATATGAAATTGGTCTGGAGGGCAATTCCATGACCAGAGAAGATGCCATCAAGAACCTGAACACACGTATCATGGCCGGAAAAGGACCAGATGTACTGGTTCTGGACAACATGCCAATGGATTCTTATGTGGAAAAAGGTATCCTTCTGGACATCGCATCACTCCTGGACGGCATAAGCAGCGAAGAAGCAGTTTTTTTGAATATCGTGGATGCCTTCAGAGAAGACGGCCAGGTCTACATGGTGCCTTGTGCCATTCAGCTTCCCTATGTTCTTGGCAGAAATGAGGATATTAACAAAATGACAGATATGTCAGGTATGATAGGAGTAATGGAAGAAATGCGGGCGGAAAATCCCGACACCGATTTGCTGCGGCTTTCTTCTCCCAAAGGAATGATGCGGGTCTTTGCCCTGACAGGCGCACCCACCTGGCGGACACCAGAGGGAGCACTCGATGCAAATGCCATTTCGGACTTCCTGACACAGACAAAACAGATGTATGACATACAGACGGTTGGTCTTTCGGAGGAAGCCTTTGCCGAATGGGAAGCCGAAAAAGAAATTTATCAAAGCTACTATAGTATAAACGGCGAAAACCTGGAGGATTCGGACGAGATCAGAACACGGCACCAGGGTGTCTATTTTATGAGCCAGGCCCAGCAGTTTGCGGCAGGCTCCATAGATAATATTTCAGAATACAACTGTCATGTCTCCCTTCCCAAGACAGAAGGCTTTGAGAACTGCGGCAGCATCCCGATGAGCGGTCAGTGCAGCAATGTGTTCTGGGCAAGGACACTTTTGGGCATCAACGCCTCTTCCGAAAATACGGAACGTGCACAGGATTTCATCAAAACAGCTCTCGGCACAAAAGTCCAGATTGATGTGGAGAACGGATTCCCGGTAACTCAGAAGGCCATCCTGGACAATTATGCAGATCAATGGCGGCTGTATAAGGATAACGACTATGTATCGGGATCGGGCAGTGCAGTCGATTCCGATGGAAACGAAGTGGTTCTGCTCATCCGGGTTCCGGATGAGGCGGAGGTAAATGAACTGATCCAATGGATCACTTCCCTGAATACTGCCTATGTAGAAGATAAAACCTTTGAAAATGTAGTTTACGAGGAAGGCAGCGCTTATATGACCGGGGAGAAAAGCCTGGAAGAAGCCATGAGCTCGATTGAGACAAGACTTGGAATCTATCTGGCGGAATAATTTTCAAATATCCTGATTAGAAAAACTGCCGCCCTGTCATAACTTTTCATGACAGGGCGACAGTTTTTTCTTTTTGTATATCATGCGGTTTTAAAAACCATCAAAAGAAGTTAATATAACTCTACATTATGATATTTATATTCAAAACGATTGCATTTACCATCCAAACGTAGTATTCTATATATCAATAATGATGGATGTCCTGCTTTGGAGGACTGTCTGTCGAAATACTTTACACAAGGAAGATTTTGATATGAGCGAAACATTTCATATTATCAGTGACGGTTCCTGCGATCTGCCGTTGGAACTGGTAAAAGAAAAAAACATCACAGTAGTTCCCTTTTATGTGTCTTTTGATGATGAACACTATTTCAAAGAAAATGTAGAAATCGGTATCCGTGACTTTTATCAGATGATGGTGGATAAAAAGGGCGTATATCCCAAGTCTTCCATGCCCTCCATTCAGGATTATGAGGAAGCTTTTCTTCCATTTGCCAAAACTGCAATGCCCGTCATCTGTATCTGTATTACCACCAAATTCAGTGGCTCCATGCAGTCTGCGCTTAATGCCAGGACTCTTATTCTGGAAAAATATCCGCAGGCTCAGATTACCGTTATAGACGCTACCATTAACACGGTCTTACAGGGCCAGTATGTACTGGAGGCCGTTGAGCTGCGTGATCATGGTGTCGGCTATCAGGATGCTGTGGCACGGTTGGAAGAAATCAAGAGTACCGGAAGAATCTTCTTTACCGTAGGAAATATGGAATATCTAAAACATGGGGGACGAATCGGCAAAGTCGCCGCCCTGGCAGGCGGCGCCCTGGATATCCGCCCCATTATCACCCTGAAACAGGGAGAAATCTTTCCTTCCGGTATCGACAGAGGGCGTAAACGCACCTTAAAGAAAGTCATGAATCTTCTGATAGAATATCTGAAAGACAGCAATCTTGGAAGCGACTGCTACAGCATTGCAGTGGGATACGGCTACGACATCGAGGAAGGTGCGGTCTTCCGCGACCAGGCCGTTTCAACATTGCGGGAAAAGGGTTATGACGTCAGAGAAATCCCCGTTTACCAGATTGGCGCCACAATCGGCGTGCATACCGGTCCTTATCCGTTGGGGTTTGGAATTATTGAGAAGGGGATTCATTAATATTGTTGTAATTTCTCATAGCGCAAAAGAAGCACTCGGCCATCAGGCAGAGCGCTTCTTTTTGTATTTTTCTTATACCATTGTCGCGCCGTCAACAGAAAGGATTTCTCCCGTGACATAGGACGCCATATCACTTGCAAGGAATAAAAATGCATCAGCCACTTCCTCCGGCTCGCCCACACGCCCGAGCGGAATCGGAGCCGTAATGCGTTTCACCATCTCTTCCGGCAGAGCCGCCACCATATCCGTTCTCGTCACACCGGGCGCCACCGCATTAACTCTGATCTGATCCTTACCCAACTCTCTTGCCAAAGATTTGGTCAAGCCGTTTACTGCGAATTTCGAGGCAGGATAGCTGACGCCTGCGGGCTGTCCATAAAGGCTGACCATGGAACTGGTATTTAAGATTACGCCGCCGCCCTGTTCCTTCATAATCTTTGCCGCCGCCTGCGCACAGATAAAGACAGAATTTAAATTCAGATCAATGACTTTCTCAAATTCTTCCGGTTTATAATCATAGAAGCTTTCCCGTGCAGACACCCCTGCATTGTTGACCAGAATATCAAGACTTCCATACATATCTTTAACTTTGGTAAATACTTCTTCCACTTCCGATGCATCCATCAGATTCGGCCAGTAACCAGTAACCTCGGCATCTGCATCTTCCTCTTTAATCTTTTGAAGTGCCTTATCAACGGTCTCCTGCCTGGAACCGAGCAGGGCTACTTTCGCTCCGTTTTCCAGAAACTTCTTCACAATGGCAAAACCGATTCCCCTGGTTCCGCCTGTAACAACTGCCACTTTTCCTTGCAACAACATGATTATACCTCCTTGTGTAATAATATAGCCAATTGTAAAATTTTCACAGACACCGTAATTTTACGCTCTGCATCTATTATAGCGCAAATCTCATAATTCTTGTACCAGATATTTTTATGATTTTTAATCTATCCACCATTTTACAATCCGGCTGCTCCCATCCTTCTCCCACAGAATTAAAAATCTGGCTGTTCCCACACAATGTACGTTGCCACCTTCACCATTAAGATACTCAGACACCACCAGTGCGTCCCTGCCTTCATATTCCATACTGCATATATTATAAAAACCGCGGACATTTCCCCCAACCACACGGGAATTCTCCGGTTCAAAAATATTCTCTGAATTAAATTCGATTGTTTCATCCAGATAGGCACAATATGCGCTGTATGTATCTTTTACAGATTCCTGTGTAACACTAATCCCGATATATCTCTCATCATTCTCATATGTCTCAGAAGGAAAATCCATTCTTTCCATCGTATGATTTTTGTATTTTAACATTCTGAGACTCCAGTCCCTGGCAGCCCCGTTGCCTGTTCCATGGGATTCAAACACAATCTCTGTATTCCCATCGTTATCAAAATCCCCGGTCACCACATCCAGATCAAAAAAGAATGGATAATCTTCATCCCTGAAACAATACGCCGAGTCTTCATTCATATAAAAATGGATACCACCCTCTCCATAAAGATAAAATTCACCTTCCTGTACCATAGCTATCATATCTTTTTGTCCGTTTCCATCCAGATCCTCTATCAATAAATCCGTAAGCTCTCCGGTTCCATTCTGGAAAACATTATCCTCACAAAGCCTCTCATAATACTTCTCTGCCTCGCCCTTATCTAATCCCAATGTTTCTGTCATCTCATAGAATTTTTCTTCATTTAGTTCTGTTTTATCCTCTGTTATCCGGGTATCTTCTTCCTGCCCGTCTGTTTCTTTTTCTCCGCAGGACGCCAATATGATGCCACAGCATATACTAATCCATACCAATATGATTCGCCTGTATTTTTTCACCTGTTTTCTCCGTTTGTCTGGTTATATTGTGCAAACAATATTATAGCATATTATACCAGACACCGCCTATCCTGATTGCAGACAGAGCAGACATTTTTATTTTCTCCTGATACTTCTCTTTTCGAGAAAATAAGAACCGGTCATAAAAGCCACTGACACAACCATAGTAATCAGTTCCGCTAACGGAACCGCCAGCCATACCCCTGCTGCCCCAAAAACCTTCGGCAACGTAAGCAGGAATAAGAGAATAAACACAAAAGTCCGTAATGACGAGATAACCGCCGATACCTTCCCATTGGACAATGCTGTATAAAAAGCCGAGGCAAAAATATTGATTCCGCAAAACAGAAACCCAAATGAAAAAATCCCAAATCCCTCCCTGGCAATACTATAAACCGCTGTCCCTTCCGGTGCAAAGACACTTACCATGGGTGCTCCCAATAGCATGGACAGTGCAAACACTGCAACTGACACTGCCACAATATAAAAAATGCATATCCTGAATATCTTTTTTAAACGCTGCCTGTCACCCACTCCATAGTTATAGCTGATCACCGGAGCAACCCCCATGGAAAACCCTATGTACAGGGTAGTCAACATAAACTGTGTGTAAATCATAATCGTAATTGCCGCGATTCCGTTTTCTCCCAATAATCCCATCATAACCCTATTAAAGAAAAAGGTAGTGACCGCTGTTGCCATCTGACTTACCATTTCAGAAAAACCGTTAAAACAGCTTTCTGTCAAAACCCTGAAATCCAACCTTGGTTTCCGGAATCGCAGACCTTCTTTCTTTCGGATAAAAAAGCAGATACCGGCCACTGTCGGTATCAGATAGCCGATTCCCGTCCCAAGTGCCGGACCGCGAATCCCCATCTGCAAAGGAACCATAAAAATATAATCCAACAGAATATTGACTGCCCCTGCGCTGACAGACAAAATCATTCCGAATCCGGGGCGGCCGGCAGTGACAATCAGATTCTGGAAAAGAACTTGCAGGATCCCTGCCGGGGCAAATAAGAAAATGACAAACAAATATTCCCTGCAATAAGGAAACAGCAGACGGCTTGCCCCAAGCTTCCAGATAATAGATTCTATGAAAATAATGCCTACAACTGAAATCAACAGGCCCAGAATCATACCGGCACAAATGATTAATGTAAAATCCTGTGAAGCGCGCTTCTCTTCTCCCGCTCCCATTTTGCGCGCTATAATCGCACTGCCTCCGGTGGCCAGCATGGTTCCAAGTCCTACAAGCAGGTTGATCACAGGACAGACAATATTAATGGCCGCCAGGGCATCTGCATTTACCAGCCGTGATACAAAAATCGTATCTGCAATCGTGTAGAATCCCATAAATAGCATCATAATCATGGTAGGCAGTGCAAATCGTAGCAACGACTTCATGTCAAAATCCTGTGCCAGCGGATTTTCTTTTTCTTGTGCATGACTCATAATCCGGCTATCTCCTTCCTCTTTTCTCCTGGTAAAATCAATCGTTGTGTCGGATAACCATATTCCACAAGGAGCTCATCCTCCACAAAACCAAGTCCTATGAATGTATTGCGATAACCGGTATCCGCCTTATCCCCTTCCCGAAAAGTTGTTACCGTAACATTCATATCCGTGTTTATCAATTGCTCTTCTGCCTTTTTCAAAAAACTTTTTACAATTTCCTGTTTTCGATATTGCGGATGTACTCCCAGGAAATCAATACTGCCCGTTTCTTCATCAAATGCCATGACGGCAGCTGCCGTACCGGTATCTTTTAAAATAAATGCCCGATTCCGGGCAATACAATCCTGTAAGCGCACCATATATGATTCTTCATCCAGATAAGGAAATCCGTCAACAACAAGCCTCACCAGCTCCATCCATTGCGGAATGTCATCCGGGACAGCCGGCACAATCCGATGCTGACAGGATGTCGATTTCTCAAATGTCATCGGATTTCTGTGCAAAATATATCTTAGCTGCAATGGATAAAATGTTTTCTCTTTCCGATACTGCCCCGGTGTTTTCTTATACATTTCCTTAAAAATGGCCGTAAATGCCTGTTGGCTCTCATATCCGGCCGTCAAGGCAATCTCCATAACCGGTTTCTCAGAAAAAACAAGCAGCCTGGCCGCTTCCGTCAGTTTTCTGCGCTGTACATAATCATGTATCGTTAAGTTGACTTCGTTTACAAACATACGGTGTAAATGGTATTTGGAATAATGCATCGCCTGGGCAACCCTGTCCAGATCCAGATTCTCGGACAAATGCTCTTCTATATAATCTATCACGGTTATGATATTTTCAATGTTATTCCCCATCGTGCCTTCTCCTTTCAGCCTACATTCTAACAAAAATACGTCTTGTGCTTTACATGAATCTTGCGGTTTTCCAAAAGAAATAACCCACTCCGATACGAATGGGTCATTCCAGGTATTATTTTTTATTCTGTTCAGGGGATTGCCGGCTTTCTATGGACTGCTGATAAAAAACTATTTTATCATCTAAATTTTGCAGATATTCCTGCCATTTCCTGTACTGTTCTTCCACATATTCCCTATGTTGCAGTAATATCTCCAACCGCTTTGGCATTGTACTCTGGCCACGATAGCGCAATTCGGAATATTGCTTTATGTCCTTCAACAGCATACCCGTTTCCTTCAACCGCCGTATGAATCTAATCCACGCAATATCGCTCTCCTCATAATCACGCCGGCCGCCACTGTCCCTTGCGACTTTTAACAGTCCCTTTTTCTCATAATAACGCAGGGTACTCTCCGGTAAATCCGTTCTTTGTGCCATCTCACCGATTTTCATAATTTCTTGTATGATGTTTATAGAAGCAAAAACACCATAACTTCCTTTCTTTTTAATATC
>ERZ779621.49-NODE-49-length-98532-cov-14.684992_pt1 | contig 98532 bp, 90 predicted proteins | sample MGYA00514215_ERZ779621 | MGnify/ENA primary metagenome ERZ779621 (study PRJEB29562, sample SAMEA4376715) | mouse gut metagenome | isolation source: Cecum | study: EMG produced TPA metagenomics assembly of the A DSS colitis mouse model was used to assess the...
AAACGGTGGACGTTTTCTCATACCGTCTGGCAATGAGCTGGAAGAACAGGTTTGCCCCCTGGATGTCCATGGGGAGGTATCCGATTTCGTCGATGATGAGCATCCTGTACTTGGCCAGAACCTTGAGCTTATCCGGCAGACGGTTCTCAAAGTGGGCCTTCTTGAGCTGTTCAATGAGCTGGTGGCAGTTGATGTAGTAGGTGGAGAAACGGTGCTGTGCTGCCACCAGGCCCAGGGCGGAGGCCAGATGGGTCTTGCCCACGCCGGGCGGGCCGAGGAAGACCACATTCTCCCCGTTTTCCAGGAAGCGCATGGTAGCCAACTCATCGATCTGGCGCTTGTCGATGGAGGGTTGGAAAGAGAAATCGAAGTCGTCCAGGGTTTTCTTAATGGGAAAGCCAGACATCTGGATCTGCTTCTCATAAGGAAATCAGCTCTGCCGCTGCCGACAGGGCTGATTTTTTATACTGCCAAAGTGTCCAGATAAACAACAAATCCGAACCTGTCCCCGATGGGGATTAAGTTCGGATTATGTTACTGTGTCTTGTGTTGACAAAAAAGATGCAGCTTTTAGGTCCACACCCAAACCGGAGCCCGGCGAAGGGGGGCGCGGTTTGGAGAGGAGAGTGATTTCTTTTTCAGCGTATAGCCCATTGCGTCTATTGCTCGTTCCACTGTTGAACAGCTGGCAGAAAGATTCCGTTTCTCTTCTATTGTGATGTCTGGAATCTCAGCAATACAGTGCTGGATATTTTCCCTGTCCTCTGCTGTCAGGACCGGTTTCCGGCCTTGTTGGCTGGTCCGCAGAGCAACGCTGCCTGTTTTCCGCTTCTGTTCCGCCAGCCGGTACACCATCCATTTGCTCACCGAATACGCCTTTGTGATCCCTTTCGCATCATGGGTCGCTTCATAGCCTTGTACCAGTAATTCTCGTGCTTTGTTGTGCAGTATATTATCATCTTCTGCCCTGTCAACCCTTGGCGATATTTTGATGGTTGCTGCAAATTCCCGTTTTAGTGGGCAGCCATCCACCAGTGAACGGCTGCCCACTTTGGATATTTTTACGAATGGTTGGTGAAACCGCTTTCAGCAACACCAATCTAAAAAGGGAGTTCAATTTCCCAGGGAACAATTTGGGTTGGGGCAAAGTTTTCTCTGCCGCTCACAGGGCGGAAAAGAAGGCTATTGAAAAGGGAACACCCCCATCACGCTCATTCCAATGACCCAAACCGCCACCCCCAGCAGCGCCAGCCCCGGGATGCGCAGCATCCATTCATAGTTCCGGGGGGCGCTCCGCTGGCCGTTGGGACCGCGCTTGTGGAGCATCCACCACAGAGGGCGGCTGAACCCCACCAGCAGCGTCCCCGCCATCAGGCACAGCATGGCCAGCATCAGCGCGGTATCTACTCGATCCATTGTCAACGCTCCTTTCTTGCGTTCCGGTTGGACGCGCCCTGGACGGGCGCGTCCCCGTTACCTCTCTACAATTTTATAATACGTCCGTGCGGTCATGGCATACACGACGCCGTAGGCGATGAAGAACACCAGCACCGTCCCCAGGGTGCAGAGGGCTGTCAGCGTGGTATTGTGGATATAGAACAGGGTCAGCAGCTTCTCCACCATGTTGAAGTCGAACGCGATATGGATGGAGGCCACCACGATGGGAAGGAAGAACACCATCAGGATCTGGCTGTGGATGCTCCGCTTGACCTCGCCCCGGCTGAGGCCCACCTTCTGCATGATCTCGAAACGGTCCTTGTCCTCGTAGCCCTCAGAGATCTGTTTGTAGTAGATCATCAGCACCGTGGCCAGCAGGAAGATGAAGCCCAGGAACAGCCCCAGGAACAGGAAGCCTCCCGCCAGTCCGTAGGCGTCCGCCTCGCCCTCGCTGCGAAGGTTCCAGATGCACCTCTTCCAGGAGCCGGTCCCCTCATAGAAGCTGCCGTCCTCTATGGCGTCATAGTAGCGCGTCTGCAGCTCCTCCAGCTCCTCCTCGGCAGCGTTCACGTCCAGATAGGAAAGCCACCGCATACTGCTGTAGTCATCCGGATAGACCTCCGCCTGCTTTGCCCAGATGTCGTTGATGGCAGCGTCGTCCGGGACAACGATGGTAACCAATTCGGTGATCTGCGGGTCAAAGGCGGGATTGCGGCTGAGGTGCTTTGCAATGGGGAAGCTGGATTCTCCCAGCTCCGTGCCCACCGCATCCACGGTCCAGCGGATGGTCAGCGTATCGCCCCTTACACCGTAGGCCGCCACCTCGCCGGGGGCGAGGCCCAGCGTCTCGCCGGTAGTAGCGGTGTAGTTGGCCTCGGTAATGACGGTTATCATCACAATGCCGCCCTTGGCGGTGTCGTTGAAGCGGTCGGTGGTGTAGACCCCGTCGGAGACCTTCCCCGCGCCGAAGCCCATACGGCAGCTGGTGCGGACGTTCTCCACATGAAAGCCCTGGCTCTCAATAAAGCCGGTCTGCGCCGCCAGCATGGCGTCCGGGTCAAAGGGCCGCCAGTCCTCCTCGCCGGCAACAGGCTGGGGAAAGTAGCTCACGCTGATATTGACGTCCCCCGGGTACTGCTCGTGAACGGCGTTCGCCGTCCCCAGGTACAGGGACAGGGTGCCGGAGAGCATCACCATCACCATGGTACACAAAATACAGATGTTGGCAAGGCCCACGGCGTTCTGCTTCATCCGGTAGAGCATCCCGGATACGCCGATGAAATGCCCGGTCTGGTAGTAAAACTTCTTGTTCTTCCGCAGGGCCTTCAAAATGAAGATGCTCACGGCGGTAAAGAGGCAGTAGGTGCCGATGATGACCAGCCCCACCGCCAGGAAGTAGGTCACAATGGCGTCCACGCCGGTCCGGGTGGTGACGGCGATGTAGTATCCGGCCCCCAGGGTAACGATACCCAGCAGGGTCATGAACCACTTGGTTTTCGGCTCCCGCTCACCTACGTTTCCGCCGCGGAGCAGCTCGATGGGCTTGGAGACCCGGACCTTGTTCAGGTTCACCAGCAGCGTCACGCCCAGCAGGAACAGGAACAGCGCCGCCGTCCAGGCCATGCCGTCCCAGCTGATATAGAACCCCAGGGGGACGGGCATCCCCAGCATCTGATGGAGGATGAGGCTGACCAGCTTGTGGAAGATCAGGCCCGTCACGATGCCGCCGCCGATGCCCAGCACGCTGATATACACCGTCTCGATGGTCAGCACCACGGCGATGTGCCCCTTGCCCATGCCCAGGATGTTGTAGAGGCCCAGCTCCTTTTTCCGCTGCTTCATGAGGAAGCCGTTGATATACAGCACGAAGATGGCAGAGAACAGGAAGGCGATCACCTGGCCGATGTTCATGAAAACGCTCACGTACATATACCCGTTGGGCCGTCCGGGGGTCATGTTTTTCACCCCGGGGTCCCGGCACAGGGCGGACATGATATAGATGGCGGCCACGTCCCCCAGCAGGGCCAGGATATAGGGGATATAAAACCTCCGGTTGTTCCGGATGCTCTGCATGGCCAGCTTGGGATAGAGGGAACTACGCATCCTCCTCACCTCCGGCGGCAAGCAGCGTCAGGGTGTCGGAAATTTTCTGGTACATCTCCTCGGTGGAGCTGACGCCCTTGTAGATCTGGTGGAACACCTCGCCGTCCCGGATGAACATGACCCGCTTGGCGTGGCTGGCGGCCTTGGTGGAGTGGGTGACCATGAGGATGGTCTGACCCTCGCCGTTGATCTGATCGAAGAGGTTCAGCAGGCTGTCGGTGGCCTTGCTGTCCAGAGCCCCGGTGGGCTCGTCGGCCAGGACGATCCTCGGTCCGGTGATGAGGGCCCGGGCCACGGCAACCCGCTGCTTCTGGCCGCCGGAGACCTCGTAGGGGTACTTCTTCAGCAGGGCATCGATGCCCAGCCGCCGGGCCAGGGGGAGAAGGCGCTTCTCCATCTCCTTATAAGTCTTCCCCGCCAGCACCAGAGGGAGCAGGATGTTGTCCTGAATGGAGAAGGTGTCCAAGAGGTTGAAATCCTGGAACACGAACCCCAGATGGTCCCGGCGGAAGGCGGCAATGTCCTTTTCCTTGATGGCAACGATGTTCTTCCCGTCCAGGAGTACCTGTCCGCTGGTGGGCTTGTCCAGGGCCGCCAGGATGTTCAGCAGGGTAGTCTTGCCAGAGCCGGACTCACCCATGATGGCGACGTACTCGCCGGGCTCCACGGCGAAATTGACGCTGGTGAGGGCCTGGACCTGCTGGCCCCCGAAGCGGGTGGTGTAAATTTTCTTCAAATCACTGACTTGCAGGATCGGCATGTCATTTTCCTCCTTGGGTTTGTTTGCAGGTCCTATTATATCCTATCCGGCGGCGGCCTGCCATCGTTTTACCTTACAAAATGGGGGGTAATCTTACATTCATGTAAGATTACCCCCCATCCCCTTCAACAGGCTGAGGCCGCCGGTATGCACCGGCGGCCCATTGGTCATATCCTATTTACGGCTTCCGCCGCAGTTTTTCCAGCACGGCGGCGAACTCCTCATCCAGCGGGCAGCTCACCTCTACCTGCTCCCCGGTGCGGGGATGCACAAAGCGCAGTCCCACCGCGTGCAGGCACTGCCCCGTAAGCCCCGGAACGGGCTTTTTTGCGCCGTACACCGTATCCCCGTAGATGGGATGGCCGATATAGGCCATGTGGACCCGTATCTGGTGGGTCCTCCCGGTCTCCAGACGGCAGCGGACGTAGGTGTACCCCGGGAAGCGCTCCAGCACCTCCCAGTGGGTGACGGCCCGCTTCCCGCCCCGGTCCGTGACAGCCATCTTTTTCCGGTCTGTGCGGTGCCGCCCGATGGGAGCGTCCACGGTGCCCGCCTCCTCCCGGAGGCTCCCCGTTACGATGCACTCGTAGGTCCGGGCCAGGGTATGATCCTGGAGCTGGGCGGCAAGGGACTGATGGGCGGCATCGTTCTTGGCGGCGATGATGAGGCCGCTGGTGTCCCGGTCGATGCGGTGGACGATCCCCGGGCGCAGGGCGCCCCCCACGCCGCTGAGGCTGTCCCCGCAGTGGTACAGCAGGGCGTTGACCAGGGTGCCGTCCGGATGCCCCGGAGCCGGATGGACCACCAGCCCCGCCGGCTTGTTGACCACGATCACGTCCCCGTCCTCATAGGCCACGTCCAGCGGGATCTCCTGTGGCAGGGCCTCAATGGCCTCCGGCTCCGGGAGGGCGGCCTCCACCGCCTCCCCGCCGTAGAGCCGGGCGCTCTTGGAAGCGGTCCTGCCGTCCACCGTCACCTGCCCCGTCTCAATGAGCCGGGCGGCGGCGGACCGGGTCAGCTCCGGCAGGGACGCGGCCAGGAAGCTGTCCAGACGGACGCCCCCGTCCTCACCGGGGACCGTCAGGCGTACCGGTTCCATCGTCCGTCTCCTCCGGGGGCGTTTCCTTCTGCACGTTCAGCTTGTCGTGGAGCAGCAGGTAGTAGGCGGCAAAGCCGATGGTGCCGCACACCACCAGGATGTCCGCCACATTGAACACCGGGTAGTTGATAAACTGGAAGTGGAACATATCCACCACATATCCCAGGCGGACCCGGTCGATGAGGTTCCCCAGTCCGCCCCCCAGGATGACCGTCAGGGTCCACATGGCCAGGGGGTGCGGGAAATACTTTTTCACCAGCATCCAGGCAATACCGGCCATCAGCGCCGCCGTCAGCACCGTCAGCACCCAGGTGTGGCCTGCCAGAATGGAGAAGCCGCCTCCGGTATTTTGGATGTGGAAAAGCTCCACCACCCCCGGCAGCAGAGGAGCGCTCTCATAGAGTTCCAGATGGGATACGACATAATATTTGACCGCCTGGTCCGCCCCGATGCACAGGGCAATGGCAAGGAGATAGAGCATATGCCTTACACCTCCAGCTCCCGGAGAATATCTTTATTGACCTGGTTGCTGGCCCAGGCGCTGCTGAGGGCCGTCACCGGCAGCGGCCCGCCCTCCAGGGTGCATACCGCGCCGCCGGCCTCCTCCACCAACAGGCTCCCCGCCGCATAGTCCCAGGGGCACAGGCTGAATTCGAAAAAGGCCTCCGTCCTGCCGCAGGCCACATCACAGAAGTCCAGCGCCGCCGCCCCCAGCCGCCGGAAGTCGCAGCTGCGGCGGAAAAGCTGCTCCGTCAGGCGCATGGTGCGCGCAAAGTATTCCGGGCGGTAGATGGAGGTGCCCATGGAGAAAATGCCCTTGGAAAGGGGGCGGCTGCTGACATGGATGGGCGCGCCGTTCAAAAACGCCCCCCCGCCCCGCCGGGCGGAAAACATCTCGTCCCGATAGGGGTTGTATACCACGCCGTACTCCACGGTTCCGTCCTTTGCCAGGGCCACGGAGACGGCGCTCTGCCGCAGGCCGCGGACAAAGTTGGTGGTTCCGTCTATGGGGTCCACTATAAAGGCCCAGCCTTGACCGGGGTCGGCGTTCTCCTTTTCCTCCTCACCGAAGAAAATGGACCCGGGAACCAGGGGCGGCAGCTTCTCCTTGAGGAAGCGCTCCACCGCCAGATCGTACTCCGTCACCAGATCGGCGGCGGAGGTCTTTTCGTGGGTCTGGCCGGCAATGTCGCGGGCGGAGAGGATAATTTCTCCCGCCTGGCGAACAATGGGGATGATTTGTTCCAGCATAAGTGATCCTTTCTTTTATCGCATCTTTTATCAAAAATGTGGACAGGGACAACCCCCTCTGCTAAACTATCCGTATCAGACAACAGGAGGTTCTGTCGTGAAAACGCTTATTTTGAACGGCTCTCCCCGGCCCGGCGGCGACACCGCCAGCCTTCTCCGCCTCCTCACGGAGGACCTGACCGGGGAACACCGGCAGGTGGACGCCTACCGGGCGGATATTTCCCCCTGTGTGGACTGCCGGTTCTGCTGGACCCACAGCGGCTGCGCCATTCAGGACGAAATGCAGGAGATTTACGCCTATATCCAGGCGTGCGACAATATCCTGATTGCGTCCCCTATCTACTTCTCGGAGCTGACCGGCAAGCTTCTGGATGTTTGCAGCCGGCTGCAAACCTACTACTGCGCCAGACATTTCCGGCAGGAAAAGCCCATCACGAAAGCCAAGAAGGGCGCGATCCTGCTGGTGGGCGGCGGCGACGGCGCGCCGGAAAAAGCGGAGGAAACCGCCCGGGTCCTGTTGCGCTTCATGAACTGCCGGGACATCCACAAAACCGTCTGCTCCCACAATACCAACCGCCTCCCCGCCATTCAGGACTCCCAGGCAGCGGCAGGGGCGCGGAGCATCGCGGCGTTTTTCAACGGGGAGGAGTGACCCTCAGCGGTATTTCTCCGCCATCTCCCGGGAACTCTCCCGGAACAGCTCCAGAGCTGCGGCCCGGACCGTCTCAATGGGGAGGGCGGCCAGTCCGTCTCCATCCTGCCGCCGGGCAAAGCCGCGGACGATGCGCTCCGCCGCCAAACCGTGAGCGTTGCCGGGGTTTGCGGCATCCGCCTCCTGAAGGAACCGGCCCAGAAGCTGCCGCTCCTCGGAGTAGATGAGTTCCACCAGCTTGGCCCGGTATTCCAGGTCCGCAGAGGACATTCCCGGGTATCTGCTCTGGTCCGATGCGTGCTGGGCCTCGTGTTTGAGGAGGGATACCCGGAAGCTCTCCGATTCCAGGTCGTAATGGCGCTTCACGCAATGAATCAGCCCGTCGCCGTTGGACCAGCCGCCGGTGCCGGACAGACCGAAGGTCAGATAGCTCAGCCAGCTTTCCATGACAAAGCCCCCCAGCAGCTTCACGGCATACTCCTGCACGCCCTCCGGCAGCTCCACTTCGTACCGCCGCAGCTCTTCGGTCCGCCAGATATAGGGGCCGTAACAGCCGCCGGTCCTGCCGCCCAGAAAATGAAATCCCCCGGCGCGGAAGGCCTCCGCCGCCAGCTCCTCCAGTTCATCCAGCGAAGCCGCGCCATCCCCCAGCAGCCCGGCCAGCCGGGCCCGCAGGCCTTCGGCGGCCTCCTCCGGGCTCTTCTCCAGATAAAAGGCGTCCCGGTAATATTTTTGATAGGCCAGAAGGATATCCTGGAGCTGGCTGTCCACGTCATAGGAAAGGTACTGTTCCTGCTGGTACAGGGACATATACTGCCGGTACAGCTCCGCCTGTTCGGGAAACTGGGCAAGGTACTCCATTGCCGGGCGCAGATGGCCCTTTTTCAGCCAGGCAAGGCACAGGTTCTGGTCAAAAGCAGTTTTCATATCCACCGCTCTCCTTTTTTGTTGTTCGCTTATATAAACGCTTGAAACCGGAGAAGTGTTGTCCGGCTTCCATGAAAAATTTCTCTATTCCTGTACCAGGATCCACTCGAAATTCTCCCACAGAAGACGGCTGCCCACATCGGCGCCGTCGGGCAGGAGAAACATGGCGACCTGGTTTTCCACACCGCTGTCGCTGGTCATGTAGGCGTAATCGCCGTTGATGGTGTTGACGGTATAATAAACAGGCTCCATTTTGCGGCCTCCTTTATCAGAACAGTGGGAGTATAGCACATTTGGGGAGATTTTACAAGTTAATTTACGGCCCTGGGGGCAGAGGGCAAAAGAAATTTATCTCCCCCGGTCCCCCCTCCTTTACTTCCCCGAAAATCTGTGCTATAGTTTAGAAAAACCAGAAAGAGGAGCTGTCCATGAGCAAGAATTTCCACCGGGACTACGCCGACAGCGTGGGCCACTTCTGCCAGAGCATCCCCGCCTCCCTGGGCATCGGCACCCAGGAGATCGACACCTACTTCCGGGCCTGCACCCTCTGCCTCTGGGCCGTGGGCGGGGAGGCGGGCGGCGGCCGGGGCGGCGACGTCACCGGCATCAACCAGATCTATACAGACCACCAGGTGAAGTTCTCCCCCGCCCAGTTCGACAAAGCCATCAGCTACTATCAGGCCAATCCCCACTACACCGTGGGGGTCCCGGAGTTCTTTCAGAAGCTGGCCGAAGCCGATGGGGCGGCGGGAACCACCTTCAGCCGGACCTTTGCGGAGGTGCAGAAAAATCTGCTGATGCTCTGCGCGGCCTACGACGGCTCCTTCTCCTTCGCGGAGAGCCGCCGGATCACGCTGCTCTACGATCAGCTCATTCAATGCTGTGACAAAGCGGGCGTGCCCGCCGCCCCGGCGACCCCCGGCCCCGGCGACTACCTGGGCGGGGCCCCTCAGCCTGCCCGGGACGCCGGGAAGGAGCTGAACAGCATCATGGACGAGTTCAGCAAGATCCTCCACCGGGACAACGCCCGGAATCTCTACGACGACTTTTTCGGTGCGCCTCCCGCGCCGAAGGGGTCCGGCGTCCCCGGCGATCCCATGAGCCCCCTGCCCGTGGCCGGGGGAGCCCCGGAGACGGGGAAGCCCGCGGAGGCTTCCGGCGCTCCCGCCGCCCCGGCGGAGCAGGAGCCGGAGGAGCCCCGGCCCACTCTGGAGGAGGCGCTGGCGGAGCTGGACCAGCTCATCGGTCTGGACGTGGTGAAAAAGGACGTGGACAGCCTGGTCAATCTGGTGAAGGTCCGGAAGCTCCGGCAGGAGCGGGGGATGAAAACCCCGGATATGTCCTTCCATCTGGTATTCTCCGGCAACCCCGGCACCGGCAAGACCACCGTGGCCCGGATCGTGGGCAAGGTCTACAGCGCCCTGGGCATCCTCTCCAAGGGACATCTGGTGGAGGTGGACCGCTCCGGGCTGGTTGCCGGGTACGTGGGCCAGACCGCCATTAAAACGCAGGAGGTCGTATCCAAGGCTCTGGGCGGCGTGCTGTTCATCGACGAGGCCTATACCCTCGCCCCGGAGAACGCGGACAAGGATTTTGGTCAGGAATCCATCGACACCATCCTCAAGGCCATGGAGGACCACCGGGACGACTTCGTGGTCATCGTGGCGGGATATGCTACGCTGATGCCCCGGTTCATCGACTCCAATCCGGGACTGAAATCCCGGTTCAACAAGTATCTCTACTTCGAGGACTACAACGGGGAGCAGCTTTTTGAGATTTTCCGGGGCCGGGTGGACCGCAGCGACTACAGGCTGGACGAGGCGGCGGCCTCCGCGGTGAAGGACCATTTGCAGGAGCTTTACGAGGACCGGGACGGCAATTTCGGCAACGCCCGGGACGTGCGCAATCTTTTTGAAAAGATCGTCTCCGCTCAGGCCGACCGGGTGGCCCAACTGGAGGACCCCACGGATGAGGATATCTCCACCATCACCGTGGAGGACTTGAAGGATTTGATGGACTTGCCCCTGCGGCCTGCGCCGGAGGAAGAGACGGAGTGTGAAAAGGGAGTTCCGGAGGAGGAGGGACCTGCGGGAGGTCAGTGAAAAGGGCCCCTGTAGAGAAATCAAATTTTATTGCACATCCATTTCGCAAGGACCGATGAAAACATTGGCTCCCGCGACTTGTCACCGAATGATGGCAGAACTCTGTGGGAATGATACCAAATGGTAGCATTTGCATGGGGTGATTTATTTGAAATTTTCAAGGATTCGGGATTTGCGGGAAGATCATGACAAAACGCAGGAAGAAATCGCGGCCTATCTGATTATGAAGCGCGGTGTCTATCAAAGGTACGAAAGCGGCGACCGCGAAATCCCCGTCTGGGCACTTATCAAGCTGGCGGACTACTACCACACCAGCACCGACTATATTCTGGGCCGCACGGACCGGCGGGAGCCTGTCAGATAGCCGTGCGCAGGCTCATGTGGTTCGCCCTGCCCTTCGGGGCGGGATGCGCGCTGTGCCAGTATCTGCTGCCGGAGGAGGCCCGCCTCTGGACAGCGGCTGGCGTATTGCTGCTGGGGCTGGCGTCCCTTGCCCTGCGGGGCAGGGCAAAGCGGGCGGCGCGGATCGCCGCCGCCGGGTGCGCGGCGGGGATTTTGTGGTTCGCCGGTTACTCCGCGCTGTATCTGGCCCCGGCGGAGGCGCTGGCGGACGCAACGCTCATCCTGGAGCTGGAGCTGACGGACTACCCCGAGGAGTCCACCGGAGGAGCCCGGTGCGAGGCAGAGGTAAACGGCCTGCGGGGCAGGGTCGTTTTCTACGGAGGCGGGGACCTGCTGTCTCTGGAACCGGGAACCAGGATTTTGGCCCAGGTGAAGTGTTACAGTGCGGCCACCCTCTCCGGCGAGGAGAGCAGCTACTACCTTGCAAAGGGCGTGTTCCTCCGGCTCTATGGCAGCGGGGAGCTGCTGGCCGTCCGGGAGGGGAACGCCGGGAGCTGGCGGTATCTGCCGGTGCGGCTGGCCCATTGGGTGCGGGAACGGACGAAGGCTCTCTATACGCCTCAGACCGGGGGCCTCATCGCCGCCCTGCTCACCGGCGAGCGGGACGGTCTGGGACCGCAGGAATACATGGATCTCAGCGAGGCGGGATTGATGCATGTCACCGCCGTGTCGGGGCTCCACTGCGGGTTTCTGATCGCGCTGCTGGGACTGCTGGTCTTCCGGCGGCAGAGGCTGACGGCCTTTCTGGGGTATCCGGTACTGCTGTTTTACATGCTCATGGTGGGGTGTACGCCGTCGGTGGTACGCTCCTGCGTGATGGTGGGGTTCGTTCTGCTGGCCCCGCTGGCAGGCCGGGAAGGAGATACGCCCACTGCCCTGTCCGGTGCGCTGCTGGTCATTTTGCTGGCAAATCCCTTTGCGGCGGCGTCGGTGAGCCTGCAATTGTCCTTCGCCGCCGTGGCGGGACTGCTCCTGCCCGCGCCGAAAATTTACGGCGGGCTGGTCCGCCTGGGGCCGAAGAAGCTGCCGGGCATCGCCGGGACGCTTTGGCGGTTTTTCGCAGCCACCACTGCCGCCAGTCTGGGAGTCATGCTGACCACCGCGCCTCTCAGCGCGGTTTATTTCGGCACGGTCTCTCTGGCTGCGCCATTGTCCAATCTGCTGGTGCTGTGGATGGCCCCGGCGCTGTTCGCCTGCGCGCTGCTGGCCACCGTTCTGGGCGGGGCGTTTCCGGCGCTGGCATGGCTGTCCATGGGGCCGGAGTGGCTGGGGCGGTACCTGCTGTGGGCGGCCCATCTGGCGGCAAGGATTCCGGGGCACAGCGTCTGTTTTACCCGTCCGGCGGTCTGGCTCTGGATGGCGGGGACCTATGCCCTGCTGGGGCTGTGCCTGCTGGTGAAGGGACGCCGGTGGAAGTGGGGCGCGGTGCTTGTTCTCTCGGCGGTCTGCCTGCTTGCAGTAAAGGCCGGACCCCGGATGCAGATCCGGGATGACCGGCTCACCGCCGTGGCGGTGGACGTGGGCCAGGGGGCGGCCATGCTGTTCCACTCCGGAGAGCGGACCGTACTGGTGGACTGCGGGAGCCTCAACAGCCCCCGGATGGCGGGACAGGCGGTGGCGGTGACCATGGAGGAGTACGGCTGGGACAGGCTCCATTGCATCGTCCTGACCCATTACCATGAGGACCACGCCGGGGGACTGCCGTGGCTGCTGGCCCGGGTGGAGGCGGAGGAATTTTTGCTGCCCCAGCTGTCCGGCAGCGAGCAGGAGGCATTGCAGAAGGATGTTCTGGCATTGGCGGAGGACTGCGGCGCTCTGGTGCGCTACATCGAGACACCCCGGTCGGCGGCTCTGGGCGAGGGCGTACTGACGGTCTATCCGCCGGTAGCGGAGGGCGGCGTCAACGAGATGGGCCTTACCGTCCTCTGCACGGCGGGAGAGTACGACTTCCTTATCACCGGGGACATGAACGCCTCCACGGAGAAGAAGCTGGCGGCACTGTACGAGCTGCCGGATGTGGCGGTCCTTCTGGCGGGCCACCACGGCAGTAAGGGCTCTACCTCTCAGGAGCTGCTGGAGGCGGTGACGCCGGAGGTGGGGATCATCAGCGTGGGGCAGAACCGCTTCGGCCACCCCACGCAGGAGGCCATGGACCGGATGGCCGGGGCCGGTATGGCCCTTCGCCGGACGGATGAGGAGGGGAATATCCTTATCCAGGTGGGCAAATGATATAGTCGAAGCAGTTGAGAATCGGTAAAAAGGAGGCGAGGGAAAACCGGGTGTGGCGAGGCGGAGGACGCAGGCGGGCTGACGCCCGCCAAGGACGACAACGAAGTCCACACCCGGTTTTGACCACCGAACTTTACCGATTTTCAACCGCTTCGACTATACAGGCATGTTTTCACCCCTTTCCTTCTATACATAGAGGGAAAGGGGTGGCTTTTTATGGCAATGGCATGGATCTGGACGGGGATGATCGGGGCCTCCGTCCTCTATGGGATATGCAGCGGCACCATCGGCGCGGTGGGGAACGCGGCACTGGAGGGCGCGGCGGCGGCGGTGGAGCTGTGCCTGAGCATGGCGGGGGTCCTGTGCCTGTGGAGCGGGGTCATGTCCATCATGAAGGCCAGCGGCCTCATGGACAGCCTGAGCCGACTGTTCCGGCCCCTGCTGGGACGGCTGCTGCCCCGGGCGTGCAGGGACCCGGAGACGCTGGCGGCGCTGTCGGGCAACGTGTCCGCCAATCTGCTGGGTCTGGGCAACGCGGCCACCCCTCTGGGTATCCGGGCAGCAAGGCGGATGGCGGAGGGCTGCGGCGGTACGGCCAGCAACGAGCTGTGTACGCTGGTGGTGCTGAATACTGCCTCTATCCAGCTCCTGCCCACCACCGTGGCAGGGGTCCGCGCGGCTTTGGGCGCTGAGAGCGCCTTTGACATCCTGCCCGCCGTGTGGATGGCATCGGTGCTGTCGGTGGCGGCGGGACTGCTGGCGGCCAAGCTGTTTGGACGGCTCTGGAAGCGGCGGGAGGGGCGGTAGAATGGACTATTCCGCCTATCTGGTGCCGCTGCTGCTGGCCTTCACGGCCCTGTTCGGCCTGTGGAAGCGGGTGAACGTCTACGACGCCCTCTCTCTGGGAGCCAGAGAGGGACTGGACATCCTGCTGGGCATCCTGCCCAATCTGGTGGGGCTGATGACGGCGGTGTACATGCTCCGGGCCTCCGGGCTGATGGATGCGCTGGGGGGGCTGATGGCCCCTGTTCTGGTGAGGCTGGGCATCCCGCCGGAGACGGCGGCGCTGCTGTTCATCCGGCCCGTCAGCGGCAGCGGGGCTCTTGCCGTTGGCAGCGAGCTGATGGCCTCCCACGGCCCCGACTCCTATGTGGGACGGGTGGCCGCCGTGATGCTGGGGAGTACGGAGACCACCTTTTACACCATCGCCGTCTATTTCGGCTCCGCCGGCATCCGGAAGACCCGGTACGCCATCCCCGCCGCCCTGATCGCGGATCTGGCGGGCTTCATGGCGGCGGCGCTGGCGGTGCGGCTGCTGTTCGGCGCGGCGTGAAGCGCCTTGGTATACATGCCGGAAAGCCAAAAGGCGGTCCCGCTGCTTCGCGGGTCCGCCGTTCTCTTTTTGCCCGTTTTCGCTTCCGGCCGGAGGGCAGGGGCCGGGGGTTTCTCCGTCTCCACAGGCAGACCGGGACCGCTCAGAAAGGCAATCGGCAAAATAGATAAAGTCCGTCATCAAATCATAACTTTTGCTATGTACTATGCCATACCAAAAAGTGTATACTAAGGTCAGCAAAGGGAGGAAAGGAGACAACAGTATGGCAGTCTTAGAAAAAACGGAGCGGCACACACCTCCCGAGGTTAAGCGCACCAGAGGAAAATGGCTGCGTTTATTGACCGGAGACCAGCTCCAGATGCAGACTATGATCTGGCCCGGACTGATCCTGTGCTTTATTTTCTGCTATATCCCCATGTATGGCATCATCATTGCCTTCAAGGACTACAACATCCTCTCCACCGTCACCGGCGCCGATTGGGTCGGGCTGAAATATTTCAGAGAGTTTTTCAACGATCCCGCCCTCTCCAACGTCCTGCGCAACACGCTGATGCTCAACGGTCTGGCCCTCGTCTTTTCTTTCCCTGCGCCCATCCTGCTGGCGCTGTTCATCAACGAGATCAGAAACGTCAGATTCAAGAAGACCGTCCAGACCATTTCCTATCTGCCCCACTTTCTCTCATGGGTCATCTTCGGCGGCATTGTTCTGGAGATGCTCATGCCCAACGGGGTCATCAGCGTGACCCTCTATAAGCTGGGTGTGATTCCCGAGCCCATCAACTTCATGGCCAAGGGCGAGTATTTCTACGCCATCTATACCATCATCAGCGTAATAAAGTCCGTAGGCTTCGGGTCGATCCTCTATGTGGCCGCCATCACGGGCATCGATCAGGAGCTGTATGAAGCCGCCACGGTGGACGGCTGCGGACGGTTCCAGAAAATGTGGTACATCACGCTCCCCTGCATCTCCGGCACCATCGTTATCATGCTGATCTTCCAGATCAGCTCCATTCTGAATACGGGGTACGAGCAGATCATCCTGTTACAGAACTCCCTGAATCTTGCCTTCAGCGAAACCCTGGATACCTACGTTTACAAGATCGGTATCGCCCAGTCCCGGTATTCCTACGCGGCGGCGGTGGGCCTTCTGAAGTCCATTCTGTCGGTGACGTTGATGCTGCTCGCAAACCATACGTCCAAAAAGGCCCTTGGGCGCGGGCTGTTCTGAAAGGAGGAACGCAGACATGTCAAAACGGAAAGCCGGACCGGGGCTGAACCGCAGCACGGCGTTCGACTGGATCAACTACACCGTCATGGTCCTTCTGGCGTTCATCATGATCTACCCCCTCTGGTACTGCGTGGCAGGCAGCCTCAACGAGGGCATGGACTATCTCCGGGGCGGCGTATTCCTGTGGCCACGGAAGTGGACCCTCGCCAATTACAAGGCGGTATTTCTGGACAGCGCCATCCTGAACGCCTTCTGGGTGACCATCTGGAAGTGTCTGGTGGGAACGGTCACCAGCGTCCTCTGCACCGCCATGGTGGCCTACGCCATCACAAGGCCGAAGCTGCGGCTGAAAAAGCTCTACATCCCCTTTATCATGCTGACCATGTTTTTCAGCGGCGGACTGATCCCCTACTTTATCCTGATCGTAGATCTGGGCCTCTACGACTCCTTCTGGGTGTACGTCATCCCCACCATGTTCAGCGCCTACAATATGATTATCATTCAGTCCTTCATGCGGGAGCTGCCCTCGGAGCTGATCGAATCGGCAAAGCTGGACGGCGCCAGCGAATACCGGATATTCTTCCAGATGATCCTGCCCCTGTCCAAGCCGGTGCTGGCTACCATCGCCCTGTTTACGGTGGTCACACACTGGAACTCCTATTTCGACTCCATGATGTACACCTCGTCCCAGGAGCTGCAGACCATTCAGCTGTTTCTGAAAAAGGTCATCACCGACCCGTCCGTATCCAGAGGGCTGGGCTCCGCGGCCACTATCGCAATTCCGGATCAGGCGGCGACGCTGACGCCGCAGGTGGTCAAACTGGCAACGATGGTGGTCACCGCTCTGCCGGTGGTCTGCATCTATCCGTTTTTGCAGCGGTACTTTGTCAAGGGCGTAACCGTGGGAGCGGTCAAGGGCTGATCCCCGCGGCACCATAAAACAGACACGAAAGAGGAGGAAAAAAGAATGAAAACGAAGAAATGGCTTGCACTGGTACTGGCAATGGTGATGGCTCTCTCCCTGCTGGCCGGCTGCGGCGGCAAGGGCGATACGCCGCCCGAGCCCACGCCTGCCCCCGCCCCGGCGGCTCCGGAGAACAGCGATCCCGCCGCACCTGAGACGCCCGCGCCTGCGGACGGCCCCAGCTGGAAGCAGGACACATCCGACTGCACGGTCACCTGGTTCATGGCCTACGACTGGTACGGCAAGAAGTTTGATGAGACAAACAATCTCTTCGACAAGAAGCTGTACGAGGAGACCGGCGTGAAGATCGATATCCAGACCGGCGACACGGACAAGCTCAACATGCTCATCCAGACCGGCAAGCTGCCCGACATTATCACCCTGGACGCCAACTCCACCCAGCGCAAGCTGCTGGAGGACAACGGTATGGTGCAGCCCCTGGGCCCCCTGGTGGAACAGTACGCGCCGGATCTGGCGGTCCCTCAGTCCATGAGGGACTGGTATACCGCAAAGGACGGACAGTGGTATTCCATCGCCAGCTACTACTACGGCGATGACAACATCGCGGACAACAAAGGCTTCTATGAGACCCACAACCAGAATTACGTTCGTGAGGACATCCTCAGCGAGATCGGCATGAGCATCGACGATCTGCAGACCAAAGAGGGCTTCCTGAACGCCCTGCGGGCTGTGAAGGAGAAGAACATCCAGTACAACGGGCAAAACGTGGTCCCCTACATGGTTCTGTTCTCCGACATCGCCGATATTCAGATTGCACAGCAGCTGGGGGCCAGCGAGGAGGACGCACAGGGCAACTTCCAGTCTCTCTATACCACACCGGAATACCGGGAGGCCATGCTCCTGTTCAACCAGATGTACCGTGAGGGCCTGCTGACCGATGACAGCTTCACCGTGGACAAGAGCCAGCTGGAGCAGGAGGTCGCCGCGGGCCGGGTATTCGCCTCCACCGCCAAGACCAACGTCTCCAACTCCAAGCTGAGCCTGTACGCCAGCGACAACAGCGCGATCATGCGGTATGCGGGACAGTTTACCGGCGACAACAACGACCGGCCCATTATTCCCGCCCAGAACAACATGGGCTGGACCGCCACCCTGGTCAACAAGGATGCCAAAAATCCTGACCGGATCATCCGGCTGTTCGCCTACCTGAATTCCACGGAAGCCACCCTGGACAACGAGTGGGGCGTAGGCGGCTGGACCTTGGGCAGCGACGGGCTGGTGGTCCGCGACCCCGATATCATGGCCCTGCGGGAGGCGAATCCCACGGAGTTCACCGCCAAATACGCCGGTGACATGGGCTGGACCAGCGACTATACCATTGTTCAGGGCACCTATCCCCAGGGGGACGACATCTGGTCGGCGGACACCTACCTGATGACCCACGACGAGCGGATGACGCTTTACGATGACAAGTGCTTCGCGGACGTGGCTCCGGAGGCCGGCAGCGACGAGGCCGCCATCCAGGCCCGCATCAAGGAGTACCGCCAGCAGGCCCTGGGCCGGATCATCACCGCTCCTTCCGCCGAACAGTGCGAGGCGGAGCTGGACGCCGCTCTGGCAGAGATGGAGAACCTGGGCCTGAGCAAGCTGATTACTTACCAAAACACCCTGTTCCAGGCCAACAAGGCAAAGCTGGGACTGACATACGCCTATCCCGGCAACCAGTGAGCGCGGCTCCTTTACGTGAACACTGCCTGACGAAAGGGAGCGCCCGCTATAAGGGCGCTCCCTTTTCGGCCTGCGGCGGAAGGGCGCGCCGCTCTACGCAGAAGCGGAAGGCTGTGATCCCGCCGCCGCTGCTGGCCTGAATATAGTGGCCCTCTCCGTAAAACAGCTTCAGACGGGAATTGATGTTGGTCAGGCCAACGCGGCTGCCCGGGCTTTTGACGGAAACCGGCTCGCTGCGGAAGCGCTCGTTCAGCTCCGCCAGACGGTCCGGTGAAATGGACTCTCCGTTATTTTCAATGGTGATCTCCATCTGCCGCCCCAGGCTTTGCACTGCGATGCGGATATACAGCGGCGAGACGGCCCCGCGGTATTTGAAGCTGTTCTCCACAAAGGGCTCCAGCAGGAAACGGATGACCGGTTCCTCCATCAGCTCAGGCGGGATGTCGAAAGCGATCTCAAAGGGGATCTTCCGGATCCTCTGGATGGCAAGATAGTCCTTCACCTGACGGATCTCCTGCTTCATGGCCACCGTCATATCTTTCGTATTCATGTTATAGCGCAGCATCCGGCAGAACGCCGAAATCGCGCCGCTCTCCTCGTATAATCCCGCCAGCTCCATCCGGGCGGAAAACACCTCCATGGTGTTGTATAGAAAATGGGGGTTGATCTGGTGCTGGAGCGCCAGGAGGACCGCCTCCTTCGCGGCGGTCTCCTTCTGGATCTTCTGGTCCAGAAGGGAGCGTATCTGTCCCAGAAGGTAGGTAATGCGCTGGGCCAGCACAGAAATTTCATCCCGGCGTCTTGAGATCTCCGCGATCGATGAGCCGGGCGGTCCGGCATAGGGGTTGAAGTCATTTTCAATGGCAACGGCCATCTCATCCAGACAGTGATGGATGTCCTGGATCATCCGGCGGTTGTAGAGGAAGAAGCCGGCAAGCATGACCGCGACAACCGCCAGCAGCAGCAAAACCGCCAGCACGGCCACAAAGGTGATCCGGGTCCGGGGGGAGATCACAATGACGCCGAACGGGCCCTTGGGCAGCTCGTGGTGGGAATATACCAGCGACTTGGTATGACCGTTCTCTCCGCTCCCGGCAAAGGCGCGGAGCTGGTCTTCCGTCAGGGGCGCATCGGTGTAGTTATAAAAGTAGCAGCCATCTAAAACTACCGGCCCCGGCTGCGTCAGGACATCATGGACCGCCAGCACCCGCTTGGGGACCATGGCCTCCACAACGCCCAGCAGGCGGGAGCCCTCCTCGATTTTATGGAGGTAGTGGTAGGTGTCCCCGGACCCAAGGCGCTGGTTTTCGGGAAGCTCGCCGTCAAAATTCCCGTCCAGCCAGACGCTCTCCTGACCGGAGCCGTAGAATGTCTGAAAAACCTCTCCGCGGTCGATGTACCGCATGGGGTAGAAAACGCCGAAGCCCATGGGAATGGAATCGTTTTCCAGATAGACCCGGAGCTTGATATCGGACATGCCGTTGGTGGTCTTCACAAATTCATATATGGTGGTGCGGTAGTACAGCAGATCCGAGGACGAGCTGTATTCCTTATCAAAAAAGTTCAGGATGCTCTGGTTCTGCAGCACGGACTTGCACATATTCTGCGCCAGCTCCGTCTGCTGAGAGACGGCGTTCACTACCTGGGCGGCAAGATTTTCGTTCTGCGCCATGTCGTTTTTCAGCTGTAGCCGGTTGGCGTATACCGTGACTCCCGCCAGAATGACACAGAAGGGCAGCAGGACAAACCAGAAAAAGGATCGCAGAAATTTGGTAAACAGACGGTTTTCTCCCATGACGCACCTCCCGATAGTGGTTTCCCCAGATGTCTTGACGTAAAGCCGGTTTGTCCGCCGCCGCCAAGCGCGGCATATGGCACTTCCGCTTTCCTAATGCGGCTGTGTATGGTATACTCAGGATGCCGGAACAGAGAAGGAGTGACAACAGCATGAAAATTCTTGTTGTAGACGATGACTGCCTGATTTGTGAAAACGTAAAATCAAAGCTCCACCGGATCATGGGCACTGGGGACCTGTCCTGCCAGACGGCCGTCAGCGTCGTTGAGGCGAAGCTGCTGATTCAGGACCAGCCTCCCGATATCCTCATCACTGATCTGAATATGCCCGGAATCTCGGGGATCTCCCTGATAAAATATGTAAAGCAGCGCTGTCCCGGCACGACCATATACGTACTCAGCGGTTACGATGACTACCACCTGGTCCGTCAGGCCTTCCTCAGCGGGGCGGACGATTATCTGCTCAAGCCGGTGGACCTGGAGGAGCTGCGGGAAAAGCTGTTCCGCACGGAAGACGCCCCAAGGCCTGAGGCTGCGGCCCGGGATTTTCAGTTTGAGTCCGTCCTGGCGTTTATCGATGAAAACATCAGCCGGGATCTCACTATGGACGAAGCCGCCGCCAATATCGCCATGAGCTACAACTATTTCAGCAGGCGGTTCCGGGAGGTCACCGGCTACAGCTTTCCGGAGTATGTCAACCGCAGGCGGATTGAACTCTCCAAGGCCTATCTGCGGGACCCCAGCCTGAAAATAGCGGATATTGCGTACAAGATCGGATACCGCTCCCCGTCCACCTTTTCCCGCGCCTTCAAAAAGCTCGAGGGATGCTATCCGACGGACTACCGGAAGATGCAGGGGGTCCCTGCCGATTGATTATACACGTTCGCCGGCCAAAGTACAAGGACCCCGCGGTATTTCCTTCGCAGGAGCGGCAGCGCAAAAAACGGGCGGAGGCTCCGGCCTCCGCCCATATGTCTGTGAAAATCCGCTCAGTTCGCTGCCAGGAACGCCTCGGCCTGCTCCTGCAGGGCGGCGTATACCTTCCCGGCACCGGCTGCCTCCATCTTGTCCCGCAGCTTGGCGATGTCGCCTGCCGGGTCGTCGGTGAAGCCCAGGCCCAGGAGCTTGTAGTCCGTGTTGAAGATCTCGCCCATGGCGGCGATCTCGTTCTTCACCTCCGCGTCGTCGAAGACGAAGGTCTGGTACAGGTTGCTCTCGGCAGTCTCCTGCCACTTGGCGGTCAGCTCCGGCAGGTTGGGGATACCGCCCTCGATAACCCTCCAGTTGCTGTCATTGCGCACGCCCCAGTTGCAGTTGCCGTCGTAGGCGTAGTTGGCGCTGTCAGGCAGGGACACCAGCGCGTTGTCGCCGGAGGCCTCCCAATGCTTGCCCTCGATGCCATAGCAGAAGAGGCTGTTGACCTCCTTGTCGTTGCGCAGGTAGTCCAGAGCCATCAGGGCCCGCTCGGGGTATCTGGACTTGGAGAAGATGCTCATGCCGTTGGCCAGATAAGAGTTCAGCACGGGGGGCACATCCTCCTGGGCGTCAAAGACCCGGACGTCCCACTCGGGATGGTCGGCGGCCACAGTGGCGTAGACGCTCTTGGCGGTGTTGGCGTTCATCAGCGCCAGGGCGGAGCGGCCCGCCTGGAAGCTCTCGGTGTTGTTCTGGGTGTTGACCACAGCGTTCTTGCTCCAGAAGCCCCGGTCCTTCCAGTCCTTCAGACGGGTGATGACATCCAGGAAGGGCTCCTGGTCATAGTGGCCCTTGACCCCGGCTGCGGCATCGTCCGTCTTGACGCTTCCCATAACCTGCCAGGGGCCCACGTCGGTGAGGTTCACGCCGTCCTGACGGCAGGCCTGCTTCCACATGCGGTCGAAAACAAAGAGCTTGTCATAGTCGGAGCCCACATCCAGGGGGATCATACCGGGCTCGTTCTTGGCAATGGCGTCCATGTACGCCTCGGCCTCGTCCAGAGAGGACACGGAGGTGATGTTGTACTTGTCCATCAGGTCGCCCCGGGCCATGTACACATAGGAAGTGATCTCCTTATAGTTCATGGGCAGCATGTAGACCTTGCCGCCCACCTTGGCCTGCTCCCAGGCCTCGGGGTACATGGTCTCGGCGGTCATGGGAGCGTAGGTCTCCAGATCCTCCCGGGTAATCTCCCAGAAGCCCTGCTTGGTGGCCTGGGCGTTGTAGAAGCACCAGTCGGCGGTATAGATGATGTCCCAGTCCTCGCCGGAGGCGAAGATCAGGGGATACTTGTTCTCGTACTCGCTCCAGCTCATGAACTTCACGTCAATAGTGGCGTTGATCTCGGATTTCAGACGCTCGTTGATCTTGCCGAACACCTCGTCGTTGTCCACCGGCCGGTCGCCGATGAGGTACATGGTCAGGGTGACTTCCTTGGATATATCGGGGCCGGCGGGCTGCTCGGCATCGGGCGTCTTATCGCCGTCGGTCTTGGCGGGGGGAGCCGGGGGATCATCCTTGCCGGCCGTATCGCCTCCGCAGGCAGACAGGACGCCCACGCACATGATGAGGGCCAGCAGCAGTGACAAAATGCGGTTGGTCTTGCGCTTCATAGTTTTTCCTCCTCTTTTTCATCGCAGTGTTTACTGATAAAATTCTTCCGAATTTTCAGCCGGAACAGATGGATGTCAGCCTTTTACCGCGCCGATGGTAACGCCCTTTACGAAATACTTCTGCAAAAACGGATACAGCAGAACGATAGGGCCGGTAGCCACCACAGTCATGGCCAGCTTCATAGGCTCGCTGGGTACGTCGCTGGCGGGGATGCCGCTGCGGGCGGCGGCGGCGTTGATGGCCTGAGCCTTGGTCAGGATATTGTTCAGGAAGTATTGCAAAGGATAGAGATCCCTGCGCCCCTCGTCCAGGAACAGCATGGCGTTGTACCAGTCGTTCCAGTAGTTCAGGGCGATGAACAGCCCCACCGTGGCCAGCCCTGCCTTGCACAGCGGCATGGCCACCTGCCAGTAGATGATCCAGTCGCCGGCGCCGTCCAGACGGGCGGACTCATACAGCTCCTGGGGGATGTTCATCATGTAGCTTTTCAGGATGAGCAGGTAGGTCACGTTGATGAGGGTGGGGACGATCAGCGAAAGGATATTGTTGTGGAAATGCAGGTACTTGGTGTTAAAGATGTACCAGGGCACCAGTCCGCCGCCGAAGATGGAGGTGAAGTAGAAGAAAAACGACACCTGGTAGCGGTAGCGGAAATCCTTGTTGGCCAGCACGAAAGCGGCCATGCTGGTAAACAGCAGTCCGGACAGGGTGCCCGCCGTTGTGACAAAAATGGTGACCCCATAGGCCCGCAGCAGATCACCCGGGATGCGGAAAAGCATCTTGTAGGCATCCAGGGAAAAATTCTTGGGGATCAGCTGGTAGCCGTAGAGCTGGATGGACTGCTGGTCGGAAAAGGAGCCGCTGATGACCAGCAGGAACGGCAGCAGGCAGATGAGGGACAACAGGGCCAGCAGAACATAGGAGATCGCGTTGAAAGCAATCCGGTCCCGCCCCATGGGCCTGCCGTTGGCGTCTTTCAGTTTACGCATGGTATCCTCCTTCCGCCGGGTCAGAACAGGGCGTAGTCCGGCTCGACCTTCTTCACGAAATAGTTGGCTATCAGCACCAGAACAAAGGAGATGCCCGACTGATACAGCCCGGCGGCGCTGGTCATGCCAAACTCCTGGAGGGTCAGCAGGGAGCGGGTCACGTAGGTGTCAATCACGTCCGTGGTCTCCAGCACCATTGGGTTGTTGCCCGTCACCTGCCAGAACATCTGGAAATCTCCCTTCATGATGGTGCCGATGGCCAGCAGGAACAGGATCACGATGGTGGGCCGGATGCAGGGGAGGGTGATGTGCCGGATCTTCTGCCACATATTTGCCCCGTCCAGCTCCGCCGCCTCGAAGAGGTGGTCGTCGATGTTTACGATGCTGGCCAGATACATCACCGTGCCGTAGCCCACATTTTTGAAGGCGCTGAACGCAACCAGAATAACGGGCCAGATGGTCTTGTTGGAATAGATGTCAACGGGATCCAGCCCCAGCCCTTTCAGGAAGGTATTCACCGCGCCGAACTCATAATTGAACAGATTGTAGACGAACGCGCCCACCACCACCCAGGAGATGAAATAGGGCAGAAACATCACCGACTGGGTGATCCGCTTGAACTTCTTTCCCGCCACCTCGCTGAGCATGATGGCGCAGGTGATCTGCAGCACGGTGTTCACACACAGGAACGCCAGGTTGTAGAGGATGGTATTGCGGGTGGTGGTCCAGGCCTTGCCGGACTGGAAAAAGTACCGGAAATTCTCCAGCCACACCCACGGGCTGCCGAAAATGCCGTCGTGGTAGTTGTACTCCTTGAAGGCCAGAACGATGCCCGCCATGGGGATGTAGCACATCAGAATAACCGTTACAGCGGCGGGGACCAGCATCAGCCACTTTACCCGGTTCCGCCGCAAGTCCTTCCAGAACAGATGCTCCCTTTTTTTCACACGCGTCCCCCTCCTTGCCCGCTGTGCGGTGCGTTTGTATATTTACCTTAACAGAAATATCCGCCGGAAACAACGGGACGGAATATGGAAAGGAGGGTAATCTTGTGATGTTTTGGTGTTTCTGGGAATTTTGCATCGAAGCGCATTGATATTTTCCTCCCTTTTGTGTATTATTGTCACAAAGGAATGGGAAGGAGGACGGCGGCATGGGACTGACGGTTTTGATTGCGGACGATGAGACGATGCCCCGGACGGTGCTGCGGGACCATCTGCCCTGGGAGGAGCTGGGCGTGACCCGGATCGTGGAGGCCTCCGATGGGGACGAGACGGTGGAGCAGGCCCGGGCCTGCCGCCCGGATATCCTCATCAGTGATGTAAAAATGCCCCGCAAAACCGGACTGGAGGCGGCGGAGGCCATCCGGGCCTTCTGCCCCGGCTGTCAGGTGGTGTTCCTCAGCGGATACTCGGACAAGGAGTACCTGAAGGGCGCCATCCGGCTGAAAGCCGTCAGCTACGTGGAAAAGCCCATTGATCCGGAGGAGCTTACCCAGGTTCTCCGGGAGATTGTGGAGGAGCGGCGGAGGCTGGAGCGCTTCACCCCTCAGGCTCTGCTGGCCGGTTCCCCGGAAGGCGGGGGCGGATCTGACAGGCCGCCGGAGGACAGCAAACGCCTGACCGAGCTGGGCAGTCTGATCCGGCACCGGGAGAAGGAGAAAACGGAGGCCGCTCTGAGCCGCCTCTACAGGGATCTGGTCCGCCGTCCGAAGCTGGATCAGGAGTATCTGCGCCATATCTACTGCCAGATCGTGTTCCTTTTCCTCAACGCGGCGGAAACCCGCAACGTGACGGCAGTCACCCGGCAGGCGGACTTCCTGCTGTACTCCGCCGTGAAGCAGGAGACGCCGGAGCAGCTCTGGGGCGTCCTGCTCCAGACCGCCCGGGACTACTTTTCCACAGCAGAGCCGAAAGAGACGGACATTGCCTCCCGGGTGGAACAGATCCTTGTCAGGAGACACACGGACTGCACCCTGGCCGTGCAGGACGTAGCCAGTGAGCTGGGCTACACCAACACCTACCTGTGCGCCGCCTACAAGAAGAGCTGCGGAAAGACCGTCAACCAGCGTCTGACGGAACTGCGGCTGGGACGCGCGAAAAAGCTCCTGTCCCAGTCGGAACAGAAGCTCTATGAGGTCGCCCGGTCCGTGGGCTATTCGGACGGCAAATATTTCGCCAAGCTCTTTACCCGGGAGACGGGCCTCACGCCCAAGGAATACCGGGAAAAGCACCGTGAGATCTAAGGCGGCGGGCATGAAACGATTTCATCTGCGATGGCTCTCCCCGGAGCGGGGAAAACTGAAAACCAAGCTGCTGTGCGTCTATTTCCTGCTGGTGGTGCTGCCTCTGGGCCTGTTTACGCTGTACGCCTACTCCCGCATCCGCAGCACGGCCCGGGAGCAGACGCTGTCGGCGGCGCAGAACGCTTTCGACAGTTCGGCGGCCTCCGTCCAGCAGGCGCTGGACACCCTGGACGAGGTGCTGGATATTTTGGCCGCTGACCCGCTGGTGTATGCCATGGCCTCCAACGACCCGGCGGATTTCTCCTACATCAGGCGGCTGGAGGATTCCGACCAGCTGGTGCTGACCTTCCAGCATCTGCGCAAACTCTCCGGCGTAGCCCAAATCCGGCTGTACGTGGACAACGGATATCTGTATACCTCCAAGAGGAGCAGTATTATGCAGGCTGAAGAGGCGGCGGGCAGCGGATGGTATGAGGCCGTTGCCAGCGGAGACCGGCGGAGCTGGTTCGCCCCGGCGGACTTTTCCGACCAGCCGGAGGCGGAGCGGCAGCGGTTTGCCGCCGTGCGGGTGATCTACAACCCCCGGGCTGTGCTGGAGCCTCTGGCGGTCCTGCGGGCGGACGCTGAGGCGGCCTATATCCTTCAGTATTTCAACGCTCCTCCTGTGGTGGAAAACGGCTCCCTGCTGCTCCTGCGGGAAGATCAGGTGCTGTGCGCCTCCAGCGGCAAGCTGACGGAGGCGGAGCAGGCGGGCCTTGCAGGCCGCATCCCGGCTCCCGGCGGCGGCTGGGAGCCCGTGGAATGGGAGGGGCGCCGGTATTATGCCCAGTGCCGGGAGCTGGAAGGGGCGGACTGGCGCATGGCCAGCATCCTGCCCGCCGCCGGAGTGTTCCGGCTCAGTACGGAGCTGCGGCTGGAGATGCTGGCGGTGGTGGTGGCTCTGGGTGTGGCGGCCTATCTGCTGGCCTATGCCATCAGCCAGTCCACCCTGAACCGGGTCTCCCTGTTTGCAAAGACCATGGAGGCGGTTGAGCAGGGGGATGTACGCACCCGCTTAAAACCGGAGGGCGACGACGAGATCGCTCAGCTTATGGGTGGGTTCGACCGGATGATGGACCGTATAGACGGCCTTATGGAGGAGCGGGTGGAGTACGCCCGGCAGATCAAGCACCTGGAGCTGAAAGCCCTGCAGGCCCAGATCAACCCTCATTTTCTCTACAATTCACTGGATCTCATCAACTGCACCGCCATCTCCCGGAACGTGCCGGAGATCAGCCGCATGGTCCGCGCCCTTGGACAGTTTTACCGGGCCTCCCTCAGCCGCGGAAGGGAGGTCATCCCCCTGGCGGATGAGATCCGGCACGTTCAGCTGTATGTGGACATCCAGAACATGCGCTTTGACGACCGGGTCCGGGTGGAGTGGCAGCTGGATGAAAGCGCCGGGCAGTGCCAGGTCATCAAGATCATACTGCAGCCTCTGATCGAAAACGCCATGATCCACGGCATCTTTGAAAAGCCCTCCAAAACCGGGACCATCCGGGTCTGCACCCGGCGGGAGGGCAGCCAGCTCCGCATCACCATTGAGGACGACGGCGTGGGGATGGATGAGGCCGCCCGGCTGGCAAATTTTTCCCCCACGCCCCCCGGCGGCGGGGATACGGAGGGCGGCTACGGCGTACGCAACATCTGCGACCGCCTGCGGATCGTGTACGGCGAGCCTTACGGCCTGTTTTGTGAAAGCACCCCCGGGAAGGGGACGAGAGTTACGGTTCTGCTCCCCGCGATAGAACCGGAGGAAGAATAAAGAGAGGATATCATGATGCAATATTCCGTATTTACCGATGCAGACTGGCTGTTCCCTGATTCCGCCCACAGCGGGGAAAAAGCAATAGAGCTGCTTGCGCCCCGGGGAGGCCATGGGGCCGCGCAGATCCTGTGTGATTTCCCGGCGGAAACGCTTCCCCGCTTCGCCTGGGACGGCGGCCGGGGACCGGAGGTCCGGCTGTTCCGGCTCCTTCCGGTGGGAGTCAATGAGAACACCTCCGCCACGCTGATGACCACCACGGACTATGAGACCTGCCGGGCGTTTGTGACGCGGAGGGCTCCCTTTCAGGTCTATGACGCCCTGAGGCCTGTGGACGGCCCGCTGCCGGAGGGCCGCGCGGCGCTGTATCTTTCCGCAGAAGCGTCCGCCCGGACCTCTCCGGGAACATATACCGGGAAACTGTTCCTGGCAGGCGGGGAAGCGGTTCCCGTGAAGTGCGCGGTAAGCGCCGCGGAGGTTCCGCCCCCCGGCGGCGGCGCGGTGGGAATGCTGAACTTTTTCGATTATGATAATCTGGCGGTTCAGCATGGCGTGGAAAAGGGCGGCGAGGCCTATTGGCGGCTGTTCCGGCAGTATGTCCGGGCGGAGCTGGATATGCGCTGCACCCATATCCTCCTGCCGCCGGGGGAGGCAGTCTTTGAGGGCGGGAAGCTGACCGGCTTCGACTTTACTCTGGCCCAAAGGGCCGGACAGATTGCCGCAGAGGAAAACGCCCCCTGGCTGTGCGGCGGGCATATCGCCCACTGGCACGACTGGGACGACGGGGAATATTTCCCCAACTGGGACCAGAAGACCGGCATCACTACGCCGGAGGGGTATCTGCAAATACAGCTGTATTTCCGCCAGTGGCGGGAGGTCATCGAGGCAAACGGCTGGCAGGGGCGCATGGCCCAGGCGCTGGCGGACGAGCCTCAGACCTGCAACGACAAGACCTACCGGATTCTGGCGGGCATGTGCCGGAAGTTTTTGCCGGGGGTTCCCATCATTGACGCGGTGGAGACCACCAACCTGGGCGGCGGCATCGACATCTGGGTGCCAAAGCAGGACACGTATGAAAAATGGCGGGAGGCCTACGAAACCCTGAAAGCCGCAGGAGAGGAGATGTGGTTTTATACCTGCGCCTTCCCCGCCGGGGCCATCATGAACCGCAGCATGGACCTGCCCCTGACCGCCAGCCGGGCGGTGATGTGGATGGGGGCGCTGTACCGGCTGTCCGGATTCCTTCACTGGGGATTCAACTATTACATTGGGGATGATATCTGGCACAGCGCCTGCTGTCCCCATAAGGGGGCGCTGCTTCCCGCCGGGGACGCGCATATCGTCTATCCCGGCCCCGAGGGTCCATGGAGAAGTATGCGCTTCGAGGCCCAGCGGGCTGGTGCGGAGGAATGGGAGCTGCTGGAGCAGGCTTTCCGTGCAGCTCCGGAGGAAACGGAAAAGCTGATTCACGCGGTATGCTCCAGCTTCCGGGAGTACACCCGTGAAGGGAAGGTCCTGACCGGTACGCGGGCACAGCTGATTCGTTTGCTGGAAAGGGCGGTATAGGGAAAGGTCCCTGCGGATATAAAGCGCCCCCAGGACCAGCCGCCGGCCTGGGTCCTGCGCTGCTTCCGGCAGCCTGGTATCTGCTGCGGGCCGCTGCGCCCCATTCTGCGGCCTAATAAAAGAATTTCCTGCTTTTATCGAGAATTAATATCAGACAGCGGCGATTTTTCCCCGCCGCTGTCTTTTTTTCATATGAGAAAAAAAGCTGCCGGAAGCTGCCTGCGGAAATCGCTCAAATTTGGAAAAGAGTATTGTCAACCGAAGGAAAGCGGTGTATAATACATCCCCAGAATGGAAGAAGGCTGCTTGAGAGGGAAGTGATTGTTCTGGACGATACCAAAACCCGCATCATTTTCGCCGCAATGAAAGCCGTGCGCCAGTATGGCCTGGAGGGAATGCGCATCCAAAACGTCAGCGATCTGGCCGGTATCTCCCCCGGAGCGTTGTACCGGTATTTTGAAAGCAAGGATCAGCTGATCGTGGAATGCTTTACCTTTGTAGACAAACAGGTAGCCGCGATTTTTGACCATTTGACATTTAATCCGCTGACCATGCTGACAAACCCCATGGACGCCGTGAAAGCGCTGTGGCAGCCTTATTTCCGCTTTTGGATCGCCCATCCGGATGAAACCGTATTTTATCACCGGTTTCGGGACAGCGTCTCTTTTCCGGAATATGACAAAAAACGGGACGCCACCTATTTCAGCACCTTCGCCGGGATGATCCGGCTGTTCAAAAAGGTTTTTCCGGCCCTGAGGCAAATCAACCAGGACCTCTTATGGCTCCATGTCCTTACCTCCACGGTGATGTACGCCAAGTATGTGGTGGAGGGAACGCTTCCCGATACCCAGGAGACAGAGGATACGATATTTCAGCTGCTTACCACCGGTCTGAGCGGATATCTGAAACCGGAAGCCTCGAAGAAGCAGGACTAAGAACCTGTATTCACAGGTTCTGAAACATACCGCAGAATGTAGTTGTCCGGTCTGTGATAAATAAACATTTACTCGCATCTTTGCTAAAACAGATCCTTCCTCTTTAGGATTATCTCTCGCCAAGACCTGCGGCTTTTGAGCAAATCAGACGAGGAGTATACAAGCATGGAAAAAATACTAATTGTTGATGATAGTCTCGTACAGGCAACCCAATTAAAGGCTATTTTGGCTGATGCGTACGATGTGACCATTTCACAGACAGCCGAGGATGGGCTCTCCCGCGCGAGCAGTGAAAATTATTCCCTGATTCTTCTGGACGTGGTGATGCCCGGAATGGACGGATTCACCCTGCTGAAAAAGCTGCAGGAAGAAATCGTTACCCAATATGTCCCGGTCATTCTGATTACCAGCCTTGCCGATGTGGAGCATGAACAGCACGGGCTTGTACTAGGCGCGGTCGACTATATTACAAAGCCCTTTCGCCCCCCGGTTGTCAAGGCCAGGGTGAATACGCATATCAAACTGTACAATTACCGCCGGCGGCTTGAGCAGCAGTCCATGACCGACCAGCTGACCGGAATTGCCAACCGGCGCAAATATGAGCATCACAGTATGACCAAGTGGCACGAGGCCGCCCGGCTGCAGGTTCCGTTTTCTGTCTGTATGTTTGATATCGACCATTTCAAAATCTACAATGATACCTTCGGCCATCCTGCCGGAGACCGCGTAATTGCCTCCGTGGCAAAGACCGTATCCTCTTATCTGCATCGCAGTACGGATTTCTTTGCCCGCTATGGCGGAGAGGAATTTGTAGCGCTGTTTTTCGGCGGCCAGTCGGAGAAAATCTTCGCCCATTTGAAAACGATCCGGCAGGCAATCGAGGACCTCCACATTCCCCATGATCCGTCCGTGTCCGACTGGGTCACCGTCAGCGTCGGAGGCGTCACGGTCGTTCCCCCGGCGGAAGGGAGCTACGACGCCTACTTAAAAATTGCGGACACCATGCTGTACGACGCGAAACGGCTTGGACGAAACCAGGTTGTATGGGCTGACGAGCAGATGAAGCAGCTGCGGGAAAAATAGCGTCTCTTCCGGAAAATGAAATCGTACATATTGCTAAGAACGCGCCGCGCTCCCTGAGAGCAGACGGCCCGGCGGGACGGCAGGGAATCCTGCCGTCCCGCCGCTGCATGTCAAAAAAGTGGCTGCGCCACTTTTTTGAGTGAAGGGCCATCATTCGGCTGATGCCGAAGGACCGGCCCGGCGGCCCAAAGGCCGCCCCGCTTCACTCTGCGCCTCGATTGTGCGCCAAAGGCGCACAATTCGACGCTCGCTCCGCGCAAAGTGTTTTTCCAAGGCACATGTCCTTGGAAAAACGATTGGATTGTATTTGCCGCCTGCGGGCGGCAAACTCTTGCAGAGGGCTTTTTGACTGGCTGCCGTCCCGCCGTTCTCATGGCAGCATATCGTACTGTGCGCCGTCCACCGGTTCACACCACTCGTTGCCGGTCTCCTCTCCGGGACATTCCACCGCCACATGGGAAAACCAGCTGTCCTTTGCAGCGCCGTGCCAGTGCTTTATTCCGGAGGGGATGGCCGCCACATCCCCGGGGAGCAGCTCCCGGGCCTCCTGGCCCCACACCTGATACCAGCCCCGTCCGCCGGTACAGAGCAAAATCTGCCCGCCGCCCCGGGCCGCGCGGTGGATGTGCCAGTCGTTGCGACATCCCGGCTCGAAGGTCACGTTGGCCATAAATACCGTCTCCCGGGGATCTGTCAGCGGCTTTAAGTAGCTCCGGCCAACAAAATGGGCTGCGTATGCCTCGTTGGGCTGACCCAAGCCAAACAGTCCGCCGTCGGCGCCGGCATCGTCTTTGTAGACATCCGCCGCCACACGGAAGGCGGCCCAGGCATTGGGCCACCCGGCATAGAAAGCCAGATGGGTCAGGATTTCCGCCATTTCCCCCTTTGTCACGCCATTTTTTCTGGCGTTGACCACGTGGAACTGAAAGGAACTGTCCACCATTCCCTTGCTGACCAGAGCGGAAACGGTGAGGATGGAGCGCAGCTTCAGAGACAGCTGCCCCTCCCTGGACCACACCTGGCCAAACAAAATGTTATCGTTCAATTCTGCGAACTTCGGGGCAAACGCCCCCAGGCTGTCCCTGCCTGCCGTCTGCTGAACCATCGTCTTGTCCTCCCGGTTATTCAGGACCTGTATTCACAGGTGATGAACGCCGTCCGGCCGGATCTTTCACTGCCCTGCAAGGCAAAATCCCTCGTCCGGACTGCATCCCCCGCCTGCGCATACGGGCGCTAAGATAAGGAAATTGTACTACAGAAGGGAAACAGTGTAAAATGCCTATATTACATGATGTATCATACAAAAATCAAATGACTGGTTGACTTTCCCGCCTGATTTTTCCATAATAGAGTTTACATATTCCTGGGGACGGTAAAGGGGGGATACCCGGTGGACATGAGGCTGTTGGAGTATTTTCTGGCTGTAGCGGAGGAAGGCAACATCACAAAGGCGGCGCAGCGGCTTCATACGACCCAGCCAACCGTCAGCCGCCAGATCAAGGATCTGGAGGAATCCCTTGGCGCTACGCTGCTGGTCAGGGGGAAGCGGCAGATTGCCCTGACAGACGCCGGGCTTCTCTTCCGGCAGCGGGCGCGGGAAATGGTAGATCTGATGGAAAAGGCCCGGCGGGATCTGGCCGGGCAGAATGATCTGACCGGCGGTACGGTGTCGGTGGGCTGTGTAGAATCCAGCGCCTCACACATGCTGGGACGCCATCAAAGGCTTTTCGGAGAAATATCCCCGGGTCTGCTATGAGATCTACAGCGCCAACGGGGACGGCATCCGGGAGAAGCTGGACCGGGGCGACCTGGACTTCGGCATCCTGGTGGAACCCGTGGAGGTTGCGAAATATGATTTCCTGCGTCTGAGCGTGCGGGAGATCTGGGGCGTGGTAATGCGCAGAGATGATCCCCTGGCGGAAAAAGACGCCGTTGGGAGAGAGGAGCTTCTCTCCCTGCCGCTGATCTTACCCAGCCGGGAGATCATCCATGACAAGATCGCCGGCTGGCTCGGCGTGGACCGGGGCAGCCTGCATATCGTGGCCAACGGCAATCTGCTGCATAACATGGTCCTGCTGTCGGAGCGGGGACTGGGCTATACGGTCTGCGTTCAGGGCGCCTTTGCGCTGCATCGGAACCATACCCTCTGTTTCCGGCCCCTGGAACCGGAACGGACCAGCGGTCACGTGCTGGCCTGGAAGAAAAACCGTGAATTTCATTCCGCCGCCAGCCGCTTTCGCGCGTTTGTCGGGGAAACCATTGGATTGACATGCAAAAAGCATATGGCGCAGGATTCGGCATAAGCATTTTATGCTTTCGTTTTCCCGCACTACAACAGAGCCGCAGGCCTTTGTATTTCCTGCCCCTAAAAAGCCCCGCCCGTTCTGCGGCCCCCAAAATTCATTTTTGTATTGCGCATTTATAAAAAACTCCCGGAGCAGGCGAATCTGCTCCGGGAGTTCTATATAGTCGAAGCAGTTGAAAATCGGTAAAGTTCGGCGGTCAAAACAGGGCGTGGACTTCGTTGTCGTCCTTGGCGGGCGTTAGCCCGCCTGCGTCCTCCGCCTCGCCACACCCAGTTTTCCCTCGCCTCCTTTTTACCGATTCTCAACTGCTTCGACTATATACCGGCGGACCGGGCGCGGTCCGCCAGGGTGGGACGTTCTCAGAGCAGCAGGTCTGCCGGACAATACTCTGTACCGGCAAACAGGCAGGGATTCCACCCCATTATTTTGATGACCGCCGCCCCGGCCAGACACCAATACCCGCAGTATGTGCCGCGGTCCAGCGTATGACTTTCGTACCATGCGGCGCCGCGGCTGCTCTCTCATACCAGCCGCTTTCCAGATATGGCAGGGAATCCTGGGGACAGACATGGGAGAGGTATTTCAGGCAGTCCCTTTTCAGCAGGCCGGTGCTGCCGCCGGAGGAGTATTCCGCCAGCAGCAGATCCTGGTAGAAGTTGGCCAGGTACATATGGCACTGCATGTTCTTTGCCGTATCGCCAGCCCCCAGGTTCCGCAAAACGTCCTCGAATTTTTGTATCCGCTCCATCTGGCAGGCAATGTACTCTTCAAAATAGCCTGCCGTCTTCCGCGTGTCACGCAGCATTGATTTTCACTCCTTTTTCGGTTTCTTTTCATTTCCGCGTAAATGATAACGTCTTATCCCCGACGCGCAAAAAGAGGGTCCGGGCAGTTCACAGCAACTGCCCGGACCCTTTCCGCTGTATTTCTATGCGCCGGTAATCTCCAGCTCTATCCGTGCGTCCTCCCTGCCCGGACTGGTCACGGTGACGGACGCCCTGCCCGGCTCCCTGCCTGCCCGAAGGATTGCCAGCACCCGGCCTTCGTAAAGCTTATGCTCCGGGTCCTGATAGCTCTCCGCGGTACAGGGATCGGCGGAGCCGCAGCCCGCCAGAACGATGGGACCCTCCGTCTGAACCCGCACGACTGCCTCCGCCGCCGCGTCCAGCACGCCCTTGTGGTCCCGCAGCTCAATTTCCAGGAAGCACAGCTCGTCAGATCCTGCCCTCAGCGCCGTCCTGTCCGCTTTCAGGACCAGCCCGGAGGCCCCGGCGGTTTGCAGCAGATCCCTGCCAACCTCCTGTCCGCCTATGTAGGCCACTGCGACAACCTCGCCCGGCTCATAGACCGTCTCCCACCGGCAATAGAACTGCTTGAAATCATTTCCCACGCGCTTGCGGCCCAGGGAGCGGCCGTTGACCAGCAGCTCCGCCTCCTCCGCGTCGGAGTAGACCTCAATGGCCGTGGGTTTCCCCTCCCAGCCCGGCCAGCTCCAGCAGCGGACAGCATCGGTCAGATTCCATTTGCTGACATACATGTCCTTCCCGTAGTTCTGCATCCGGTGGACCGCAATATAGGGCTTATGTCCGCCGCCGCCCCAGACGATTTCCCGCCAATAGCTCATCGGCCTGCGGTATCCCGTCAGGTCAAAGTCCCCGTCGCTGGCGGCTATCCAGGGATAACTGCCCATAAACGCCGCCGGCGTTCCATTCTTCGGCTCGATGCGGCCGCAGCCCACCTCACCCAGATAGTCCCAGGCCGTCCAGCTGAAATCACCGATCACATAGGGATGCCGGGAGACCAGCGCCCAGTTTTTGTCCAGATTGGCGGAGAACGTTTCCGAGCCGAAGAAGATCCAGTTGGGATGCAGCTCATGCTCCCGCTCGTAGCGGTCCTCGGTGTAGTTGTAGCCGATCAGGTCCAGCATGTCGCAGGATTCCTCAATATAGGGATCGGTGGCAGGATTGGCGCCGATATCCGCCATGGGGTTTCCGCCTGCGCTGATATTGCCCATAATGTCGTTGATGCCGCCGCTGAGCGCCCCATCCCGGTTCTTTTTCATCATCTGCGGCATACAGGCCAGGAGAACGTTGATGCCGTTGGTAATAAACCGGGTGCGGTCCAGGGAGCGGAACTTCTCCACCAGCTTCCGGCCCCACTGGGCGGAAACGGGATGTCCGACCTCCGGGATCTCGTTGCCGATGGACCAGAGAATAATGGACGGATGGTTATAGTCCCGCCGGACCACGCTCTCCACGTCCTCCTCCCAGGTCTGCGGCATGTACTCCCCGTAGTCGAAAGACGCTTTCGTCTGGGTCCACACATCGGTGAATTCGTGCATCACCAGCATCCCCAGCCGGTCACAGGCGTCCAGCAGCGCGGCGCTGGGGGGATTGTGCGCGGTCCGGACGGCGTTGTAGCCCCCCTCCTTCAGCAGCCGGATCCGGCGCATCTCCGCGTCCGGCAGGGAAACGGCGCCCAGCGGGCCGTTGTCGTGATGGATGCAGCCGCCTTTGAGCTTGACGCTCTCGCCGTTGATCCGCAGGCCCCGCCTGCTGTCCAGCTGGAGCTTGCGGATGCCGAAGACCGCCTCGGCACAGTCCGGCGACCCGTTCTCCTCCACCAGACGGCACCGGCAGGTGTAGAGCGCCGGCGTATCAACGCTCCACAGCGCCGGCTTTTCCAGCTCCAGACGCTGGCGGACCGTGACCTCTCCTCCCGCCCTGACATAAAATCTGGCCGTCCGTCTGGCCGCCTCCCGGCCTTCGCCGTCCAGGATGGAGATCTCCGCCCAGGCCTGGCGGGGCTGTGCGCCGGCATTGCGGACCTCTGTCTCGATTTCCAGAACCGCCAGTTCCCGGTCACAGTCTGTAACCGTCACGCGAAGGCCATCGGGCGCGATATGCAGCTGCTCACCCTCCAGCATCCACACTTCCCGGTAGATGCCTTCCCCGGGATACCAGCGGGCATTCGGCAGCGCGGACCCCCTGATGGCCACCTGGACCTCGTTTTCCTCCCCGTAGTTCAGGAATTCATCGATCCGCAGGGTACAGGGCGTGTAGCCGCAGCGGTGCTTTGCGGCAAAGACGCCGTTGATGAGAATGGAGGCGTTCATATAAATGCCGTCAAAATTCAGATAATGAACCCGCTCCCGCTCCTCCCGGGAAACAAAGAAGGTCCTGGCATACTCCAGCTCCTTCCCGTGGAAATAGGCCATACCCGGCCCTGACGGCGCGTCCGCGCTGCGGGACATGGCAATCATCGCATCATGGGGCAGATCGACGGTCTCCGGCGCCTCCCCCTTCATCATCAGGCTCTTCATGACGGAAGAGGTTCCATGGCTCAGAGTCCATTGCTGGTTAAACCGTTGCTTTTTCATATTTGTTCATCCCTTTCATAGATTGATTTCCCGCCGGAGGACGTGCCTCCCCTGCACTCTGTATCTGGTCAGGGAAGGATCACGCCGCCCGTTCCCGCTCTGCCTCCTGTGCAAAGGCCCTGTCTTTCTTCATGATTTCGGGCAGAGAGGCATTGGCGGAAACCGCCATGATAATCAGCATGAACAGTCCCGTCACCACATCTTTCCAGGTGGCGTTCAGTCCGACGGCCACAAAGCCCGCGGACAGGATTTTCATCGTGAACACACCCAGGTACACCGCAACGCTGGGATCCGCCCAGCGGGACAGCAGCATCCCCAGGAATACGCCCATAAAGCCGTCCATCATAACCGACATGGAGCCCAGAGCCGATACATTTTGCAGCTTACCGGAGTTGGACAGATACAGCACGGCCGCCACGCCCAGAAATACGCCGCCTACCATGAAGTTGATAAATTTGATCTTATCCAGATTCAGCCCGGCTGCCAGGGCCACAGACTGATTGGAACCGATGGCGCGGATGTTGTGGCCGTAAGGGGTCTTGTTGTACAGAACATAGAACAGTACCGCCATGACCAGCAGCACCACGAACACCCAGGGCTGGCGGGCCAGAAAGCCGTCCTCGGTGGAGATGATCGCGCCGCCGGAGAAGAACATCCGCGGCACCGCCTCAAACACCAGCATCATGCCCAGACTCAATACCATGCAGGGTACGCGGAGCAGATTGTACAAAAGGCCCAGGATGGCGCTGCACGCCAGCGAGATCAGGACAGCAAAGAGGATAAATCCGGGCAGTCCCAGGCCCAGGGTGCTGCTGATGCCGCTGCCCATAATGGCCGCGCAGACCACGATGGAACCGGCGCCGAAGTTCATCATGCCGATCTTCATGCCCAGCAGCAGCGCATAGCAGATGATGGCCGGCTGAATGGCCTGGCGCAGGACGGTCAGCAAAGTGCGCGTGTTGAACATCCGTCCGCCGGAGAGTACGCCGAAGAGCAGATAGACCATCACGGGAATCGCCAGCGCCTTCAGCAGTCCCAACAGTTTTCTCACAATTTCATTCTGCGTTTTCAAAAAAGCACCTCCACTGACCGCCTGCGCGGTCCGCACATGTGTCCTCAGTCAATCAGATCCGCGTGGCGGGCCATGACGTCTTCCAGAGAGTACGCCTGGCAGAGCTTGGTCATGGCGCCGGCGTCAAAGTTCTCATCGCAGTAGTGGGTCATCTCCAGAATCTCCTGGGCGGTGTAGACGGGGACGCCGGAGTCAAGGTACTTGATATAGTTGTTGTAGTCCTCAAGGCTGTTGAGGTTGATGTTGTTCATTGCCAGATTGACCGCAGGGTCCGCAATGACGCGGGTGCCGTCCAGAATATAGTTGTAGAGAACGGCAAAGGAAATCATCTCTGTGGCGTAGTTGCCGGCGGCCATGTAGGACAGGCTGCCGTTTTCAAAGGCCCTGCCGGTACCCTCGCTGACATCGATTCCGGCCAGGCGGACGGTGCCCACCAGCCCCTCGGTCTCAACGATGTTGTAGATGGCCTCGCTCATGGCGGTGCAGCCCACGCCGTCCAGCTCGATGTACGTTGCGGCGGCGGTGGCGATGCTGTCCGCCCATGCGGAATAGTCGTAGTTCTCGGTAATCAGATTCATGTCGTCATGGGACGCCACGGCATCGATGAACCCCAGCGCACGGGCATCGTGCTGGCCGGACGCGCCGCGCTGAAGGCCGTTCCACATCACGTTGCGGCAGCCGTCGCGGTACAGGGACTCCGCCATCTCATAGCCCGCTCCGTAATCGTCCACCACCACGGAACCCAGGTACATGGGGTAGTTGTCCGCCAGGGCCCTGGCCTGCTCCTCGTTGGACGGCATGGAGCCGGAGACCACATAGGGCACGCCTGCGTTCTGGAAAATGGAGACATACGCCTCATTGGCGGTGGTGCCCAGCGCCGCGTCATACCCGGAAACAAGCGCCGCCTGAATCGCGGTCAGGGCATCGTCTCCCCCTGTCCCGACTTCAAGGAAGGTGAACTCAATGTTCAGCGGCTCCGCCAGATACTCCAGAGCGGACTTATACTGGGAGCCCAGCTTGTCCGTGAACGTGCCGTACATGACCAGCACCTTGAAGGGGGGCAGCTCCTTGTCGGTATTGACCTCGGTTCCGGCGTACTGCGTGGTGACGGTGCCGTCGGCGCCAACCGTGGTGCCGCTTTCGGCAGGCGCGGTGCCGGACGTGCCGGGACCGGTCGTTTCGGAACCGGCTGTGCCGGTATCGCCGCCGCTCTTACCGGGGCTGCCGCCGCAGGCGGCCAGAGACAGGGTCATAATCAGGGCAAGCAGCAGAGCCATCGTCTTCTTTTTCATAATCTTTCCTTTCTTCTTTTCTGGATTGTGTGTATTTCCGAGCGGCGCAGAGCGCCGTACCGGATAAAGTCAGCTGACCAGCTTACCCGCGCTGCGGTCATAGCTCAGAGCGATCATAATGACAAAGATCACGCCCTTGACCCCGTTGACCAGATTCGCGTCCAGCCCCCACAGCGCCAGGCCGTTCACCAGCAGCGTCGCTATAACGGCGCCCAGAACCGCAGAGGGCACCGAGGCCTTCTCTCCGCCGGACATGGGAAAGCCGCCCAGAACGATAGCCAGCATGATGTTGAACTCAATGCCGGAACCTGAGTTGATGGATACGGTGGAGGCGCGGAACATCTGGAAAACGGAAGCGATTCCTACGCACAGGCCCAGGAACACATAAGCCAGCAGCATCTGCCGGTTGACCTTGACGCCGGCCTGCCGGGCGGTATTGCGGTTGCCGCCGATGGCCCGGCCCCATTTGCCGATGGGCGTATAGTGGAAGAGGTATACGCCGGTTCCGATGACCAGAACCAGAATCACTGCCTTTACCACGCCGCTGGTCATATAGGGGTACTGGCTGACGGGAATGATGATCTCTGCCCGGGATACGCCGATGGTCAGAATCCCCATCAGCAGCGACCGGATGCACATGGAACCGATAAAGACCGGAACCTTGAAAACAACGGAAATGAGGAACACCATCAGGCAGGTGCCCACGGGCACTGCCAGCGCCGCCAGCATGGCTGCGGGGAAGGGCACGCCCGCCTGCAGAAACAGAATCGCGCCGCACATCTGCGCCACGCCGCAGGCCGCGCCAATGGAAAAGTCCATGTTTCCGTGGGCGTATACAAAGCTGGCGCCGGTAGCGACCAGGGCCATGGTAAAGCACTGCTCGATCATATTGGACAGATTCGCGGCGCTCAGGAACTTGCCCCCTGTCACAATGGAGAAAAACACCAGCAGGAACACCAGACCCATATAGGGAATGATTTTGCCGGTGAGCTGCCTGCGGGCAGCCGCCTTGTCCAGGCGGGCCTGAATCTCCAGGTTTTCCGCGCTGGTTCTGCTTGTCGTCGCAGCCATAGATCCTCCTCCTCAGATGATATACTCGATGATGTCCTTCTCCGTCAAGCTGGCGCTGCGCTGGAATTCCTTTGCCAGCTTGCCGTCCTTGAAGATCATCATGCGGTCACTCATGCCCATCAGCTCCAGCAGCTCCTCGGAGATCATGATGATCCCCTTCCCCTGGTGCTTCAGCTCCGTAATCAGGCGGTACATGTCCGCTTTCACACCCACGTCGATGCCGCGGGTGGGGCAGTCCAGAATCAGCACGTCGCTGTCGGTCCCCAGCCATTTGGAAAATACGACCTTCTGCTTGTTGCCGCCGGAGAGTTCCCTGACCAGCTGCCGGCCGCCCCGGCACTTGACGCTCATGGCCCTGATCTGGGCATCGGACAGCGTCTTCTCCTCCTTCGGAGAGACAAACCCGGCCGCCTTTGCCAGCCCCTTCAGCGCCGGCAGGACGATATTGCCCTGAATGGAGGCCTGGAGAATGATGGACTCCTTGTCCCGGTCCTTGGAGACGTAGGCCATGCGGTGTTCCACCGCCCCGGCAGGATCAGCTATGACGGTATCCTTTCCGTCCTGGTGGAGAACAACGCTGCCGGTCAGGGTCTTCTCCAGGCCGAACAGCACCCGGCCCAGCTCGTGCATACCGCAGTTGGAGAGTCCGCCGAAGCCCAGGATCTCGCCCCTGTGCAGCGTCACATCGATGTTCTTGAAGAAGGGACGCAGGGAGACGTGCCTGGCCTCCAGCAGCACCTCGCCGCTGTGGGATCCGTCGTAATCGGATCGGAAATAGTCGCCCTGAAGCTCCCGGCCGATCATCAGGGAGCGCATCCTCTCCACGGACATGCTCTCCCGGTCCAGGGTGTCGATAATCAGGCCGTCCCGGAGGACGGTGATCGTGTTGCACCGCTCCATCAGCTCATCCAGATCGTGACTGATGAACAGCACCGCCCGGTTTTCCTTCTGCATCCGTTCAATGAGTTCGTAAATGAGCCTGCGTCCCTTCGCCGCCAGGGCGGTCGTCGTCTCGTCAATGATGAGGATATCCGGCTTGCCGACCATAGCCCGGGCAATCTCCACAATCTTCCTGTCCTCAAAGTTGAGCTGCTCGATGTTCATGCGGCCTTTGATCTCCGGGACGCCGATTTCCGCCAGTACCGCGTCCGCCTCCCGGTAGATCCTCTTCCAGTCCAGGAAGCCGAATCTGGTAAATTGCTCCAGACGTCCGGCAAAAATATTGGATGCCACGTCCAGTCCCGGAAGGGTGGCCGCCTCCTGAACAATCATGGCAATCCCGTGATTCTGCGCGTCCACCATGCTGTGCGGCGTGTATTTTTCCCCGTGGAGGAAGAGTTCTCCGCTGTCCATGCCCAGAGCGCCCGCCACAATGGAGGAAAACGTGGATTTGCCGGAGCCGTTCTCGCCGATCAGGCCGCGAATTTCCCCGCGGTGGACCTCCACATCCACATCGATCAGTGCCCGCGTCGGGCCAAATGCCTTGCATACTTTCCGTGCCGAAAGGATCAGTTCATTTTCCATCTTCAAACCTCACTCCCCTGGGCTGGGATCATCGCCGTCCTGCGGCGGCTCTCCCTTCCCTTTGACCGGTTCACGCCATTATTCGCCGGTTGACACTCGGCGCGATTTATTGTACAATGGCCCATACCGAAAAACAATGTCAGGCCTTCTATGAAAAAAGTTGCGATGTGTCATATCTTGTACTATTTATAGCAATCATCAGAATTCCTGGCAAAAGCTCGGGGGTACAAAGTGCGCATGGCCGCGTTGTCGTCCTTGGCGGGCGTCAGCCCGCCTGCGTCCTCCGCCTTGCCCTGCGCCCTTTGTCCTCCCCTCCTTTTTTGTCATGAATTCTGAAGCTTGCTATAGAAAGGCGGAAAATCCGTGCAGGAATCCCTCCAGCCCTCCCCCTCCTCCAGCTTCGCTGTCTGGAAAACGATTGCAAGTGCGCGGCGCATCTCTTCCTCTCTGTCTGTTGACGTCCTGTCGGTCAGTGAGCAGTATGGCATCACCTACCTGGTGGCAAATTGCGGCGGTGTGCGCCGCTGGACCTATTCCGGTGAGGAAATGCGCAGCATTTCCCAGATATATCCCTTTGAGCAGCAATACCATTCTCATGAGTATTACGAGCTTTTATACGTGCTGGACGGAACGGTCAACGAATGGCTCGAGACAGAATGTCTGTGCCTGCGGCGGGGAGACGCGGTTCTTCTGGACAAGAATATCCGCCACGCCGAGCAGTATCTGAGCAACGCGAGCTGTGCCTTTTTCTGCATGGACGATCAATGTGTGCGGAATCTGCTGGCAAACGACTCCCCTTTTTCAGAGGGGCAGACCGTCATGCACTTTCTGATGAACCATCTGGCGCCGGACAGCTGCGCGGTGAAAGCCTACTGCCACTTCACCGCGATACCGACGGAAACCAGGCTCCTCCCTGTAGAAAGGGAGGCCAACGCCATCATAGAAGAAATGATTACCAAACGGCCCGGCTACTGGCTGCTGATCCAGGGTTATCTGCGCAGGATATTGGGCCTGCTGGAAACTCCCAGCGTTTACCGCAACGCTCCCGTCTATAAAGTCATCGGCGGCAGGCACAAGCTCACCAGTGAGATCCAGCTGCAGGTCGAAGCCCGCCAAGGCATGATTTCCAAGCACGAGCTGGCGGCGCTGCTGAATTACAACACGGCCTATCTGTGCCGTTTCATCAAGCAGAACTTTGGCAAAAGCTACTCGGAATACTGCCTTTCCGTGCGCCTGCACTACGCCGCGCAAATGCTGCGCGAGACGAGGTGGAGCGTAAGCGCGATCTGTGATAAGCTTGGTTTTTCCAACCGCACATATTTTTATAAGGCTTTTGAAAAAGAGTATCATACCACCCCGGGCAATTACCGGAACGCAAACCGGTAGCTTCCACCGTCCCGGAGAGGGATAAAGCATCGCCGCCTGCTGGGGAGAGTCCCCGGCAGGCGGCGCTGTTTTATCTGTCTGCTTATTTTATCTGAATTCCGGCAGGCCGAAAGCGGCCCGCGATTTCCCCGGTCAGGGGTCTCATCCGCCGCAGGAAAGCTGCAGCAGCTCCTCAAAAACAGCCTCCAGCTTCTCCGGATCGTTGTCGTAATCCGCAAACCCCCGGAAGACCTTGGCGATCAATTTGTCGTGGGCAGCCTCGTCTTTCTTCCGCAGCGCCCAGAGCAGCGCGGCTTCCTCCGCCCCCCGGCGTTCTGCCTCCAGGCGCATACTGAGCCAGCAGCCGTCCGTTCCCGGATAGACGATGAAAGCGTCCCCGCAGGGGAATTCCGTGCCGATGCCGGTCCAGTTTTCGCAGCTGGTTTTTGCAAAGGGCTTTTTCACACCGGCGAACTGGTTGAAGCCCCAGTGCAGATACCCGGAGATCCGGTTGGCGGCGCAGCCCCAGAACAGGAGCCGCCCATTGGCCAGAGGCTGATCCAGGAAGCGGTTGAGCCACTTTCCCTCCGGGCCGCAGCAGACGTAGGTCCATACCTCGTCCCCCAGGGCCATGGCGGCATCAAAATTCTTCTTTTCGCGCTCATAGCCGTCGGTAATCGGCACCATGATGTCCACGCCGCCGCGGAAAAGGGTAGTCTTCACCGCCTCGATGATCCGCACGCCCGGCAGATACCGCCGCACGATGTTGGCCGCCAGGAAGAACTGGGTCCGCCGGGCCTGCATGCCGGCATCGGACCGGACATGGACGTCCGGCTCGTCCATCACATGAAAAAGCACCTTATCCTGCCAGCCGTGGCGGGTGAGAAAGGCGGCGAAGTCCCGCATCTCACAGCACAGCAGCTCGTAGCCCTCTTTGGAGTCAACGGATACGCTGGGGTCCGCCCCGCATTTCAGGTCCGCCGAGTACATGTCCGGGGAGCCGTCCGGCTGCACGCCCCGGCAGATGAGGCCGCCGGTCTCCAAGGTCTCGAAGCCCTCGTCAAAGAAGACCTCAATCAGGGGAGCCAAGTCCTCAAAGTCGAAGCGGTAGGGCTTCTCCGGTCTGGCCACGGGCCGGCCCTCGTGCATCCAGAAGAGGAACACCTTCTGGTGGCAGCGGCGCATGGCCCGGGCATAGTCCCGCAGCAGAGGCTCGAACCCCGGCTCGTTCCGCTTGACGCCGTGCTGGGCCTCAATGGACTCCACGCTGAACCAGTTGGTCTTGCCAAAGACCTCCTCACGGAACTCCACGGGGTACACGTGGCAGTCCAGAATACAGGTATGCGTCAGCTCTCCGGCGCGGATGGTCAGGGGGATCTCATAGTGCCCCGCCGGGAGACCGGCCCTTGGGACCAGGCAGAGATAGGCGCAGCACCGTCCGTCCTCCGCCGGGATGCCGCCGTCCGGCAGGGGCCGCAGGCAGTCCAGCACCCAGAAGGGGGCCTTCCGGATGGCGTAGTCCGGGCAGGTTTCCGGCAGCAGCACCATGGCGCCGCCCTGGTCCACGCCGTTGCCGGTGTTATAGTCCACCGGGACCTTCACCAGCTGATAAAATTCCACGTCAAATCCCGGGGCCTCCGCCTCTACCCGTCCGGCCTCCGCCGGACATTCAAACAGCAGCTGCAGCCCCGCCTTTCCGTTGCGTGCCGCGGCGGTGTGCAGCGTCTCCGGCAGAGGGGACAGGGGGGTATCCGGAAACAGGAACTCGGTCTTTGCTGAGAGATAGCCGTTCATTGATTCATCCTCCTGCATAAAGGGGCACAGGCTTCCACCTGTGCCCCCGGTTTTATGGCATGATCGCTATGATAAAGGGTCCCGCTTATTTTGCGGACTCATTGACAGCCTTGATGACATCCTCCAGGCCGTCGGTCTTGTAGTTGTCCAGAATCTCGTTCCACATCTCTTCCACGGGGCGGTCGCCGACCATGATGTTCAGCATGTCCTCGCCCATCTTAATGCGGAAGTCGCTGTTCAGGTTCATGAACGCCTGGGTGTAGGCCCGGTCAAAGGTGGGCATGACATCCTCACAGGCCCTGCCCAGATCGGTCAGCTCCGTCTTCCAGTCCTCATACCAGTCGGGGTAAACATAGGGCTGAACATAGCCGTTGGGCAGCTCGGGGCACCAGGAGACCAGGTTGCCGAACAGCTCGCAGGAGGGATAGACCTCTACGGCCGCCTTGTTGTCGATGAATTCCAGCTTTCCGTCCACGATCTGATAGCTCTCGCCCTCGTTGCCGAAGCGGCCCTTCAGGGCGCCCTCGCCGGAGACCAGGTAGTCGTAGATCATCAGCAGACGCTCCATCTTGGCATCGTCCACGTTGGCGGAGAACATGGTCTCGCTCCAGGCGTAGTCAATGGCCCAGTAGTAGGTGTTGCCGTCCACGGAGGGCATCAGGTTCAGGTACTTGACGTCCTCGTTCATGTCGTGGCCATAGGTGCCGGGCCAGTCGTTGATGTGCTGCTTGACCTGGTTGTCGGTGGTACACAGCGCGGCGGCGCGGCCGCCCAGGAACTTGGCGTTGCTCTCGGCCAGAGTAGCCATGGCCATGTCGGGATCAATGGTCCCCTCGGTGTACATATCCCGCAGCAGCTGGAAGGTGGGCAGCGCGTCATCGCCCAGGTTCTTGCCGCCGAAGTAAGCGGGGACGTATGTACCGCTGCCGTTATCCACCCAGTTGAAGACGATGCCTTCCAGTACCGCGCCGGGCATACTGTAGCAGCAGAAGGGGAAGACCAGATAGTTCATGGCGGGGGCGGTCATGCCGCCGATGCTCTTGCCCTCGGGATCGGCGGCCATGATCTTGCGGATCATGTCACGGAACTCGTCCCAGGTCTCCGGCTCCTTGGTGACGCCGGCCTTCTGGGCCAGATCCCAGCGGTAGAGGATGATGCGGTCCTTCACGGTCTCGGCCTGCTCCTGATAGGTCTTGCGGAAGATGCAGTACAGATCGCCGTCGATCTTGCAGCCCTCAGCGGCGGGGCTGTCCAGGTAGGCGGACAGATTGGGATAGGCGGACAGATCCTCGGGGATGGAGCGGATGACACCCTCGCGGGCCCACTTGCCGAAGGTGGCGGAGGCCCGGAAGTCGGCGCAGAACACATCGGGCAGGGAGTCCGTGGCGGCCCAGGTCTGCTCCTTCTCATAGTAGTCGTCCCATGTGACGTTCATGGGCTCGAAGGTGACGTTGAACTTCTCCTCGATGAATTTCTGGATGTCGTCGCCGCACAGGGCGGTCTCTACATCCCAGTAACCCACGGAAATGTCCATGTGTTCCAGTTTGCCGCTGTCAGCGGTGCCGCCGCTGCTGTCATTACCGGCGGGCGTCTTGCTGCCGCTGTCGGGCGTCTTGCTGTCGCCGCCGCAGGCTGCCAGGGACAGCACCATAACCAGCGCCAGCAGCAGAGAGATGAGCTTCTTCATGTTGTGATCCTCCTCAATTTCTTCTGAATGATGACTATGATCCAACGCCGCCGCGTTTCCGGGGGCGTAAAATCCGGACGTGGGTTACTCCTTGATGCCGCCCACCATGACGCCCTTGACAAAGTGCTTCTGCACGAAGGGATAGACGCACAGGATGGGAATGGTGGTGACCACGATGGTTGCCATCTGCACGGCGGTGGAATTGACCTTCTGGTGGCCGGAAATGAACTGTTTGGCCGCGTCGTTGAGGGTGTTGGACATGCTGATGAGTACGTTGCGGAGATAAATTTGAAGGGGGTACAGGGCGGCCTTGTTGACGTACAGGTTGGCCAGATACCACTCATTCCAGCGCTCCACGGCGTAGAACAGAATGAAGGTGGCCATAAAGGGCAGGGAGATGGGCAGCACGATTTTCGTCAGGATGATGAATTCGTTGGCCCCGTCAATGCGGGCGGCTTCCAGCAGGCTCTCCGGCAGGGACATAAAGTAGTTTTTCATGATGATGAGATAGTAGGTGCTGATGGCGCTGGGCAGAATCATGACGAAAATGTTGTTAATCAGTCCCAGCCCCTTGATGACCATATAGGTGGGGATCAGGCCTCCGCTGAACAGCATGGTGAAAATAATCAGGTTCAGGAACACCCTGCGTCCCAGCAGGTATTTCCGGGAGAGGGCGTAAGCGCCGAAGACCGACAGGGTCATATTGAGGGCGGTGCCCACGACGGTGATGAATATCGTGTTGAGCAGGGAGCGGAAGAATTTGGGCTCGTTGAAGATGGCCTTGTAGCCGGTGAGGTCGAAGGCGTAGGGCAGCAGGTACAGCGGGTGATTGGCATAGGTGATGGTGTCAGCAAAGGACAGGATCACCACCTGATAGAACGGGAAGATCGCGGCCAGGGCCATCAGCCCCAGGATGACCACCAGCACATAGTCCAGCGCGGAGGTCCTGCCGATGCGGTAGCCCTTGCGGGCATGTCTTTTCATAGGATGCTCCCCCTTCCTGTCACAGCAGGCCCTGCTCGCCTGCGGAGGTGACGATCTTGTTGGTGGTCACGATCATGAACAGGCCCACCACCGACTTGAGTACGCCGATAGCCGTGGAGTAGCCGAAGTTCATGATGCCGGTGGTGAATGTCTCCCGGAAGATGTAGGTATCGATGGTATCCGCCACGGGGTAGACCGGGGAGGAGTAGGTGTTGAATATCTGATCGAACCGGCCGTTGGTCAGCAGGCTGCCCACCGCCAGGATCAGCATGATGCAGATAGTGGAGCGGATGGCCGGCAGGGTGATGTGCCATATCTGCTGCAGGCGGCTGGCCCCGTCGATGCTGGCAGATTCATACTGGTCCTGCTCCACGCTGGTGATGGCCGCCAGGTAGATGATGGACCCCCAGCCCACTTCCTTCCAGATGCCGCTGAACCAGATAAACCAGCGGTAGCCGCTCTCGCTGGTGATGGGAGACGCGGCGGACATGCCGAACAGCCGCAGGATCTGGTTGATGGCGCCGGTGGAGGCAAAGATGTTGGTTAGGATCCCCGCCAGCACCACCCAGGAAATGAAGTGGGGGAAGGTGACGGTGGTCTGCACAAACTTTTTCATCCTCCGCAGCCGCAGCTCGTTGAGCATCAGCGCCAGGGCGATCTCGCAGGGCATACTGATGAGAATGCCGCCGATGCCGAAGACCAGCGTGTTTTTCAGGCCCCGCAGAAAGTAGCGGTCGGAGAACATCTTGGTGAAATTCCCCATTCCGATCCACGGGCTGTCCCAGATGCCCAGCTTGAAGCTGTAGTCCTTGAATGCCAGTACCAATCCGCCCATGGGGGCGTAGCAGAAGATGAGATACCATGCCAATACCGGCACCAGCAGCAGATACAGCAGCCAGTCATTTTTCAGCCGGTTCATGATCTTTGCCCGCCGGCGCCGGGGATCCAGGGACAGGGGCGGCGCTTGTTTTTTTGCAGCGGTTTTCATAAATCAGTCGTTCATCCTTTCTTAACATTTGTAGTGAAAGTATACCATTCACTCCTTTTTTGCTCAATGGAATTTGTATATGTTTTCAACTTTTTCTGACGGCTTCCGACTTGTTCTTTTTTCATTTTTGCCGGGGTCCCTCATGAAATTATTTCATAAAAAGAGAAAAATGGAATATTTTGCGCGCCGCCTCCCGTATTCAACAATTATCTCCGCCGGTCTCTTGCGTTAAATTAGTAAAAATGCTAAAATAGAGAGAAGGAAAGGGGGGCCTCCCATATGAAGCGGCGTTTCCAGTCGATCGGCATCCGGCGGGTGTTCTATATTTACGCGGCACTGCTGGCGGTGCTGATGCTGCTGCTCAGTCTGGCCCTGATCCGGGAAAGCGAGCGCTCCCTGGTCAACTACACGCTGCTGCACGCCCAGAAGAACAGCGAGGTGCTGCAAACCAGCATCGACCAGGCTGCGGTGCAGATCCGCGCCGCCTTCACGGTGCTGCGCCGCAGCGAGTCCTTCGACGCCGTACTCCAGGCCACCCGGTATTCTCATATCACCTACCAGGTCTCCAAGGACTACTTTGACGCCATTTCCTCCAAATCCGGCCTGCCCAGCGGGACGTCGGTATCGTTAAGCACCGGCCTGCTCTCCACCTCCCCGATCTTTCTGCCCGAGGAGCTGCGCGAGCTGGACAGCCGGATGCCCAGCACCCATAACGCCACCCTCATCACCACCCAGACCCCCACCATTCCCATTGCCGAGCCGGACCAGCTGACCTTTGGCTTCGGATACTTCTCCAACGGGCGCAGCGTGGGAAACGTCTACATCTCCCTCTGGATCCCCAGCCTCACCGCCCAGCTGCCCCAGAGCCAGCAGGAGGGACTGTACTTCATCCTGGCGGATCAATGGAGCAATACAATTTTTCTCAACGGCGGCGCCGTCCCCGCGGAACTCCAGGAGAGCCTGCGGGAGGCCGTCCTCCGCCACGGCGCCGGCGGACAGGGCGCTTCCCCCTTCCAGGGCCAGCGCTATGTGGTCCAGCCGGTAAAAATGGACAGTATCGGCTGTACGCTCTACAGCGTCACGGATACCGCCGCCGCCCGGGCGCCTCTGCGGAGCATCTATCTCTATACCCTCTCCATCCTGCTGGTGCTGGTGGCGGTGGCGCTCACCGGCAGCCGGTATCTCCACCGGACCGTCATCAAGCCTCTGGACCGGTTCGGAGAGTACATTACCGGTCTGCGGGAGGAGGGCAGCGTGCTGGAACGGCAGCCCCCCGCCCTGCCGCCCGGCGGCTGTACCGAGATCCAGAGCATCAAGGGGGAGTTTTTCGCCCTGCTCACCTCCATCAACCGGCTGTCCCTGGAGGTCCAGCGCCAGAACGAGGACCTCCACCAGGCGGAGCTGCTGCGCAAGGATATTGAGATCGAGCAGCTCCGCAGCCAGATCAACCCCCACTTCCTGTACAACACCCTGGAGCTGATCCGTTCGGACGCCATCGACGGACGCATTGACCAGGTTTCCTCGATCACCGCCGCCATGGGAAAGCTGTATCGCTACTCCATCAAGGGCGCACCCATCGTCCTGCTGAGCGAGGAGCTGGCCTATGCCCAGGCCTACCTGAAAATCCAGCAGGAGCGCTTCGCGGACAGGATCACCGTACTGTACAATATCTCCCGGGAGGCCCGCGCCGTCTCTGTGCCCAAGATGATCCTCCAGCCTTTAGTGGAGAACGCCATTGTACACGGCATCGAGCCCTCCGGCGGCGCGGGCACCCTCTTCATCGGCGCCTCTGTGGAGGAGGGCTTTCTGACAATATCCGTCCGGGACAACGGCGCGGGCATCCCCGCCGAAAAGCTGGAGGCACTGCGCAGGCAGCTGGCTGCCCACGACAGGGGCAGCGGCTATGTGGGGCTGACCAATGTCAGCAGCCGGCTGTACCTCCAATACGGGGACCGGTGCGCTTTCCGGATATCCAGCCTTCCCGGCGACGGGACGTCCATTTCCCTGCGGATCCCAACGGATTTTTTTGCGCCTGAGGCGCAAAAAACGCCGGACCGTGACGGCCCGGCGAACACTCGCTGACAATTATTGCGGCCGGCCGGTATTGACCAGCCTTTGAAAGACACCTTTCAGGATACAGGCGCCGGCTTTCGCGGTAACGGAGCATCCCGCCAGCAGCCACAGCATCAGCAGCCTGCCAAACAGCTCCACATCCAGCAGCAGCACAATCAGCGGCAGCGCCGCCAGCAGCCCCAGCAGCAGCGTCCTTGGCAGCGCGGTGATGCTGAGAATCAGCGCGTTTTTCAGCATACGCAGGGTGGTATCCTCGTACACGGCGATCATGGGAAACACATACAGCCCCGTCCCCGCCAGAAGCAGGGCCCCCAGATAGAGCAAAACCGTCACAATGGCCGGCACGGACTCCAGGGCGGCGATCAGCCGGAAGTCCAGCGCCAGCACCACTCCCGCCCCAGCCAGAAGGAGCCAGATAACGGTAGCCTGACGGAAGCTCCGGCGGAACCCGGAGAAAAACAGGCGGACTGCCCCGTCCCCCTCCCGCCGGCGCAGATACGCGCCATACAGCGCGGACCAGGCGGCTCCGGCGGTGACCAGAGGGATGCAGCACAGAAGGAAGCACAGATTCAGCAAAATGATATCCGACAGAGCCGTCAGCCCCCGCATGACCGCCCCATCCGGGTCAAATAAATGTTTCATACGAATCAATTCCCCCTCGTTTTTGGTGGTATAGCTGCACTTGAAAAAGCGTAAATGGGTTCTTCTCAAGTGCTTTGACTATAACACAGACAGCTCCCCAGAGCAACAGAAAATATTCTTACGGAAAAAGGAGGACTCCACATGCGGCAGGTACTTTTGGTAGACGATGAGGCTGCCGTGGCCAATTCGCTGCTCCATGGAATTGACTGGACTTCCCTGGGTCTGACCGTGTCCGGTGTGGCCATGAACGGATTACAGGCGCTGGAGTACATTCAAAAGAATCCTGTAGATATTGTCATCACCGACATCCGCATGGCGGAGCTGGACGGCCTGTCCCTCAGCCAGCAGATCTACCAGATGAACCGGAACATCCAGACCATCATCATCAGCGGCTTCGCGGAATTTTCCTACGCCCAGAAGGCCCTGTCCTACGGGGTCATCGGCTACGTACTCAAGCCCGTCGAGTATGCGGAGCTGACCCGGTATCTGAAGCTGGCCGTTCATAAGCTGGACCGCCGCCGGGACTCCGGCCAGAACGGCCTGCTGGACGCCCTGTACCAGAATCACGCCGGCAAGCTGCGTCAGCTGCTGAAGGCTCAGGGGCTGGAGGCGGGCCAGTATTATACCGCCGCCTCTGTCAGCGGACAGCCCCTGTTCGGCGCGGACGGGAAGGTGCTTGCGGTCCGGATGGGCTACAAACGGTACGGCTACATCGCCGCCTCACCTTTTGTCCAGCCGGTTCTGCGGAATCTGCCGGACGATCCGGGCTGCAGCGGGTTCAGCTTTATCCGCAATCCGGTGCCCATCCAGAAGCTCGGCCCCGCCCTGAAACGGCTGAGCGTCTCAGCCTTCCACTACTTTTTTGATCCGGACCACAAAATATTTCCAGGCGTCCGGCACAAGGCCCGGCTGCCCTATCCGGCGCTGGTCTCCGCCGCCGCGGAGCAGGATGCGCCCCGCCTGATCGGGCTTCTGCAGAAGATAGGCGCCCTCCCGCCGGAGGATCTGTCCCTCAATGAGGCGTGGCGCTTATACAACACCCTGGCGGACAGCGAATTCTGCGGTCCGTCGGTAGCCCTCGATGATATTTACAGTCCAGAGCATCTGGTCTTCTGCTTCGGCACCTTTCAGCATATGATTCAAACCCTCTGCACGCGGCTGGAGGAGTGTTCCTCCGCCCAGCCGGACGGGAAGCTGTCCAACTCCGCCTTTCTGCACATGCTCCGGTTTGTGGAGCAGCATCTGTCCGAAAACTGTTCCCTGCAGCTCATTGCCCGGGAGATGAACATGAACGCCAACTACCTGGGGCAGCTGTTCAAGCGGGAAACGGGGAAGACCTATTCCACCTATGTCACGGAGCTGCGCATCGAGCGGGCCCGGGAACTCCTGGCCTCCGGGGAGATGTCCATCAACGAGATTGCCGCCGCCCTGGGCTTCAACGATTACTTCTACTTTCTCAAGACCTTCAAGCGCGTCTCCGGCTGCACGCCGAAGCAATACCGGCAGCGGCAGGAAACCGGCGGCCTGCTGGACCTGTCCGCCGGAGCGGAATGAGTGCCATGCGGCGTATGCCGGATTTAGGGAAGTTTTTTACTCCTGTTCAACCCCTTCCATTATCAGAAAACTCCTCTGAAATCGCTGATTTCAGGGGAGTTTTCTGCAAGAAGCCCCATGGTTGCCATTACACACGGGGATTCCGCCCAGGCGGAATCCCCGTGTGCTGCTCTCTCAAACGCGCTGGCCGCATCTCTTTTCCTGCAGGGCGGCTATGGCCAGCTCTGCGGAACGATTTACGACCAGCTCCTCAGGAAACCCGGTTTCCCGGAGCAGTGCCAGGGCGCTTGTGTGTCTGAGAATATCACATTCCGCATGGGCATCGCTGCTGACAATGATTCTGGCACCGTATTTTACGCAGCACTCCAGCATTCTTATGGCGTTATGACGGGTGTCCTTCCGGTAGCTGTCCGGACGAACGGAGGCCTCGTTCAGTTCCAGCAGTACGCCGTGTTCTGACGCGGCTTGTGCCAACACACCGAAATCCACCGGGTAGAGCCCGTCATCGGGGTGGCCGATGATATTCACCTTGTCGTTCTCCATGACATTCAGATAAGCCCGGGTATTCTCCTCCAGTGTACCGGGAGTGAGGCAGACGTCGTGCATACTGGCTACCGCGAAATCCAACGGGGCGGTAAATGCCGGTTCCAGGTCTACATTGCCCTCCAGATCGATAATATTCAGCTCACAGCCGAACAGAAGGCGAATGCCGAACAGCTCCCGCGGTATGCACCGGCTGGAGCGGAAATAATGCCGGCTGGCCGAACCTTCCATAGCGGGAGCGTGATCGGAGATTCCCAGGAGCTGAACACCCTTTTCGCTGGCTGAACGCGCCATTTCGTAGATGGTGTTGTACGCATGGCCGCTGGCTATGGTATGCGTGTGGAGATCCACTACGTCAGTCATGGTTTCCCCAGCCTCCTTTTCTAAACTCCCGATAGTACCCCAGGATCATTTCCGGGTAATCGCTTTCAATCATGTCCACCCGAAGCGCCAGGGCCTCAGCCAGCCGCTCTCTGGTGTTCACCACACTGCCGTCTACCAGATAACCCGCCCGGTGAAGCTCCTCCACCAGTCCGGCACTGAGGTTATCCAGAAAGCACAGATAGATCATGGCGCCCATATCTTTCATAAGTCCCACCGGGTCGTGGGGGACATGGGGGACAATCAGGGCCAGCCTGACCCGGGGTTCCAGGCTGGTGATCCGCTTCAGCGTGGCGTGGTCTGTGCCAAAGACAATGCACATTTCGAAAAAGTCATGCCTGCGAAGGGCCTCCACAATCCTTTGCGCCAGAACAGGCATTGTGTCATGCATTTCCAATTCCCGGCTCTTGATCTCCAGAAGGACGCCCATTCCCTGCTCCCTGCACCAGCCCAAGGCCTCATCCAGCGTATTCAGCGCAAAAGCCGCCTTCAGCTGTGCCACGGTATAGTCCCGGACCCTGCCGAACAGAGGGGAATGCAGTCCAAGGTCAAGATCGTGGTAGATCACGGCCTGACCGTCGGCGGTCAGCTGGACGTCGATCTCGATGTAATCCACACCGCTTCCCAGTATCTGAGCGAAGTTTTCCAGCGTATTTTCCCGAACCTCCGACAAATGTCCCCGATGGCCGCCAATCAGGAGCCGCTTTCCGGCCCCGGAGGCGATGGTTTCCAAAAATGTCATGCCGCTATTGCTCCAATCCAATATTGACACCGCTCTCTGCTTCAAAAATGTTGTAGATACCGGTAATTTGCAGCCATACATAGGGGTTTCTACCGGCAGCCAGCCGCTTATAGGCCACAAAACGCTCGTGGTCCTCAGGAACGGTAACCCGGACAAAGCTGTTTCCAACCATGCCGGAAACCAGAAGCTCCTTTCCCAGATTTTCAACAATCTGAAGCTTCATCTGCATGGACTGGGGACGTCTTTCCGTCTCAACGGACATCAGGTGGCTGCGCACGCCGATTTTGACATCCCTTCCGGCGTATTTCCGGCCTCCGGCCCTGTCCTTGGCCTCCAGGGCCAGCTCAAATCCGTCGCCGCAGACGCAGACGCCGCCGGCATCCAGCCTGGCGTCCACGAAATTCATGGGCGGGTTGCCCATGAATTTGGCAACGAACAGATTGGCGGGGTAGTGATAGAGGTGTTCCGGAGTATCGTACTGCTGGATCCGGCCGTTGTCAAGGATGGCAATTTTGTCGGCAATGGCCATGGCCTCCTCCTGGTCGTGGGTGACAATGATGGAGGTGATTCCCGTCTCCTGCTGAATCCGGCGGATCTCATCCCGTATCTCAATCTTCAGCCGGGCGTCCAGGTTGCTCATCGGTTCGTCCAGAAGCAGCACGTCCGGCTCCTTTACCAGCGCCCTGGCCATGGACACCCGCTGCTGCTGGCCGCCGGAGAGCTGGGAGGGCTTCCGCTCAAGCAGCGGCTCAATCTGGAGCATTCCGGCAATTTTCCGGGCCTTGGCGTAGCGCTCCGCCTTGCCCATGCCCTTCTGCTTCAGGGGAAAGGCAATGTTGTCGATCACCTTCAGGTGGGGGTAGAGCGCATAGGATTGAAATACCATACCAATGTTCCGGTCCTTGGGCTGAAGATTTGTTACGTCCTTCTCACCGAAGTAGACCTTGCCCGAGGTGGGTTCCAGCAACCCGGCAATGCAATTCAGCGTGGTGGTTTTGCCGCAGCCCGAGGGACCCAGCAGAGCCACAAACATGGAATCTTCAAATACCAGGTCCATATCGTCCAGGGCCACGGTCTTGGGATCGTACTGCTTGCGCAGCTTTTCAATGCGGATCATATACCTTTACCTCCTGAGAAGCCGCCTTTCATAAGGGACTTTTGAGAAATAATGAAGAAGAGGAGTACCGGCAGCATATACACCAGCGCCATGGCGGAGAAGATGCCGTAATCTGCAATCATCTGATCGTTCAGGCTCAGGGTCCTGAGGTAGGTAGCCATAACGGGCACCTTGCCGGTGAGAATCAGCGTATTAAAAAGCAGATAATTGGACCAGGCGCTCATAAAGGAGAACATCCCGATGGAGGCAATGCCGGGCTTCACCAGATGCACAATCACCTGAAAGAAGGCGGTAAGCCGGTTGCAGCCGTCCACCAGGGCGGAATTTTCCAAATCCTGCGGAATGTCATTGAAAAAATTCCGGATAACGAAGGTGGAGCCGGGCAGCCGCAGGGCGATGGCGACCAGCACCACGCCCGTCATCGTGTTCAGGAGCTTCATTCCCATCAGTATATAGAGGATGCTGATGAGCAGAAGCACACCGGGAAAGAGGCGCAGCAGAAGGAGCATCTTCTGCAGAACGGAACGGCCGGTAAACTGGATGCGGCTCAGAGCGTAGCCGGCCATGAGGCTGATGACCACTTCCGTCAGGGTAACGCAGGCGGTAAACAGCACCGTATTGGCAAAGGAGGGCCCCATGGCAGGCACGGTATACTGGCCAAGCACAATGGTCTCATAAAGAAAGCGGAAATTCTGCACGGAAAAGTGTCCGTCCACGAAAAAGGCCTGGGAGAAGAAGGAGACATAGATCAAGAAAATAGGCAGGCACAGAAGTACCATGGCAGCGACGGCAATATGCTCCTTCCGCATTTCATAGGCGGGCCGGGTTTCATTTTTATGCCGCATCGTTCTGCGCCCCCCTTTCCATCCGGGCATTGATGACGCTGATGGCAATCATCAGCACCAGCACCATAGCGATTAGTATCAGGGAGATGGCTGCGCCGTAGCCGTACTTGCCGTTGATAAATGCCTTGTGGTAGGCCGAGAGGGCCCACACCTCGCTGGCTACGCCTGGACCGCCGTCTGTAATCAGAAGGATCGTGGTATAGTCGGTGAGCAGGCCAAGGGTCTCCCAGAGAGCAATGAACATGATATGGAAGCGCAGGTTGGGCAGAATGATGGACCTGACAACTTCCCATTCCTTTGCCCCGTCTACCCGCGCAGCCTTGAACTGATTCTCCGGGATGGAGTTGATGGCGCTGGAAAAAATCGTGGTTCCATAGGCAATGCTGGTCACCAGCTTGGCGATGATGACCACCTGCATGGGATAGTTTGCGATCCAGTTCACAGGAGAGCCGGCGCCGCTGACAAACATATAGATCCGGTTCAGCGCGCCGCCGGAGGTGGAGCCCAGAAGCCAAATCCACAGCACCGAATAAACCACCGCCGGGGTAATCATGGGAATCATCAGCACACCCTTGAAAAAGCTGGAAATCCGCTCCGTCTTAATAAAGTACGTGGTCAAAATGGCAAACATCAGATCAATCGCCAGGACAGCCAGAATACAAACGCTTACATAAACCGCGGTGTTTTTCAGGATAATCAGGGTGTTGGGGTCCCGGAAAACCCGCTCAAAATTTTTGAGTCCGGCAAACGTCCAGATAAAAGATTTGTCCAAATCGGTAAAAGCCATGACGACCGTCAGAACAGCCGGAAAAATATACAATATGGTGACCAGAACCAGGAAAGGAGACAAAAAGGTATATGCTTGGATGTTGTTTTTCCGCTTCATGTTATCAGCCTCCTTTGGCTTTCAAAACCACCGGAGGAGCCACGTCAGCCGGCGGCTCCTCCGGGTCGTTTCGCAATACAAGTTACTTGAAGATAATTTCGTCCGCATCCAGATTCAGCTCCAGCTGAATCTTCATGTCAGCAACGGCAGCCTCAGGGGTGATGGTACCCAGCTCCAGCTGGACAACCTCCGTGTGGAGCTGTGCGTTAAAGGTGTCCATTCCGGCTATGCTGGGCACCGCAATGGCGTGATCGGCCATATAGCCCACATCGCGGACAATAGGGTTGCTCTTGATGGATTCCAGCTCATTGGCAGCCTTGATGGAGGAAAGGGCGAAAATGGTGTCGGCGTGGCCGGCCAGGATGTCGTAGGAACTGCCGGCCAGCTCAGCCAGCAGGTCCTTGCAGATGTCCGGATATTTTGTAGCGGCGCTGATGGCCGTTCCCTGGGGGGCGGCGATAACGAAGGGAGCCTCGTTGTACTGGGAGGCGGGGAACATCATGAAGGCCACGTCCTCGGCAAACTGCTCGGGATCCTTCTCCACAGCCTCGGCCACATACGTGGCGGAGAAAATAGGTCCGTAGTAAGCAAAAGCAGTACCGTCTCCGGCCATGGTGTTGATGGCGGGCCAGCCCTGCTGGCTCAAATCATGGGGTGTGATCTCCCAGGTATTCGCGGCGTCGTAGATGAACTGGAAGAAACGCAGCATGGCCTCCTCGTCGAACACCAGAGTACCGTTCTCATCGTAATACCGGCCGCCCAGGGTCTGAAATACGTCCAGAAAATCAGGGCCGTTGCCGGGGCGGTGGGTAAGCCCCCACTGGCAGGAGCCGTCGGCCTTCACATCCTTGCAAAGCTGGACGAAGTCCTCCCAAGTAAACTCGCCGGAGGCAACCTTGCCCGGGAGGGCGGCGGCTTCCTCCGGAGTCCAGCCGTGCCGGACCAGGACGCTCTTGTTATAGTAAATAACCCGGACAGGCAGATCAAAGGGCATGGCGTAGACGGCGCCATCCACAGTAAAGGGCGGAAATACACCGTTTACAAACGCATCGGTTTTCAGGTCGGAAAGATCCAGCAGCATACCGGAGGCCACCATGTTGGGCACGTCACTGGCGGGGAAGATATCGGGGCAGTTGCCGTTTTTATAGGCGAAAATCAGATTCTGGCTGTATTCGGTCCAGTCGATGCGCTGGTAATCCCGCTCAAACTCAATGTGAATCGGGCGGCCTTCTTCCGCATAACGCTTCTCTAGCCGCTCGGCGGCGGAGATGACAGCCTCGGGGATGGTCGTGAAGTCATAGTTGTGGCCGATTTTCAGGGTAATCGTCTCCTGCTGGGACTCTCCAGGCTCTCCTGGAGGTGAAGCCGGTGTGGTGTCACGGCCGCCGCAGCCGGTGAGCAGCGCGGATGTTATGACCAGAGTCATGAGAGCTGCGAGAATGTGTTTTTTCATGTTTGGTTTCTCCTTTTTCTTGGTTGGTTGATGGCTCATTGGATGGACTTCTTCCGAACAGATCTCGCTTTATCTGAATTTGCATCTGCTGCAAATGAGATAATGGAGGATGGCCTGCGCTGCCTCGCAAATCTTCTGACCCGCCTGCGTGCGGACTTCGTCAAATTCTTCCGGACAAGCCGAAGAACAGCGGAAATATCTGTATTTTCCCGCAGAGAACCGGCTTTAATTGAATTGCATTATACAGGGACGGACGTTGCTTTGTCAATAATTTTAACTGAAATTTTACTTAATATATGTTTTGAACAAATTGCGTAGAAAATCTCGTACAAAATGCACAATCCCCATCCCTCCGGCGGGAGGCAGCTGCGTGCGCTGCCTCCCGCCGGAGGGATGGGGATGTATTCCGATGCTCTTCTCAGTCCTGAATTAAAAGCTTAGGGGTAATTACGGTGGTAATTGTTTCGGTTCTGCCCTGAAGCTGCTCCAGCAGCATCTGAATCGCCTTTTTCCACAGAATATTGGGATATGCTTTCATAATTGCGTACTGTCCCGCCGGAAGCTGCGTGGACTGGATATCCTGGTAAATCAGCAGGCGAACGTCTTTTCCGCTTGTGATTCCGGCTTCCCGCAGTGCCTGGAGTACACCGGCCGCAACAATATCCGAGCCGATAATCAGCGCCGCCGGGACGCTTTCCTGCGCGATCATTTCCTGCATCATACGGCAGCCTGCGGCCTGGGTAAAATCTCCGGTTTTTACCTGAGACGGCTGATATTTCCCCAGTTTTTTAATTAGGGAAAGGGCATGCTCGTTTCTTTTCAGACCAATTGTATACCCGTCTCCCTGAAAATACCCGCCGATGTATCCTACGCTGTCCGCACCGGCAATATAAGGGAGCGCCCGCTCCCAGGCCAGGTCCAAGTTGACCTGGATGCAATCGCTGTCCTCGTTCCGCATACCGCCGTTGATAAAGGTAATGTACCGGGTGGATTTCCGCAGCAGAGAAATTTCATCGGGCGTTAACTCGCCAAAGGCGAAAATCCCGTCAACATCCGCGATTTCTCCCGGCTCCATGCGGACATATTCAATTTTTTGTCCAGGTGCCGCTGTCTCGGAAAAGAATTTCAGCGCGTTCAGGTTTTCATCCTGCTCAGGGTTTACAATGACTTTCCAATCAGCAACGCCAATTCTCAGCGTATTGCCCAGCTTTTTCCTGCGGCGGGGTGATATGTAGCCCAATTCATACGCAGTTTCAAAGATTGCCCGCTTGGTTTCCTCGCTGACGGCAATCGTTTCGTCATTGTTCAGAACGCGGGAAATTGTCGTGGCAGAAACGCCGGTTCTCTTTGAAATATCCTTCAATGTTACCATATACCGTTCCTTCATTCCAGCAGATTGATCTGCCAATAGTCGCGAATGCTGCGCAGAAATGCTATACGCCACATCATCTTACGGCGGATTTTTGCGGCCGGAAGATACGATTTTAGCGTCTGTATTCATAATCGCAGGCGCCGGATGGACGAGGAGCTTTCTCGTCAGACAAGGAAATTTTCCCGTGCAGCGCCGCTTTTAGCGCTAAGCCCGCCGCAGGCGGGCACACGGATGGGGCCGCTGCAGAATCTCATACGGCGGGAAAAGACCGCCCAGACGGCGTGCTGCGGCTGTGAATACAGGTTCTAAATCACCGAGCGCCGTGGCTTCAGCATTATTTCATATCAATTACTCCTGGATTTGCACATACTGCTCCAGGGAATACGGCAAGCCGCCTTCCCAAGAACAGTTTCAATATACCATATTTCCCGGCAAATGGAAAGGAATTTTCTGATACGGTATTTGACTGCGGCTGGACCAAAGCTCCACCTTCTTTCCTTTTGGCGTTTTTATAAAAATCTTGAGCAGCAGCTTTCCGCCTATTGCATATATTTTCTTGACCAATTATGCAACACGTCAATTATAGTGGCTGATTTTTGACTCTTTTTGGTTAAAGCGCCATACACACGGGAATTGCCAATAAAAAACTGTCTAGTTTCCGCCCAAAAAACTTCGTCAATTTATACAAACCAGACAAATAAAAAAAGCACGATATATAAACAACAGGACAACAAACGGCTAGCTTTTCTATGGAAACCCGTAATATAATGTAAATGAAATGGCCGAAACGAGCGGCCGCGCAAAATTTCCATCATCAAATCAGGAGGTTGAACAATGAAAAAGAAGACACTTAGCCTGTTCCTTGCACTGGTCCTCTCCCTGTCCCTGCTGGCCGGATGCGGCGGCGGAGACGAACCGAGCAATCAGCCCAGCGACAACAAGGAGCCCAGCACTGCCCAGCAGCCCAGCGACAGCCAGCCTGCCGACGATCAGCCCAGCGATTCCGGCAAGCAGTATGACGGCGTGAACCTGACCATGTGGTCCATGTGGAACTCTGACGAGCCCCAGGGCAAGGTCATCCAGGAGGCCGTGGCTGCTTTCGAGGAGCAGACCGGCGCCAAGATCAGCGTGGAGTGGAAGGGCCGCTCCGTCAACGAAATTCTCTCCGCTTCCCTGGAGTCCGGCGAGAAGTTTGACATCTTTGAGGACGACTATCAGCGTATCGCCAACATCTATAAGGACTTTACCTACGACCTAACCGACATGGCCGCAGCCGTCAACTACGACAGCTTCAGCTACGCCTGCTTCAACGACACCGTGAAGGAGTGGGCCGGTTTCCTCAACTCCATTGCCGAGCAGCCCCAGGTGGGCGGCATCTTCTATGACAAGGATGCTTTCTCCAAGGCCGGCGTCACCGCCGAGCCTAAGACTTGGACCGAATTCCTGGATGTGTGCCAGAAGCTGAAGGATGCCGGCATCGCCCCCATCGCTCAGGACAGCGCCTACGCCGACTTCGCTTTCTATCACCAGCTGGTCCGCCACCTGGGTGAAGACGCCATCACTGAGCTGGACGCCAACGGCGGCTGGGCAGACTCTGAGGGCGCTGTCGCCGCCGCGCAGGAGATTATTGACCTGCGCAACGCCGGCTACTTCGCCGACGGCGCACCCGACGAGTATCCCAGCAGCCAGAATAAGATCGGCTTCGGCCAGGCCGCGATGATCGTCTGTGCCAACTACGTCACCGCCGAGGTCAACAACGCCACTGGTTCCCAGATCAACTGGGGCCTGTTCAACTATCCCTCCGTGGAGGGCGGTGCGGAGCCCACTGCCGCTTACGCCGGCACCAACTCTCTGGCCATCACCAAGTACAGCGAGAATCCTCAGGCCGCGTTTGACTTCATCATGTTCCTGACTACCGGCGAGTTCGATCAGAAAATGGCAGACACTGCCGCCCAGATTCCTGCTGATGCCCGCAACACTGCCCCCGCCCATCTGAGCGGCACCATCGAGACTCTGCTGTCCGCTGATTCTCCGATGACCTGGTGCAACGGCTTCAACGCCCGCGACGACCTCAAGACCAGCCTCAAGTCCACCATCGTGGAGCTGTACGAGGGCAAGTTCGCCACCGGCGCAGACTTCTGCAAGGCTGTGGACGCCCTGTATTAAGCCATGTCGCAACAGCAGGCGGCGCCCCCGGCGCCGCCTGCTTCTTCTAACCTGAATGAGAAGGAGAAAGCAGCATGAGAAAAAATAAAAGCATGATCTTCTGGTTTTGCCTGCCTGCTGTGCTGTCACTGCTGATTATGTTCGTCTACCCCGTGTGCCGCACGGTGCTGATGAGCTTCTTCCAGGTGGAGAGCCTTACTGCCGGCGTGGCGGATTGGAGCTTCTTCGGACTAGGCAACTATAAGAAAATTTTCAGCAGCCAGAGCTTCCTGGTCTCTATGCAGAACATGCTGGTGATCTGGATCGTGGGCGGCGTGTTCACCCTGCTGTTGGCCATGCTGATGGCGGTGACCGTCACCAGCGGCATCCGGGGCAAGAAGTTCTTCCGGGCCGCCATCTACATGCCCAACATTATCAGCGCTGTGGCTCTGGCGACTATGTGGATTCAGTACATTTTTAACTATGACTTCGGCCTGCTTAACGAACTGGTCAAGCTCTTCGGAGGAGACAAGATCAAGTGGCTGGGCAGCGATATGAAATTCTGGGCCATGACGGCCTCCTTTATCTTCGGCAGTGTGGGCTACTATATGCTCATCTACATCAGCGGCATTGAGGGCATTCCTCAGGACCTCTACGAGGCCGCCACCCTGGACGGTGCGGGAAAGGGCAAGCAGTTCTTTTCCATTACCCTGCCCCTGCTGAAGGGTGTCATCAAGACCTCCATCACCTTCTGGAGCATCAACACCACCACATTCTTCCTGTGGACGAAGATGTTCTCCCCTATTGATACGGAGCAGTCCACGATTGTTCCGGTAGTCTATCTGTACGACATGGTGTTCGGCGGAAAGGGCGTCGTTACCCGGGATGCCGGCGCTGGCGCTGCGGTGGGCGTGGTGCTGACGCTGATTATCATCGCCGTGTACCTCATAACCAACCGCCTCTTCCGAGGCACTGACCTGGAATATTAATTAAGGGAGGAGGAGCGACTATGCGTAAAATTAACTGGAAAAAAGAGGCCCGGCTGCTGCCCGGCTACCTCATCGTCGCGCTGTGGGTTCTGTTCACTGCGGTGATGCTGTTCTGGATCCTGGGGGCCAGCCTGTCTACCTCCCGGGAGATCTTCTCCGGCGAAGTGCTGAAATTCGCGTCCGGCTTCCATTGGGAGAACTATGTCACCGCCTGGCAGGTCCAGAACGTGTCCGTCTTTTTCGGCAACTCCCTGCTGTACTCCGTGGTATCCTGTATCGGCGTGCTGGCCATTGCCGCGCCTGCGGCTTATGTACTCTCCCGCTGGCAGTTCCGGGGCGGTGCGGCCCTGCGCATCGGCCTGGTGGTGGCTATGAGTGTACCCGTCATTATGATTATCATGCCCATCTATGCCCTGGCTACTCAGTGGGGCATCAAGGGCCGGCTGCTGCTGGTGATCCTGTATATCCTCATGCGGGTACCCTACACTGCCATTTACCTGCTGGACTTCTTTTCCACCCTCTCCCGCACCTATGAGGAGGCGGCTTATCTGGACGGATGCAGCGGACCCAAGACCTTCCTGAAGATTATGCTGCCCCTGGTGCAGCCGGCTGTGGTCACCGTGACCATCTTTAACTTTATGTCCGTGTGGAACGAGTTTTTCATGGCTCTGATCTTTACCACCAGCGAATCCACCTATCCCGTGGGCGTAGGACTGCTGAATATCATCAATTCCATGAAGTATACCGGCAATTACGGCGGCATGTTCGCGGCGGTTATCATCGTGTTCCTGCCCACCTTCCTGCTGTATATCTTCATGTCCGAAAAAATCATTGCCGGCGTCACTGGCGGCGGCGTTAAGGGCTGAGCCCGTCTGGAGGAAACTATGAGCGAACAGCGTAATACCGGCCGCGTAACCATCCCCACCGACACAGACGTAGTCTCCGAGACCCTGGAGCTGGTGAAGCGCTGGGGGGCGGACGCCATCCGGGACTGCGACGGCACCGATTACCCCGAGGAGCTGAAAGGCGTAGACGCAAAGGTCTATTCGACCTATTACACCACCCGCAAGGACAACGCCTGGGCCAAGGCCAACCCCGACGAGGTCCAGCAGTGCTACATTATGACGGGCTTCCACACCGCCTCCGGCGGCCCCCTGTCCATCTCCCTGATGCAGGGCATCAGCCGGGAGCTGATGGAACCCAACACCCGGGACGACGTCAAACGCTGGTGGGAGGTCATGGACCGCACCGCAGGGGAACCCCTGCCGCCCGATGCCTGGCGGTACGACGGTGAGACCGGCTGCGTGGTCATCGACGCCCCGGAGGCGTTTCACGACTATACAGTGAGCTTCCTGGCCTACCTCATCTGGGACCCGGTCCACATGTACAACGCCGTTACAAACGACTGGAAGGACTTCGAGCATCAAATTACCTTTGACGTCCGCCAGCCGAAGACCCACGAGTTCACCATGAAGCGGCTGCGGAAATTCATTGCGGACCACCCCTATGTGGACGTGATCCGCTACACCACCTTCTTCCACCAGTTCACCCTGGTCTTCGATGAGCTGAAGCGGGAGAAATATGTGGACTGGTACGGCTACTCCGCCAGCGTCTCCCCCTATATCCTGGAGCAGTTCGAAAAAGAGGTTGGCTACCGGTTCCGTCCTGAGTTCATCATCGACCAGGGCTACTACAACAACCAGTACCGGGTGCCCAGCAAGGAGTTCAAGGACTTCATGGCCTTCCAGCGCCGGGAGGTGGCGAAGCTGGCCAGGGAGATGGTGGACATCACCCACGAGCTGGGCAAGGAAGCCATGATGTTCCTGGGGGACCACTTCATCGGCACCGAGCCCTACATGCCGGAGTTCGCCTCCATCGGACTGGACGCGGTGGTGGGCAGCGTGGGCAACGGATCCACCCTCCGCCTCATCTCCGACATCCCCGGGGTGAAGTATACCGAGGGCCGGTTCCTGCCCTACTTCTTCCCCGACACCTTCCACGAGGGAGGCGATCCCGTCCGTGAGGCCAAGGAAAACTGGGTCACCGCCCGCCGGGCCATCCTCCGCAAGCCCATTGACCGCATCGGATACGGCGGCTATCTGAAGCTGGCCTGCCAGTTCCCGGACTTCATCAGCTACGTGGAAAGCGTCTGTAAGGAATTCCGTGAGCTGTACGCCAATATCGATGGCGGCACGCCCTACTGCGTCAAGCGTGTGGCAGTCCTCAACAGCTGGGGCAGGGCCCGCTCCTGGGGGTGCCACATGGTCCATCACGCGCTGTATCAGAAGCAGAATTATTCCTATGCCGGGATCATCGAGGCGCTGTCCGGCGCGCCGTTTGACGTGGCTTTTATCAGCTTTGACGATCTCAAGAAGGACCCGCATGTCCTGGACGGCGTGGACGTTGCCGTCAACGTGGGCGACGGCGATACCGCTCACACCGGCGGCGCGGTCTGGGAGGACCCGGAGATCACGGCGGCCATCAAGGCGTTCGTCTGGAACGGCGGCGGTCTGATCGGCGTGGGCGAGCCCTCCGGCCACCAGTATCAGGGCCGGTATCTCCAGCTTGCCGGCGTGCTGGGCGTGGAGAAGGAGACAGGCTTCACCCTGGGCTACGACAAGTACAACTGGGAGGAGCATCCGGACCACTTCCTGCTGGCGGACTGCACGAAGCCCGTAGACTTCGGCGAGGGCAAAAAGTCCATCTACGCCCTCCCCGGCACGGAGATCCTGGTCCAGCGGGACAAGGAGGTCCAGCTTGCGGTAAACCGTTTCGGTGAAGGCCGGGCGGTATACCTCTCGGGGCTGCCCTATTCCTTTGAGAACAGCCGCCTGCTCTACCGGGCTATCCTCTGGAGCGCCCGGGGGGAGGAGGAGCTGCACAAATGGTTCTCCTCAAACTTCAACGTGGAGGTCCACGCCTTCCTGCAAAGCGGCAAATACTGCGTGGTGAACAACACCTACGAGCCCCAGTCCACCACGGTCTACACCGCCGGCGGCAGCTTCCCCCTGGACCTGGAGGCCAATGAGATCCGGTGGTATGAGATCAACTAGGGAGCGCCGTCATGAGACATATCATCACCGAGGAGTTTTTGCGGCGGGAGCTGGACTCCTGCCGGGAAAAGATTGACCGCCTGCTGCCCCGCTTCCAGGACTGCTTTCCGGCCGCCAACACCGAGGGCCTGGTCTATCCGGCGGAGTACGAAAACTTTGAGTGGACGACCTCCTTCCTGTCCGGAATGCTGTGGCTGCTCTATGAGCATACCGGAGATCCCGGTTATCTGCCGGTACTCCAGAAGCACCTGGACAGCTTCTTCCACAGGGTAGAGGACCCCGGCTGCCTGGACACCCACGACCTGGGCTTCCTCTACTCCCTGTCCTGCTACCCCGCGGTCCTGCTGCGGAAAGATCCTCGGGCGGAGGAGTGCTTCCTCAAGGCGGCCCAGGCGCTCCGCCGCCGCTACTTTCCCCAGGCGGGCATCATCCAGGCCTGGGGCGACCTGGAGGACCCGAACAACCGGGGGCGGATGATTATTGACTGTCTGCTTAATCTGCCTCTGCTGTATCAGGCCGCCCGGCTCACCGGAGACCGGACCTATTGGGAAATGGCCTACAGCCACGCCAAACAGGCCCGGAAGTATCTGGTCCGCCCGGACAGCACCACCTACCACACCTATTACATGGATGTGGACACCGGCGCGCCCCGCTTCGGGCGGACTGCCCAGGGCTACAGCGACAGCTCCTGCTGGGCACGGGGGCAGGCCTGGGGGGTATACGGCTTCGCCCTGAGCTTCCGGCATACCGGAGACCGGAGTTTCCTGGACACCGCCTGCAAGCTGCTGGATTACTACCTGGAGCGCCTGCCGGAGGACGGAGTGTGCTATTGGGATCTGTGCTTTACCCAAGGCGATGAGCCCAGAGACAGTTCCGCCGCCGCCATTGTCTGCTGCGGCATTCTGGAGCTGCTCAAGCACCTGCCCCTGTTCCACCCCCGCCGGGAGGCCTATGAGGAGGCGCTGGTACACACGCTGCGCTCCCTCTCCGAGCGCTATACCACCTGGAACATGCCCGGCGCCGACGGCCTGCTGCTCCACGGCGTCTACTCCAAGCCCGACGGCCGGGGAGTGGATGAGTGTACCATCTGGGGCGATTACTACTACATGGAGGCCCTGTTCCGCCTGCTCTACGGCGGCTGCGGCTATTGGTATTAAAGCGATGACGCATTCCGGACTGTCCATCCGCCAAAATCCCCTCAGAACCCGTGCCGATGTGGAGGAAGCCCTCCTTCAGATATTGGAACCGGTGAAGGATCGCTTTACAGAGGGGTGCGCCGGGCTGCACCTGGGGGACTTTGCCGCCCATTACGGGGAGGGGGCCGCCCATATGGAGGCCTTCTCCCGGATGCTGTGGGGTCTGGCCCCTCTGTGGAGCCAGGGCGGAGGCATGGAGTGCCTTCCCCTGTTCCGCCAGGGTTTAGTCAACGGCACGGACCCGGACCATCCGGCCTATTGGGGGCCTGTCCGGGACTATGACCAGAAAATCGTGGAGATGGCGGCCATTGCCGTAACGCTGATGCTCTGCGGAAAAAAATTGGCCCTCTCTTCCCAAGAGGCCAAAAACCTCCACCGCTGGCTTGCCGGCGTGGAGGGACGGGCTCTTCCCCAGAATAATTGGCTCTTTTTTCGTGTGCTGGTCCAGGCCGCTTTCCGGCGCATGGGCTGGGATTGGGACCGGCGGCAGCTGGAGGAGGACCTGGCCCGGCTGGACGGATGGTATCTGGGAGAGGGATGGTACTGTGACGGCCAGCCCTCCCAGGTGGACTACTACATCCCCTTCGGAATGCACTATTACGGTCTGCTCTACGCCCATTTCATGGGGGAGGAGGACCCGGTCCGCAGCCGCCGCTTCCGGGAGAGAGCGGCCCGGTTTGCCCGGGATTTCCTCTACTGGTTTGAGGATAGCGGCCGGGCGGTCCCTTTCGGGCGCAGCCTGACGTACCGCTTCGGCCAGAGCGCCTTTTTCTCCGCTCTGGCGCTGGCCGGGGTGGAGGCGGTCCCCTGGGGTGTGATGAAATCCCAGGTGCTGGGCAATCTGCGGAACTGGTTCGCTCAGCCCATTTTCTCCCCCGACGGCCTGCTTACCGTGGGCTACGCCTACCCCAATCTGTGCATGAGCGAAAATTACAACGCTCCCGGCTCCCCCTACTGGGCCCTGAAGACGTTTCTGTGTCTGGCCCTGCCGGAGGATCACCCCTTCTGGCAGGCTGGGGAAGAGATTCCCGTCCTGGACTCTTTGCGCGCCCTGCCGCAGGCCCGGATGCTCATTGCCCGGTCCGGGGAGCAGGTGCAGCTGTTTCCGGCGGGGCAGAGCTGTGTCTGCCAGCTGGGACAGGTGGGGCCAAAATACGAAAAACTGGTCTACTCCAGCCGCTTTGGTTTCTCCGTCCCCCGTGGGGACAGCTTGGAGGAGGGCGCCTTTGACAGCTGTCTGGCTGTCAGCGAGGCAGGAGAGGATCACTGGCGGACGCAGCGGGGATTTGACGCCTGGACAGTGTCGGAGACCCAAACCTGGCGGCGCTTCTCGCCCATGCGGGGGGTGTGGGTGGAGGTCACGGTGACCCCCTGCTTTCCCAGCCACCGCCGGGACTATATCATTACCACGGACCGCCCCATTGACGCGGCGGACGGCGGCTTTGCCATACCGGCGGAGCATGCCGGGCTCCGGTACCGGGAGGACATGGTGGAGTGGTCCGGGGAGGGCGTTACCGCCCGGTTCCCCTGGGGTGTCAGCGGCATCCGCTGTGAGAAGGGCGGCGGAAGGCCGGTGCTGGTCAGCCCATGGCCCAACACAAACCTGCTCGCCCCGCTCACCCGTATCCCCATCATCCGCTGGCGGCTGGAGCCGGGTACCCACCGGCTGACCACCCTGGTAACAGGCAGTCTGCCCGGAGCCTGAACATTCTGCATTTCCCGGGGAGGCTCTGATGAAATCTCCATGCGCATCTTCACGCCGGAAACTTCCGCCGGCACGCGCTGATTTCATCAGAGCTGACAATGGAGGTATATATCGGCCGTTCGCTGGTGGAAGGTTAACGACAGCAAGTCCATCAGTATGCGCTCCTACAGCGCTTTTGACTCACAGGGGCTCTCTGGAGGCAGACGGGGAGAGAATGGTTGAGGAACTGTATGTTGCAGAAATGAATTCGATCTGCATGTAAAATAGAAATGCCGCGATTCTCTTCCGATATTGGGAATGAGATCGCGGCGTTTCTGTAAACTGTTTCAGGCTTCCCACAGGCATAGGTGCAGAGCCACACATCCATTTTCCTTAAACGGCACACCCTCCTGACGAAGACGTTCCGGCTGTTCAAGCCATCTCGGCACAGTCCTCCCGGCATGATTGACTACCCGATGGCAGGGGTATTCTCCATACTGCTGGGCTGTACTGAGAATTTTGCCCACCAGCCGGGCGTTCTTCTCTCTGCCAGTCAAACGGGCGATCTGTCCGTAGGTCGCCACTTTGCCTGGTGGAATCTCCTCAACTACAGAGAGGATTTCGTAAATCAGTCCTTTATCCATCACAAATTATTCAGCCATACCTTTATAATTTTTATTATGAATTTATCCACTTTTATATTCGACATCCTCGAAAATCGGTAAAGTTCGACGGTTAAGCTATGGTGTGGACAGCATTGTCGTCTTTGGCGGGCGACAGCCCGCCCGCATCCTCCGCCTTGCCACACCATATTTTCCCTCGCCTCCTTTTTACCGATTCTCAAGTGCGTCGACTATATAACCATGAGCGCATCCAGTTGAAGACTGGAGAGACGCCGCTTACGCGACGCCTCTCCGCTTAAAACATAATATTTCCTGCCAGGGACCTTTTGTTTATTGTACATTTTTACTGTTCAGTTCACAGGAGAGGTCCTTCTTATTGCAGGCGGTACACCGCGCAGGCGTGGGGCTGCAGCTGGGCGGAAAGGCCGGTCTCCCGGAGGGGCAGGGCCGCGCCGGTCCAAAGTTCCGTTCCGGCGGAGGCGGGAAGCTCCAGCTCTTCCCAGGACGCCCCCACCGGAGCGGGTTCATCGGAGAGATTGAAGAGGGCGGCGTACCGCGCCCCCGTCCGGAGGTCCGACCCGGTCCAGACTGCCTTATCCCCGTCCCGGAGGATCTGCCGGGCTTTGCAGGGCAGCATGGCCAGCACCTCCCGGTTGGTCAGCAGGGACAGGGTCCATTCATCCAGCTTCGTCAGCTCCGCCCCCAACATCAGGGGGGAGCCGAACAGGCACCACAGGGTCACCATGGTTCGCTGCTCGTCCCGGGTAAACCGGGTGGAGCGCTCCTCGCCGAAGCCTTTGCCCAGCCGTCCCAAAGGCAGCATGTCGCAGTCCGGCCAACAGCCCGGCTCCACATGGTCCTGCCACAGCTCGCAGCGGTAAAACATGGCCTTCAGAAGAGGCCAGTCGTCCCAGAAGTCGTCGGTGATGCGCCACATGTTCGCGTGCTTTTTATAGTGCCACGCCTTATCCGGCAGCGCCGGGCCCGGGGACAGGGACAGCACCATGGGCCGCCCCTGCTTCTCAATGGCCCGGGAGAGCATTTCGATCTCATGCTTCCCGGCGTAGGCCCTGGGACTGTACTCCTCCAGGTTGTCCGTGTTGCAGATGTCGTCGCATTTGATGAAGTCCACTCCCCAGGAGGCGTACAGCCCGATAAGAGAATCATAGTAGGCCTGCCCGGCCTCTCCCTCCCGCAGGCCGTACATATCCGGGTTCCAGCGGCACACGGAGGCGGGGTCCGCCGCCAGGTCCGCTGTCAGGGCGCTGCCCTTGATTCCGGTGTGGGCGTGGGCGGCGGAGCGGGGGATGCCCCGCATGATATGGATGCCGAATTTCAGCCCCAGGCTGTGAACGTACTCCGCCAGGGGACCGAAGCCCCGGCCTCCCGCAGAGGAGGGAAACCGCTCCGGGTCCGGCAGCAGGCGGCCGTATTCATCCATCTCCACCGCACCGAAGGGGATGTACTGGAACCGGTCCCGCATGGAGCCGGCTTTGTGGGCATACCACTGGATGTCCACCACCACATACTCCCAGCCGAAGTCTCGCAGCTTGTCCGCCATCACCCGGGCGTTGGCCCGGACCCGGTCCTCGGTGACGGCGGTGTCGTAGTAGTCATAGCTGTTCCACCCCATAGGCGGGGTAAGTGCGCACAGATTCTTGTTCATGGCCGCTTCTCCCGCTGTCCGGTCAGAAAATGGTGATGGTCCAGCGGTTCTCATACCGCTGGCCGGGCTCCAGAGAGAGAAGGTCGTTCTGCTGGGCCAGATCCTCCACCACGTCCTGCCTGGAGGGCAGGCTGGCCCAAGGCTCCAGGCACACGTAGGGCGCGCTGGTTCCCGGCTGGTGCCAGATGCCCAGATACCGCATCCGGGGGCAGGAGAGGGTCAGGCCCCGGGTCCCCTCCCCGGCGGAGAGGGTCATGGTGCGCTCGAAATTCTTCAGAATAACGGCGTCGTGGTCAAAAAGGGCGTGGCGCAGGGGCAGGGTCGTGCCGTTTTCCAGGGGATAGGCGGCGTCGCGGCCGCTGAGCATGTAGTTATCGCTGAGAAGCACCTGACAGGGCTGGCTGGGCCGGGCGAAGGTGAGGCGGTAGTCCTCGAAGTTCTTCCCCGCCTCCAGGGGCACCCGGAAACCGGGGTGTCCGCCCAGGCCGAAGTACATGGTCTCCCCGCCCCGGTTCTCCACGGCGTAGACGATCACCAGGGTGCTGCCCTCCAGAACGTAGGAGATATCAAACCGGAAGGCGAAGGGATAGCTCTCCCGGCTCTCCGGGGTATCCGTCATCCGCAGGGTGAGGTTTTCCACGCCCTGGTCCACCGGGGTGAAAACGGTGCGCTTGGCGAAGCCGTGGCGGGTCATCTCATAGGTCTTCCCGCTGTATGTATAGCGGTCGTTGGTGAGGCGGCCCACGTAGGGAAACAGATTGGGGGCGCGGCCCGCCCAATAGGCGGGATCGCCGTTCCAGAGATATTCCGTGCCATCGGCGGCGGTGATGGACATGAGCTGGGCGCCCAGCCCGTCGATGGCTACGGTCAGGGCATCGTTATGGATAGTATACAGCATCAGGGGATCCTCCCTTGCAGAATTTTGCGTGGTGATGAAGTGTATGGGCGCGCCGGAGGACCGGCGGCTCCTGAACAGCATGATACTAGACTATTTTCCAAATTGCAAGGGGGGCATGGAAATAACCGGGAGTATTTTTTCGCCCGGCAGGCCGTTCGGCATCAGCCGAATGACGCCCCTTCACGCAAAAAAGCGGCATAACCGCTTTTTTGCGTGAAGGGGCGGAAAGAAATCCTACTCCAGCACATACCGGGTCACGCCGAACAGCCGGGCCAGCCGGAGCTTGGCTGCCATGCTCTCCTCGCTCTGATACCAGACGGTTGCCGTCTGATAGGCGTTGGGGGCGTAAATACAGTAGGCGCTCTCATACCGCTCGGAATAGGAAGCGGCGGCATCCTTGTTCTCCAGCACCTTCTGGACTTCCTTGGCGGAAATCAGCTCGCTGCCCGCCACGGGGCTGCCGCCTGCATCCGTAATGGTGCGCACGCCGCCGGCCATCAGGCGCAGGGCGGCGCCGGACATATCGTCCCCGCCGGTCTTCATCCGCCGCAGGGTGGCGTACAGCTCCGGCAGGGGCTCCAGAGGTGTGATGGGCATCTCATCCCCTGCCTGGGCGATGGGGGTGCTGATGGTAATCAGCCGGTAGTCTCCGGCGGCGGAGAGCTGGGTGGAGGCGGCGGAAAGCTGGTCGTGGACCCGCACCAGCACGGCGGCGGCCTGTTCCCGGGTGGCAAAGGCGTCGGGCTCAAAGCGGTTGCTTCCCGTGCCCCCCATGATGCCCAGGTCGTAGGCCACGGTGATGAATCCCCGGTTTACCGCCACGTCGGTGAAGGGGACGCTGTAGCCGTCCGCGGTCCCGGCCAGGGAGGTGTACCCCAGGCCCCGCACCAGCATGGAGGCCATCTCCCCCCGGGTCAGCTCCTCCTCGGGGCGGAAGGTGTGGCTGGAGGCGGCCACCGCGTCGTTGGCCAGGACGGTCTCCACGGCGGCGTAGTACCAGCTGCCGGGCGCCACGTCGGTGTAGGAGGGCTGTCCGGGGCGGACCTCCTCCCAGCCGAACAGCCGGGTGAGGGCGGTGGCGAAAGCCGCACGGGAGATCGGGCGGCCCAGACCGAACTTGCCGCCGCCTACGCCCTGGAAGAGGCCCAGCTCTGTGGCCCGGGCCACATCCGCGGCGGCCCAGTGGTTTTCGGGGACGTCGGCGTAGCTCCCGGCGGCCTGCGCCTCGGGCAGGAGGCCCAGAGTCAGCAGCCCTGCCAGCAGCCATATCATGAGACGTTTTTTCATAAGTCACTCCTCGCTTCTTAGAACCTGCATACAAAGGTGTTGAACGTCGTCTGGGCGGATCTTTTACCCATCCAGCATCCCCCACCTGTGAATACAGGTTCTTAATGGGTGAAAGCTATTCTAACAGATTTTTTCCCGGGAGTCAAATGTTCAGACAGGATGTCCCATTTCCCGGCAAAAGGTTGGCGGATTGGGGGATATTCGCCGGGCCGTGCCGCGGGGCGCGGGGCGGAGGGAGGCGTTCACAAAATGTTCATTTGACAAATCTACTGTTTTATAGTATAGTCCTTTTTAGGATTTAATCCCATTAAGGAGCGAGACCGATGGCGGACAGAAACACCATCCAGAAGGAAATCATATATCAAACCCTCTGCGGCCTGCGCTGCCACCCCACCGCCTCTCTGGTATATGACCATGTCCACCGGGAACACCCCACCATCAGCCGTTCCACGGTCTACCGGGTGCTGTCCCGGATGGCGGAGGAGGGAAAAATTCTGCGTCTGGACCTGGCGGGGGACGACAGCCGCTATGACGGCGAGACCTGCGCCCACAGCCATATCCGGTGCCGCCGCTGCGGCGCGATGGCGGACCTCCCCCAGCCGGAGGTAGGTCCCCCGGAAAAGGACGGCGGCTTCCTCATCGAGGCCTGCGCCGTGATGTACCGGGGATTGTGCCCGGACTGCCGCCGGGAGGCGGAAAAGCTCTGTTAGCTACGCCGGCAAGGCGTCTATAAAATTTATGCAGGATATTTATTTGAAAAGGAGATTTTTACTATGAAGAAGTGGGTTTGCCCTGTTTGCGGTTATGTTCATGAGGGTGACGTGCCCCCCGAGAAGTGCCCCCAGTGCGGTGTCCCCGGCGCGAAGTTCACCGAGCAGAAGGGCGAGATGAGCTGGGCTGCCGAGCATGTGGTGGGCGTGGCCAAGGGCGTTGACGAGCGGATTCTGGACGGCCTGCGCGCCAACTTCAACGGCGAATGCTCCGAGGTGGGCATGTACCTGGCGATGGCCCGCGTAGCCCATCGGGAGGGTTATCCCGAAATCGGTCTGTACTGGGAGAAGGCCGCTTACGAGGAGGCCGAGCATGCCGCCAAGTTTGCCGAGCTGCTGGGCGAGGTGGTGACCGACTCCACCAAGAAGAACCTGGAGATGCGTGTTGAGGCCGAGAACGGCGCCACCGCCGGCAAGATGGAGATCGCCAAGCTGGCCAAGGAGCTGGGCCTGGACGCCATCCACGACACGGTCCACGAGATGGCCCGTGACGAGGCCCGCCACGGCAAGGCGTTCAAGGGCCTGCTGGAGCGGTACTTCGGCTAAGCCGCGCGGGGGGATTGGACTATGAAAATCCGCATTGACAAGGATATTGTGGAAATCATCCCCGAGCACGCCTCCGAGGCTGCGGAGCTGGAGGCCCTCTGGATCAAGATGGGCAACTGCACCGGCGGCACCAAGCGGCTGGAGCCCATGGGGACCTATATGAAGGCGGAGGACAAGTCGGCCAAGTTCCACATTGAGGGACTGACCGCCGAGGAGGTCAAGGCCCAGCCCACCGTGCTGGCCCCCTATGACACCGACGTCTACTGCTATCTCTGCAACCGCACCGAGCATATCAAGGCTGGAGAGCCCATCCCCGTCTGCTGCGGCAGGCTGATGGAAATTCTGGACTGAGCCAAAGAACGAGAGGGGAAACGGGGAAACCTGTTTCCCCCTTCTTTTTTACATTTCGGGTGTCACATCTGCCTGCTTCGACCGGTACTTTCCTTGTCCCTGGTCACTTCGGCTTATTCCGTTTTCCGTAAAACCTGTACCTTTCGGAAAAGGTATAGCCTATTGACAGAAACGGTGCGGGGCGGGATTGCTCCCGCCCCTGCTCTTTTACTTTTCTGCGTTTGGCGCGTAAATCCAGCCAATTTGATAGGTGGATGTGCTTTTTGCAACATAGGAGTTCGCTGGAGCATTCAAAACTTCCCCGTTTTCATCGATATAGGAATAATAAAATGTATGCTCAATGGTGTATCCAAGGCTCATATAATGGGTTGTTTTACTGCTAGTTATCCGTCCGCTATCGTCATAAGTATATAATTCTTCTTCTGGATTGTCAACACCACCCTCGTTTCTGCTGATTAACTGGCCCTTTTCGTCATAAGTATATGTATAAAAAGAGGACCTTGAATCAGCCTCTGCCCGGAGCATTCTTCCCTCGCTATCATAGCTAACAACTTTGTAGGTTGTATGGCTGCTAAACGAAAAAGTGTCCACTGTGCCGTCTTCATGATAGCTGTAGGTATATAGCCCGTCATAAATAATTTTACCCTCATCGTCATATTGATAATAACGATTGTCGTTGGGGTCAGATGACAATAAACAAATAATATCAGTGTAGAAATTCTGTAATAACTCATCTGAATCACGGTAGCCATTTAAAGACACTAACAATTGACGGCTCTCCGCCACGGCCTCATAGTATTCTTTTGTACCTGGTTCCGTATTCAGCAAATCTATTGCAGTTTCATAATCATTCAACAATGCGGCCTCTGTTTTCAAGTTGGTTGCATATTCAACCTGGTTTACACTATCCTTGTAATTCCCAAGTTCTGTAAAAAGTGAAATTGCTTCATCGTAATTTTCAGATTCAAGAAGTGCAACAGCTTGATTGTAGGTGGTTCCGCTTATTTGTTCCGCACTGTCCTTATAATTCCCAAGTTCCGTAAAGGCGGCAATCGCTTCATCGTATTGTCCCGCCTCCGCAAGCGCAACAGCGGTATTGTAAGCGTCCAGCCGCGCCGCTTCTTCCTGCCGGGCTTTGACAAAGTTAGAAATCAGCACCGCCGCCACAATCGCAACAACGACAATCGGCGCGGCAATCATGGCAATTTTCTTTGTTTTCTTTGCCTGTGCCTCTGCTGCCGCTTTTTCCTCTGCCGCCTTTTTCTGCTCTGCCGCAAGCCGTCTGTCGCGGTCTGCTTTCAGTTCTTCCACATTCAGCGCGGCAAGTGCGGCGGCGGCTCTCTGGCAGGTGTGGCAGTTCATTTCGCTGTCGTGATTGACAGCCCCGCAAGCGCACCGCCACAAATCCTTTTCCTTTTTGAAAACGCACGTACAATCTGTCCCGTACTTCACCCGGTACTGCTTCGCAAGTTCGCCGTTTATAAATTCCTTATCTGGTGTGACGGGCGCGGAAAGGGGTTCCCACGCTTCATTAGAGGCCGTCCAAATGCTGTTGTCGGAAAATATGACCTCCGACACGAAAGCCGCAAAAGAACGCGTAGCCGCCTCTTTGAGCATGACAGGCGTTTTCTGCCCAAAATCAGTGTCACGCTTCGCCGACAGGTCTAAATACTGATAGTCAACCGTCCCGCCGAGGGGCTTTCCCACTGTGTCAAAGGGCGTGATTTTCACCGTTGCCGCCTTGATTACTTTGTCTTGAATATTGCGGATTTTAAGCTGTGCAAAGACCTTGCCCGTCTGATTATCTTTCTGCAGCGCTCCCGCCGCAATCACGACAGGAGCGCCCACAGAATAAAGATTTTCAGACAGGGCAAACAGCTTTGAATATCTGTCGCTCATTTGCCCTTACCCTCCTTACAGTTCGGGAAGTTCGTCCGCGCCGGGGACACTTTGTGCCTGTGCGCCGCGCCGGTCAGGCAGGGCAATCACCATCGGATAGCCAAACATCGCCATCCAGAAACACCACCAAAAATATTTCTTCTCCGGGTGGCCCTTCATCACCGCAATTTCATACATGGCTTTCGCGGCAAACCAATCAATCGCAATGATGATTGCCAAAACCAACAGCCCAACAATAACAAATTCCATAAGTATCTGTCCTTTCTTTATCCCGCATTCAGCGGGTTATTAAAAAATAATGAGGGCGATTTTCAGCCCTTTTTCTTTTTCGCGCTCTCAATAGCACACCCGCACTTTGGACAAATCACCGCTTCGTCCATCAATTCGTTTCCGCATTTAGAGCAGTATTTCATTTCTAACCTCCTGTAATATAAAATAACATTACTTATGATATCTAATTGTATTATATTTTGCACCTATTTGTCAAGCTATAATTCATTACAGATTGAGAGGTGCGGCAATATGAAAGGTGAACCCTTGAAGATCAAGAGGCGCGGCGAGGACGGGAACAAGGTCATTACCGTTCGGATCAGAGAAGATACCCTTGACGCATTGGACAAAATCGCGGCGGAAACAAACCGTTCGCGCAACGAGTTAATCAACATCATTCTTAGTCATGGAGTGCAAAATCTGGAAATTGAATAGCCAGACAGGGGACAAAACAAAATACAATACTATCATTATTAACAATAGCACACATGACACGGGAATACAATTAACTGGCTGCATAGTATTCCAACAAAAGGCACAAGGAGGATTTTTGCGTCCTTGTGCCTTTATTTTGCCGCATCCGCCGTTTTCGGCTGTTTCCGCCGTGATTTTGTGTCGGTCGGGAAATCCGCCGGGAAAACCGGCACTGAAAAATCAACATGAAATTTTCCCCAAGTCATCCCACCGGCAGCCCGTTGCTACCCATTTTGCATCCGTTTTGTCAGTCAGCAGTTCTAAGAGCCTGTTTAAAATCTCCCCGCGCACGTCTTGGCGGTGGATTTTCCGCCCGGACTTCGTTAAAAACCCTTGCAATCCGTCAGGATTGCTGCGGCTTTTTGCCTCGCCGGGCAAAAAATCAGCTCACCAAGCCGCACACGTTGAGATATTAAACAGGCTCTAAAAGTATTATTTTTTCATAAATACGGCCCGATATAGTTAATAGCATTTTGAGCGATATCCCACGGCAGGAGTGCATATAGTCGAAGCAGTTGAAAATCGGTAAAAAGGAGAATGTTATGCCCATTGAAACCATCCCGCAGCCGGAGCTGCTGCCGGTATCCGGCAGCCTCCGCCTGCGAAAATATGGCGGTTGCCACACCTTCGCCCTCTCCTGGTATCTGGACCCGGAGACCGTCTGGCTGGTGGACGGCGGCAGAGACCTCTACACACCGGAGCTGCTCAACAAGATGTACGCCCATCAGGATACCCACGGGGAGCTGTACTTTATTGAGGCGCTGGAGGCGGACGGCTGGCGGCCTGTGGGAGACGTATGCCTCTCCCCGGATGACTTTGCCATCGTTATCGGGGAAAAAGCGTACAGGGGCAGAGGCATTGGCCGGGCGGCGGTCTCCGCTCTGATCGAACGCGCCCGCTCCCTGGGCTGGAAGCAGGTCCGGGCCGGCGACATCTACGATTTCAACGCCGGTTCCCGGCGGCTGTTTGCTTCTCTGGGCTTCCGGGAGGAGGCCAAGACAGAAAAAGGGCGCAGCTATGTGCTGACCCTCTGAAAGGAGTACCTGCATGGACATCATTGCCGCCATTTCCACAGGCCCCGCCCTCTCCGCCATCGGCATTGTCCGGGTGTCGGGAGAGGGCTGCTTTGCCCTGTGCGACAGGGTATTTCACCCTCTGTCGGGCCGGCCCTTTTCCGCCGCCCGGCCCCGTGAAATGGTCCTGGGCCGCCTGTTGGACCGGGAGGGCGCTTCCATCGATTCCTGTCTGGCCGTCCGGTTCCCCGGACCGGGGAGCTACACCGGGGAGGACTGCGCCGAGTTCCACTGCCACGGCTCCCCGGTGGTGCTGGGGGAAGCTCTGGCCTCCCTCTTTGCCGCGGGAGCCCGGCAGGCGGGACGGGGGGAGTTCACCAAGCGGGCCTTTCTCAACGGCCGGATGGACCTGACCCAGGCGGAGGCGGTGATCGACCTCATCGAGTCGGAGACCGCCCAGGCCGCCCGCAACGCGGTGGAGCAGCTGGGGGGCGCGCTGGGCCGGAAGCTCCGGACGGTATATGACGCCCTGCTGAACATTGCCAGCCAGTTCTACGCCGTGGTGGACTACCCTGACGAGGACATCCCGGACCTGGGCCGGGAGGAAATCCTGGCGGCCCTGACCCGGTCGGAGACGGCCCTGACGGCCCTGCTGGCCACCGCGAGCCGGGGACAGGTCCTTCGCCGGGGCGTGCCCACGGCCATCCTGGGGAAGCCCAACGCTGGTAAAAGCTCCCTGCTCAACGCCCTGGTGGGCTACGACCGGGCCATCGTCACGGGCGTAGCCGGGACCACCCGGGACACGGTGGAGGAGAAGGCAACGGCGGGCGGCGTCCTGCTGCGGCTCATCGACACCGCCGGTATCCGGGACGCCTCGGACCCGGTGGAGCGTCTGGGCGTGGAGCGTGCCCGGCGGGCGGCGGCGGAAGCGGAGCTGGCCCTGCTGGTGCTGGACGGCTCCCGGCCCCTGACGGAGGAGGACCGGGAGGTCATCCGGACCGCCCGGGCGGTTCCCCGGGTGATCGCGGTGCAGAACAAGGCCGACCTGCCCCGGCAGTGGGACCCCGCCTCTCTGGAGGCGGAGCTGGGCACGGTACTGTCCCTCTCCGCCCGGGAGGGTGACGGACTGGAGGCGCTGGAAGCGGCCATCGCCTGTCTCTTCCCGGAGGACGGGACGCCTCGAGGGGAGATACTGACCAACGCCCGGCAGGCGGAGTCCCTGTCCCGGGCCCTGGTGTCCCTGCGGGGGGCCCGGGCCGCCCTGGAGGACGGCCTGACGCCGGACGCGGTCCTTTCCGACGTGGAGCGTGCCATGAACGCCCTGGGGGAGGTCACCGGCCAGACCCTCCGGGAGGACCTGACCGCAAGGATTTTTGAAAGATTTTGTGTGGGGAAGTGAACAAGAGCCTGGAGGCTGCTGCCTCCAGGCTCTACGGTCTCCTTTGGTTGCGGCATCGTAGGTGACACCAAAATCCACCGCCTTTCCAGTGTCCCGGATCCTGCCGTAGTCAGAAAAAAGCAACACGGTACAAATTCTGCGCAGAAGAAACAGCGGCAATATCCGGCACATTTTTATCCCGTTTACGTCTAAAGAAACAAAGGAGGGATTCCCATGAGCAAAAAGATGCTGTTCCTCTACAGTCTGACCCACTTCTGGGTGGATTTGAGCTGCGCTCTGCTGGTGTTCCGGACCTTGGCGGGCGGGGTGGACTTCGCTTTGTGCCTGCTGCTCTATAACTTCTGCGCCTTCGCGCTGCAAATGCCTTTCGGCCTGCTGGCGGACCGGCTGGACCGGAACGGCGTGGTATCCGCGGCAGGCTGCGCTCTGACCGCTCTGGCCTATTTCCTCCCCGGGACAGTCCCTGCCGCCGTGGCGGCGGGAGTAGGCAACGCCTTATTCCATCTGGGCGGCGGCATCGACGTGCTGAACCGGAGCGGAGAACAGGCCTGGGCGCTGGGAGTGTTCGTTTCCCCGGGGGCGCTGGGGCTGTTTCTCGGGACCCTGTGGGGCAGAGGGACGGCGCCGGGCCTCCTGCTGGCCCCGGCGGGACTCCTCCTGCTGGGCGGGGCGGTTTTGTGGCTGTACCGCCGGATCTTCGGCACGCTGCGCTCCGGCAACGCGCCGGCGGACCTGGATGCGCCCGGCGGATACGGGATGCTGCTGCCGTTGTTTCTGGTAGTGGTGCTGCGCTCCTATATGGGCATGAACCAGGCGTTTCCCTGGAAAGGGGAGTGGGCCCTGCTCCTCACGCTGGCCCTGGTGCTGGGCAAGACGGCGGGAGGCTTCGCCATGGACCGGCTGGGGGCGGAGAGGGCGTCCGCAGTCAGCCTGGGGCTGTCGGCGGCGCTGTATCTGGCCTCGGCCCTGCCCCTGCCGGGGATGCTGGCGGTGTTCCTGTTCAATATGACCATGCCCGTTACCCTGTGGGCGGCGGCCCGGGCCATGCCGGGAGCCAAAGGATTTACCTTCGGCCTGCTGACCTTCGCGCTGTTCCTGGGGTTTCTGCCCTCCTGGCTGGGATGGCCCAGCCTGCTGAGGGGACCGGTGAGCTATGGGGCGGTAGCGGCTCTCAGCCTGCTCCTGCTGTGGCTCCCCCTGCGAAAGGGGGCGGTGCGATGCTGATCGTGCTGGCGGTATCCCTGGTTCTGACGCTGGTATTTGAAGAGGGCTTTGCCCTGCTCTGGGGTCTCCGGGGGAGACGGGAGCTGGGGCTGGTGGCCCTGATGAACTGCCTGACCAATCCGCCCGTTGTCCTGCTCTATCACACCGCCGCAGGGCTGTTGCATTGGAACGCCGTCCTGGTGACCCTGATCCTGGAGACGGCGGCAGTGGCGGTGGAATGGCGCTGCTGCCGGGCGTTCTCGGAGCAGGTGAAGCGCCCCTTCCTCTTCGCGCTGCTCATCAATCTGTTTTCCTATGGCGCGGGCTGCGCCGTCAATCTTTTATAGACAGGAGGTCCCTTATGAAAAAGCAAAAACAGTTGACCGTATCCCTGGCTCTGCTGGCCGCGCTGCTGTTGACGGTCCCAGCCTATGCCGACGCCATCATGCCGGGTCCCGGGGAGGTTGCGGCCACCCTGGCGGAACGGTATCTGCCCTGGCTCCTGGTGGGAGCGGCGGCAGGCGTCACCGTGTACCTGCTGCGAAAATTCTGGACAAAGAAAAAGTGAGGTGTTTCACGTGAAACATTTGTTCTCGTCATTCCTGACCCTGGTCATGCTCCTGGCCCTGTCGGCCCCGGCCTACGCGGACGTCATGTGGGAACCCAACGGCAACTACTTTTACGATACCCACCGGGACCAGTGCGAATACGAAAACCGGGGCTATTACGCCAATGGCAGGGAGGGCTTCATTACCCTCTGGGACGCTCCAAATGGAGGCACAGTGCGCGCCCAGTTTCAGAACGGGGAGCAGATGTGGGTCTATTACATCTATCGTGACAGGTGGGCGCTGACCGCCTATTGGACAGACGGCGAGGAGACCTCCGGCTGGGTCCCTCTGGCGGACCTGTATCTGATCTACGATCACATTTCCTTCGAGGAAGAGTACGGCGATCAGTTCCGGGACTATCAGGGGGAGTTTGCCAGTTTTGACGGCGAACCCGGCAGCTATATCCAGCTCTGGGAATATCCCGGCGCCTGGGATGAGAAGGAGACGCTGGAGCTTACACCGGAATTTCTGGACGCCCTGAGGGGCACGGAGGAGCAGCCAAGTTATATTTCTAAAATATACACAGATGAGAATGGGTCCAACTGGGGGTATGTTGCCTATATGTATGGCCTGCGGAATTTCTGGATCTGCCTGGACAACCCGAGCTGCATCATGTCCTCCTGCATTCCCCTGGCAGGCTCCCTCATCCAATCCGGTGAGCTGATCGCCCCGAAAGAGCCTGTCTTGCCTGCTGTCAGCTATACGCCTTATATCCTGGTGGCGGCGGTAGCAGCCGTGACGGGGGGACTGCTGTTTTTCTTTTACGGCAAACGGCGGAAAACGACCAAGTAACCCTTGCAGACAAACTCAGTTTCGGGTACAATAGGGGACTGAGGTGACCGCTGTGAAAAGAGAGTACAAGCCCCTTGGGCTGTATGTCCATATCCCGTTCTGCAAGAGCAAATGCGTCTACTGCGACTTCTACTCCCTGCCGGGCGGCGAGGAGAAGATGGACCGCTATGTCTCCGTCCTATGCCGCCAGCTGGCGGAGATCGCCCCCCGGACTGCCGCGCATGCGGTGGATACCATCTATTTCGGCGGCGGCACTCCCTCCTGGCTGGGGGAGAAGCGGCTGCGGCAGATCCTGAAGACGGTGGAGAAGCACTACCGTCTGGCGAAAAAGCCGGAGATCACCCTGGAGTGCAACCCGGACAGCGCCGGGGACTGGAAGGTCCTCCGCGCCCTGCGCCGGGCCGGGTTCAACCGGATTTCTCTTGGCGTCCAGTCCGCCAGCGATGAGCATCTGAAAGCTTTGGGACGGCCCCATACCTTCGCTCAGGCGGAGGAGGCGGTGGCCGCCGCCCGGAAGGCGAAGATTAAAAATCTGTCCCTGGACCTGATCTACGGTCTGCCGGGGCAGACCCTGGAGAGCTGGAGGGAGACCCTGGAAAGGGCTGCCTCTCTGGCTCCGGAGCATTTGAGCTGCTACGGCCTGAAGGTGGAGGAGGGGACTCCTCTGTGGGAGATGCAGGGGACCCTGGAGCTGCCGGACGACGACCTCCAGGCGGACATGTACCTGTGGACAGTGGAGCGCCTGGGGGAGCTGGGGTACCAGCAGTATGAGATTTCCAACTTCGCCAAGCCCGGGTACGAATCCCGGCACAATCTGAAATACTGGATGCTGGAGGAGTATGCCGGCTTCGGTCCCGGCGCTCACTCCGATCTGGGAGATGTGCGCTACGCCTATGTCCGGGATCTGGCGGCGTACTGTGACGGCGTGGAGAATCAAGGGGACATTCTCTCGGAGAACGACCGGATTCCCCAGCGGGAACGGGATGTTGAGTACATCATGCTGGGCCTTCGGACCGCAAAGGGAATCTCCAGACAGGAGTTCGAGTACCGCTTCCGGCTGCCTTTCTCTCCGGTGCAGGAGGTTCTGGAGCGGTTTGAGCAGAGCGGGCACGCCGTTCTGCGGGGAGGCCGCTGGCGTCTGACGCCGGAGGGCTTCCTGCTCTCCAATCAGATTATTGGTCAGGCATTGGAGGCATTGGCCGGGGAAAAGCTGCGCCGGGAGGAGGCCGCCGCCAGGCACGACTACCGGGTGCGGTGAACAGCAAAGCGCGCTCCAGGAGACAAGCTCCTGGGGCGCGTTTTGTTCAAAAAGAGGCACAGTATTCCCGCGATTTTTGCCTTGCCGGGCGGCAAAATTCCTCATTCAGGCCCTATCCCCGCCTGTGGATGCAGGCTCTTAGTCCGCCAGCCTCAGGTCGCCCTCCCGGATCCAACCGATTTTCCGGAAAAATTTGCCGAAGGCCAGGCACAGCACGGCGGGCAGGATAAAGGAGATGAGAACAAGCCCCAGCCAGTCCACAGCTCCCGGGACAATAGCCGCCGCCCCGTTGGCAATGGCCCGTTCACTGGGGGCGACCCAGCCTGTCCACACGCCGATCTGCCCAACCAGGCCGCAGGTCCCCATGCCGGAGGACACCGGCGGACCGTTCATCTCCATCCGGAAGATGCAGGTGGAGACCGGCCCGGTAACCGCAGAGGTCAGAATGGCGGGCAGCCAGATTCTGGGGTTCTTCACAATATTGCCCATCTGCAGCATGGAGGTGCCCAGGCCCTGACTCACCAGTCCGCCCCATCCGTTTTCCCGGAAGGACAGCACGGCGAAACCTACCATATTGGCACAGCACCCGGCTACCGCCGCGCCGCCTGCCAGTCCGGTGAGGCCGAAAGCCGCGCAGATGGCCGCCGAGGAGATGGGCAGGGTCAAAGCCGCGCCGATGACTACGCTGACGATGATGCCCATGAGGAAGGGCTGCAGGTCGGTGGCCCACATGATGATGTTCCCCACCGCCGTGGCGGCAGTGCCGATAACCGGCGCCCACCAGGCCGAGAGGCCCACGCCTGTCAGGATCGTCACCAAGGGCGTCACCAGGATGTCCACCCGGGTCTCCTTGGAGACGGCCTTGCCGCACTCGGCGGCGATGATGGCGATGAACAGCACCGCCAGCGGCCCGCCGGCTCCCGATTGATTCGGGATGAGCGTGGTGCTGCCCAGGGCGTTGGCGGCGTACCCCACTGTGGCAAGAGAGAAGAGTACCAGCGGCGGCGCCTGGAGGGCAAAGCCAATGGCAACCGCCATGGCCGGTCCGCTCATAGCCGAGGCATAGCCCCCCGCGTCTGCCAGGAAAGCCAGTCCCGTCTGCTCCCCCAGCGTTTTGACAATGGTGCCGATGAGCAGGGAGCAGAACAGGCCCTGGGCCATGGCTCCCAGGGCTTCGATGCCGTACCGTCTGGCGGAGAGTACGATGTTCTTGCGCCGCAGAAATGCGTTTACTGTTTCCATTTTTATGTACCTGCTTAATCAGTCTGGCAATGTGTCATGACACATGCTTGTCTCATTGTAGTCAATTCTCAGGATTTGTCAAGACCTTTCTTGACTTTCCGGAAAAAAACAGGTATAGTTGGAAACGGGTTAGAGGAGGTTAACTGTTTATGAAACCGCTGCGTTTTCTGACTGCTCTATGGACGCTGCTTCTCCTGACCGGATGTGGGGATTCTGCTGCCACGGCGGAGGAAGATCTTCCCTGCCGGACAGAGGTAATGGCGATGGACACCATCATGACGCTGTCCGTCTACAACCAGTCTGCGGAAGAAGGGACGGAAGTCCTCCGCAAAGCTGCCGCGCGCATTGAGGAGCTGGAGGCTCTTTTGTCCGTCACCGATGAAAACAGTGAGATCCATCAGGCCAACCATGCCGGCAGCAGCCCGGTCTCCCTGTCGGAGGACACCCGGGAACTGCTGGAGGAGGCCTTGGCCCTCTGCGGGGAGACCGGGGGCGCTCTGGATGTCACCGTCTACCCGGTGGTTCGCGCCTGGGGCTTCACTGCCGGGGACTACCGGGTGCCGGAAGCGAAGGAGGTATCCGCCCTGCTGGAGAAGGTCGGTTATGACCGGGCGGAGCTGGACGGGGACCGGCTCACGCTCCCGGAGGGAACGGAGCTGGACTTGGGCGCCGTAGCCAAGGGCTATACCGGGGACCGGCTGATGGAGCTGTTCCGGGAGGCGGGAATTTCTTCCGCTATCGTGGAGCTGGGGGGCAATGTCCAGGCCCTTGGGGCCAAGCCGGACGGCGAGTCCTGGCGTATCGCGGTGCAGGCCCCCGAAGGGGGCTATGCCGGTGTGCTGGAGATCACGGACAAGGCGGTGGTCACCTCCGGCGGATACCAGCGTTACTTCGAGAAGGACGGGGAGACCTATATCCACATCATCGATCCCTCTACCGGCTATCCCGCCCGGACCGGCCTGGCCTCCGTGACCATTGTAGCGGACAGCGGCTTTCTGGGAGACGGTCTGTCCACGGCGCTGTTTGTTATGGGCCGGGAGAAAGCGGAGGACTACTGGCTCTCCCATCCGGATTTTGAGTTTATTCTTCTGGAAGAGGATGGGACGGCGGTCATTACTGAAGGGCTGGAGGGCAGCTTTTCCCTCTTCGGGGATTGGGCAGGGCGCCCTTTGGAGGTAGTCCGGAGGGAGGCGCTTCATACGCAATAGCTATGAAGACGTATACAGGATAAGTATTTGCTATTTTCCCGTGCCGGATATATAATGATGGCACAAAATAAACAGGAGGATAATTATGCCGGTTCTTTTCTCAATGCCCCAGGAGCGTGCGCCGCTATGAACACCCGCCTTTTGGAGATTCTGGCAGATTCGTTTCCCAAGATTCTGATTCCCGGCCTGACGGTCACAATCCCCCTCACCGCGATTTCCTTCAGTCTGGCCATGGTGATTGCGGTGGCTATGGCGCTGGTGCAGTTTGCCCGGGTACCGGTGCTTACCCAGCTGTGCCGGTTCTATATCTGGGTTTTTCGGGGGACGCCTCTGCTGGTACAGCTGTTTACCGTGTTTTTCGGGATGCCGAAAATGGGAATACGCATTGACCCCTTCCCGGCGGCGGTGATCGTGTTCTCTCTCAACGAGGGAGCCTACTGCGCCGAGACCGTCCGGGCAGCGCTGGAGTCCGTGCCGGCGGGCCAGCTGGAGGCGGGGTACTGCGCGGGGATGACCTGGATGCAGACCATGAGGCGGATCATCCTGCCCCAGGCCATGCGCACGGCTTTCCCGCCCCTGTCCAACTCCCTCATTGCCATGGTGAAGGACACCTCCCTTGCCGCAAACATCACGGTGGTGGAGATGTTTCGGGCTGCCGAGCAGATCAACGCCCGGGTCTATGAACCTCTGGCGCTGTACATAGAGGTGGGCCTCATTTATCTGATGTTCTCCACGGTGCTGACCTGGCTCCAGCGGGCAGGGGAGAGGAAGCTGGGCGCTTATGGGAATCAGGAGGTGTAGCCTGTGCTGGAAATCCAAAACGTAACCAAGTCCTTTGGCGCTCTGGAGGTGCTGCGGGGTGTGGACCTCACGGTGGAAAAGGGAGACGTGGCGGCCATTATCGGTCCCAGCGGCTCCGGGAAGACTACGCTTCTGCGGTGCATGAACTTCTTGGAGCGGGCCGGGAGCGGTACGATGATCTTTGACGGGGAACGCGTTGACCTGGCCAGGGTCTCCGGGAAGGAGGCGGCACGGCTGCGGAGGAAGACGGCCTTTGTGTTTCAGAGCTACAACCTTTTCCGGAACAAGACCGCTCTCCAGAATGTTACCGAGGGGCTGACCGTGGCCCGAAAAATTCCCAGGGAACAGGCGGCGGAAACCGCCCGCCGGGCCCTCCGGAAGGTAGGCATGCTGGACCGGGCGGACCACTATCCCCACCAGCTGTCCGGCGGACAGCAGCAGCGGGTGGCCATTGCCCGGGCCATCGCGCCGGACCCGGAGATTATCTACTTTGACGAGCCCACCTCCGCCCTGGACCCGGAACTCACCGGGGAGGTGCTGGCCGTTATGCGGCAGCTGGCGGAGGAGGGAATGACCATGCTGGTGGTCACGCATGAGATGGGCTTTGCCCGGAATGTGTCCAGTAAGGTGGTTTTTATGGAAGACGGCCGGATCGTGGAAAGCGGAACCGCGCGGGAGCTGTTTGAACACCCGCGGCAGCAGAGGACCCGGGCGTTTTTGCAGACTGTCCCGGGTGTGGCTGAATAAAAATAAGGAGAACATATCATGAGAATGCAGCATAAAGTTCTTGCGGCGCTGCTGTGCGCTGCGCTGTTCCTTCTGCCCGGATGCGGCCAGAAGGACGGCGGCGATCTTCTGACCGCCATCCGGGAAAAGGGTGAGATCGTGATCGCCATGGAAGGCACCTGGGCCCCTTGGGGATTCCATGACGAGAGCGGTGCGCTGGTGGGCTACGATGTGGAGGTGTCCCAGGCCATCGCGGAAAAACTGGGGGTGACTCCCGTTTTTGTTGAGGGCGAGTTCAACGGCCTGCTGGCAGGCCTGGAGGCCCGGCGGTACGACATTATGGTCAACGGCGTGGACATCGATGAAAGCCGGCAGGAGAAGTACGACTTTTCCATCCCCTACGCCTATAACCGAACCGCCGTCATCGTCCGCGGGGATGACAGCTCCATTCAATCCATGGAGGATCTGCGCGGCAAGAACACTGCCAACACACTGGACAGCACCTATGCCGCCGTGGCGGAGCGGTACGGCGCTTCCGTTACCGGTGTGGATGATTTCATCCAAACCATTGAGCTGCTTACCAGCGGGCGTATTGACGCAACCCTTAACGCCGAGGTAAGTTACTACGACTATATGGCCCAGCATCCCGAGGCCGGTGTGAAGATTGCCTGTATCGACCCGGAGGCCACCCAGGTGGCCATCCCTATGCGCAAGGGGGAGGAGACCTCCGCCCTGCGGGAGGCCATTGACCGGGCTCTGACAGAGATGGCAGAGGACGGCACCCTGACGGAGCTGTCTGTCAAATATTTCGGTACGGATATTACCCAAAGCAGGTAACAGGAAAACGGTGATGCCGGGTCTTTGCCCGGCATCACCTCTGTGTGTCAAAAAAGTGGCGTAGCCACTTTTTTGAGAAGGGTTTCGCTTCGCTCTGCGCCTCGGTTGTGCGCCTAAGGCGCACAATTCGACGCTCGCTCCGCGCAAAGTGTTTTTCCCACGTACACGCCGCGGGAAAAACGATTGAATTGTATTTGCCGCCTGCGGACGGCAAACTCTTGCAGAGGGCTTTTTTGACAGTCTGAGGGGATGCCGGGCAAAGACCCGGCATCCCCTCTCGTATCATTGCATCTGGATGGCCTCAGTGCGGTAGATGAATTTCACCTGTCCATCGTCCTCCTCACCGCCGGAGAAGGTCCGGTAGTTCTTCGCGGCATCCGCCGTGGCCTCCAGCCGCTCCGCCAGCAGCGCGAGGTCCCCGCCGAAGGCGTCAACGATCTTCTGCACACCCTTCTCGTCAAACTCCGCCAGCCCGCGGGCCAGCTCGCCCGCGCCGTCATGGAGCTGTTCTACGCCCGCTGTCAGCGCGGGCATATTCTGCCGCAGGGCCTGCGCGCCCTCATTGAGCTGGACCGCGCCTTCCGCCAGAGCGTCCGCGCCGCCCTTCAGGCTGTCAAGGCCCGCGTTCAGCTCTCCCGCCCCGGCGGCGGCCTGATCCACTCCGGCGGTGTACTGCCGCAGTCCCTGGCAGAAGGCGTTATAACTGTCCAGAGAGGCTTTCAGCCCGGCAGCCTGCCTGGCAGCGGGACTGTCTCCCAGGGAGGCAATGACGCCGTCCAGTACCTGCGCGTAGTTCTCCGCCGTCAGCTCCGGCACCTTAGCGCCGGAGGCGGCCAGCTGTCCATTGGCGGCGGCCAGCAGCGCGTCGAAGGTCTGCTTTGCACCAGCATTCAGCTGCTCGCTGTTACCGCTCAGCGCCTGCAGGCCGGTCTGAAGACTGCCGGCGCCCTTTTGCAATTGCGCCGCGCCGCTCTGAAGCTCCGCGCCGCCAGCTTGCAGGGCCTCCGCGCCAGCCGCCAGCTGGTCCACGCCGCCGGCCAGAGTCCCGGTCTTCTCCAGCAGCTCTCCCAAGCCGTCATAGAGCCTGCCGGACCCAGCCAGCAGCTGCTCCATGGCGTCGGAGAGTTCCTCCAGAGAATCGTTCAGACCATCCGCGTCCTCCAGCTTCCCGGCATCCAGTTCCCGGAAGGGATCGCTGACGGCCACGGTGAACGTGGTCTCCAGCGCGAAGTCTTCCACATCGGCGGCGATCTCCACATAGCCGGGAAGCTCCACATCCTCAGGATCCAGCGCCAGATTTTCCTGCATTCCCGGCAGGGCCAGGCCAAGGACGGCGGTGCGGTCCCCGTCGTTGTATACGCGGCCGTTGGCGGCGGTCACATTGGTAAAACGCTCGTTGTCCAGCACCACTCCCGTCACCACGGCAAAGGGTACGTAGATCTTCTCCGTCTTGCCGCCTACCAGCCTCTCCTCAAAAAGCCGGTTGTCATAGTCGAAGCGGATCACTACCCGTCCGCTCTTCCCCGCCAGCTGGTCCGGGGCAATGGCCCGGCCATCCAGCGTGTAGGAAACGCGCACCGCTACGGGCGGCTCCTTTTCCGTGACGCCCTGGGTGTAGACGTCGCCGCCCAGAGCGTCCCAGACCCGGGCGTCTCCGCTGACGGTGCAGGTCCCGTTCCCCTTCACGTTTTCCACATCCTCCAGACCGGCGGCATCTCTGAGCTGGGCCAGTCCCTGAGGATTTTTCAGCCAGTCGCTGACGATGACCTTCTCCACCGTTCCGTCCGCTCCCGCCAGGACGTACACCGTCTCGTCCCGGAAGGCGGCGGGCCCCGCCGAAGATACCGGAGCGGGAGCTTCCCCTGAGACGGGGGCGGCCGCGCCGCCGTCCCCCGCCCTTGCGCATACCGCGCCGCTGAGGCCGCCAACTGCCAAAACCACGCTCAGGCCCAGGGCCATGAGCTTCATGGATGTCTGTTTCATTTCACAAAAGCCTCCTGTTTAGATATGGTAGAATGTTTTCCGCTCCGCATCCCCGCCGTCGTGGCGCAGATGAGCCGGTCGCACAGCAGCAGAAAAGCGGGCAGGATGAAGATAACGGACAGCATACTGATGACCGCGCCCCGGGCCATCAGCAGGCACATGGAGCTGATGATATCCAGGTCGGAGTACAGGGCCACGCCGAAGGTCGCGGCGAACAGGCCCATGCCGGAGACCAGGATCGAGGGGATCGAGGTGGACAGGGCTGTGTGGACGGCCTTTTTCTTATCCTCTCCGGCGATTCTTTCCACTTTATAACGGGTAGTCATCAAAATCGCGTAGTCCACCGTGGCCCCCAGCTGGATGGTACTGATGCATATAGGGGCGATAAAGGGCAGGCTCTGGCCCAGATAGTGAGGCAGGCCCAGGTTCACGAAGATGGCTGCCTCGATGACCGCAATGAGGATGAAGGGCAGGGTAAGACTCTTCTCCACCAGCGCGATGATGAGGAAGATGGCGATGATGGACACCGCGTTGACCACCTGAAAGTCGCGGTCCGTGGTCTCGATCATGTCCTTCATGCAGGGGGCTTCACCGATGAGCAGGCCGGACGGATCATGGCGTTTCAGGATGCCGCCCAGCAGGTCCAGCTGGCGGTCAACATCGTCGCTGGCCACCTTGTACGCCGAGTTCACCAGCAGCAGCTCCCATTTGCCGCTCTTCAGCTTCTCCGTGACCTTATCCGGCAGGAACTCCTCCGGCACCCGGGAGCCCGTCACAGACTCCATGCCCAATACATACCGCACGCCATCCACCTGCTCCATCTCCCGGATCATGGCCCGCACCTCCCGATCGGGAAGGCCGGCGTCCACCAGCAGCATATGGGTCGAGGCCACGCCGAAGTCCTCGCTGAGTTTTTTGTTGGCCGTCACATAGGCCATATCCTCCGGCAGGCACTGTCCCATGTCGTAGTACACCTCGCCGTTGGTCCGCTCATACCCGTACAGGGCGGGAGGGATGACCACCAGGAACACCGCGAGAAAGACGGGGAAAATTTTGACCACACCCGATGAGAAACCGCGCATATCGGGGATCAGGGACCGGTGCCGCGTCCTCTGCATGGGCTTGTCGAACACCAGGATCAGACTGGGCAGCACGGTGACGCACCCCACAACGCCCAGCAGCACACCCTTGGCCATCACGATGCCCAGGTCGCGGCCCATGGTGAAGGACATGAAGCACAGGGCGATAAAACCGGCGATGGTGGTCACGGCGGAGCCTGTGACCGAGGCCAAAGTGGCGTCGATGGCGGCGGTCATGGCCTCCTCATGGCTACCGCAGCGCGCGCGCTGCTCGTTGTAGCTGTTCCAGAGGAAGATGGAGTAGTCCATGGTCACCGCCAGCTGCAGGACCGCGGACAGCGCCTTGGTGATGTAGGATATCTCCCCCATAAAATAATTGGTGCCCAGGTTCAGCAGGATCATCATACCGATGCTGGCCAGGAACACCAGCGGAGCCAGCCAGCTGTCCAGCAAAAGCAGCATGGCGGCGCAGGCCAACGCGACGGCGATACCCACGTAAACCGGCTCCTCCGCCTCGCACAGGTCCTTCAGGTCCGTCACCAGGGCGGACATGCCGGAGACGAAGCACTGTTCCCCGGCGATGGACCGGATCTCCCGGATAGCGTCCATAGTCAGGTCGGAGGAGGTGGAGGTATCGAAGAACACCGCCATCATGGTAGCCCCCTCCGTGTTGAAGGCGTCGTAGACCTTATCCGGCAGCAGCTCCATGGGGACGGATATGTCCAGCAGGGAGTCGTACCACAGCACGGTCTCCACATGGTCCACCCTCTGAATCTTCTCCTTCAGGACGGACACGTCCCGGGCGGGCATATCCTCCAGAATAAGGAAGGAGAACGCCCCCTTGTGGAACTCCTCCAGCAGCTCGTTCTGCCCGATGACAGTATCCATATCCTCCGGCAGATAGTCCAGCATGTCATAGTTGATCCTCGTCCCCGCCATGCCCATGACCGAAGGGATCATGAGCAGCAGCGCGGCGATCAGGATCGGTACGCGGTATTTGACCACCGCTTTGGAAAAACGCATGAGTTTCCTGACTTCCTTTCTTAATAATAATTACCGGTACTCCCGTACCTCGAAATACTCCGTCTCGATCACGTCCGGCCGCTGGTTCTTCACGATCTTCACCGTGCTGAGGGCCACGCACAGATTCAGCACGCCCTCCGCCAGCAGCGCCGCGCCCAGCAGCACCGTCAGCACCTGCACGCTCTCCCACGGACGGAAGACCAGCAGCAGCCCCACGCCGCAGGTGACCACCGCCAGAAGCAGGATCAGCCACCAGTCCCGGATGCCGAAGCGCCGCGCGTCTATGGCGATCTGTATCTTGAACAGCCCATCCGCCAGGATGGACACCCCTGCGGCGATGCAGATAAAGTCCATCACGCCGTTGGTCCGCAGCAGCACGATCACCCCCAGGGCGATGAGCAGGATGCCGAACTCCAGATCGTACTGGAACGCCAGCCGGTACAGGTCCCGGGAAAAGTACCCCACCAGCTTCACCGCGCCGAAGGCCGCCATAGCCGCGCCCAGCACCCGGCCGATCATCACCGCCGAGCGGGCGGGCAGGGCGATGAACAGGACGCCCACCACGCAGAACACGATGGACATGACGACATATCCGGTCTTGGCCGCCCGCATGGGCGTTACGGAACGAGTTTCCATTTGTTACACCTCCTTTGCCTTCCGGCTCTTTACAGGTCAAAGTATAGTACCGGACCGGGCATTTGAAAATGGACAGCATGATCCCCGTGTCCGAAAATCAGACACGGGGATCATACTGCCCAAAAACCAGACACCCGGGAGGCGTCTGCCTATTTCTCCGGCAAACCCAGCCGGAGCTGCCGGATGCGCCGGAAGTAATCGCTGACATCGTCCTTCATGCCGCCGTTGAGCCAGTCGATAACACTGCCGAAGCAGGCGCACCTGTGGAAGCGCAGGATGGCGTCCCGGTCCGCTTCCTCCACCTCCTCCAGCATACCATCCAAATACGTGGTAACGACGTACCGGCAGACCTCCATCAAATGCCGCTCGAACACGTCCCGGCTGACGGAATTGTAGATGTGGTAGATGGCCCGTTTGTTGTGCATCACGAACTCGACGATGGCGTCGGCCCCCTCCTGCACTGAATCGACGGTGGGGTGATTCTCCACCATCGCGGAGACCCGTTCCGCCATGATCTCCTCCACCAAGGCGGGCAGATCGGAAAAATGGTAATAAAAAGAGTTGCGATTGATGCCGCAATCCTCTACAATGTCCTTAACGGTGATCTGATTCAGGGGACGCTGGTTGAGCAGCTTCAAAAAGGATTCCTTGATGGCCCGGCGGGTAAAGTTCGGCATACGCGCGCTCCTTTCTTTATTGTCAGGCCACAGTATAGCACAGCCCGCCCGGAATTTGTATGGAGAAATTCACCGAAATTTACGCAACAGGAGGACACGCCCATGGCGATCGACCGGCTCATCGGCATCCTTGCCATCCTTCTGCGGGAGGAGAAGGCCACCGCGGCCCAGCTTGCCGCCCGTCTGGAGGTAAACCAGAGGACCATCTACCGCGACATGGACCGCCTGTGCCGCGCAGGCATCCCCCTCCGGTCGGACCGGGGCCGCAATGGGGGCATCTCCATCATGGAGGGCTACTCCATGGAGCGGACCCTGCTGACGGAGGCGGACCGGGGGGCCATCCTGGCGGGCCTGCGGAGCCTGGACAGCGTGTCCGGCACGGGGTACTACCGCCGCCTCATGGAAAAGCTCCCCCAGGCGGAGGCCGGGACGGCGGACGACTGCGTGTCCATCGACCTGTCCTCCTGGTACGGCCCCCTGCTGGCCCCACGGTTGGAAACTTTGAAGGGCGCCTGCCTCCGGCGCGCCCCGGTGCGCTTCACCTACTGCGCCCCCTCCGGCGACGGCCAGCGGGTGGTGGAGCCCGTCCGGCTGGTGTTCCGGTGGTCCAGCTGGTATCTTTACGGCTGGTGCCGGGAACGGCGGGACTGGCGGCTGTTCAAGCTTACCCGGATGCTGGACCTGGAGGTCCTGGAGGAGACCTTCCCCCTCCGGCCCTTCCCCACCCCCATCACCCCGGTCCAGCGCGTCTACCCGGAGTCCCTTCAGGCCGTTATCCGCTTCGACCCCGCCGCCCGGTGGCGGATCATTGATGAGTATGGCGCGGAGAGCTTCACCCGGGAGGCGGACGGCTCCCTGCTGTTCCGCCGGGGCTTCCCGGACCGGGAGGAGCTTTTTCGCTGGGTCCTGAGCTTTCAGGAGCTGGCGGAGCTGCTGGAGCCGGAGGACCTGCGCCGGGAGCTGGCGGAGCGGCTGCAAAAAATTTATGGAAAATATGACAGATAGCTGTCTGATCCCGGGTGTATCATAGGAGAAAACAAGCTCCTGCCGGAGCTGGAAAGAGAGGAAACAGTACATGATCGAATCCAGATGCGGCATCCTGTGCGGTCAGTGCGCCTATCGGGAGAGCGCGGGCTGCAAGGGCTGCGCGAACATCGCCAAACCCTTCTGGGGCGAGATCTGTCCCGTAAAAAGCTGCTGCGAGGGCAAGGCCCTCGCCCACTGCGGCCAGTGCCCGGCGTTTCCCTGCGAGACGCTGAACGCCTTCGCCTATGATCCGAAGCAGGGAGACAACGGCCTGCGGCTGGAGCAGTGCAGAAAATGGCGGGAGGAGAAGTAGAATGGCCTCCAGTCTGAGCTATGTGGAATTTGTCATGGAGCAGCTCTCCGGCGCGGGGACCATCACCTGCCGGCGGATGTTCGGCGAGTACGGCCTGTACTGCGACGGGAAGTACTTCGCCTGCGTCTGCGATGATCGCCTGCTGGTAAAGATCACACCCGCCGGGGAGGCCCTTCTCCCGGACTGCCCCCGGGGCGTCCCCTACGAGGGCGGCGGGGAGATGCTGCTGCCGGACGTGGAGGACCGGGAACTGCTGACGGCGCTGGTCCGGGCGACTTGCGCCGCCCTGCCGGAGAAAAAGCGCCGGAAGAAACCGATGAAAAAGGAGTGAGCCTATGGACAAGATCGACTACAAGAAAACAGAGAAGCACCTCTATCTGCCCAAGACTCCGGCCATCGTCCGGGTACCGGAGATGGTCTTTTTCGCCGTGGACGGAGAGGGGGACCCCAACACCTCCCCGGCCTACGCCCAGGCCATGGAGATCCTGTACGGCCTGAGCTTCACGGTGAAGATGAGCAAAATGAGCGGCGAGGAACCGGAGGGCTATGTTGATTATGTGGTCCCGCCTCTGGAGGGCCTGTGGTGGACCGATGATCCCGGCTTTGACGGCAGGCCCCCGGCGGACAAAGGCGATTTCCGCTGGACAAGCCTCATCCGCCAGCCGGACTTCGTAAATGAAGAGGTCTTCGCCTGGGCACTGGAGCGTCTGGCGAAAAAGAAGCCCGGCCTGCCCCTTGAGAAAGCCCGGTTCCTCCGCTGGGAGGAGGGCTTGTGCGCCCACCTCCTCCACATCGGGCCCTATGACGCCGAGCCCGCCAGCATCGATAAGCTGACGGCGTTCATCGAGGAGCAGGGCTGCGCCCCCGACTTCTCCGATGTCCGGCGGCACCATGAGATCTACCTGGGCGACCCCCGCCGCACCGCGCCGGAGAAGCTGAAAACCGTCATCCGCCACCCGGTTAAACGGAGCTGATACAGCCGGCGAAGCAAGAAAAAGCGCAAACGTGTTTTCCAATAATCAGAGAGAGCCTGATATGCGCCGTGAAGCAGCCGCAGCCCCGTGCAAAGATTTGCACGGGGCTGCGGCTGCTTGGATGAAAAATCTGCCGCCGGGACGCGCACAGGGAGATCTGAGGCCCCTCAGACAGCTTTCGGCGATCAGGTGGTTGCGTACTCACCATCCCAGATCACCTTGCGGAATTTCAGCGGGTCGGTGTTGCCCTCAGTGGAGAACATCAGCACCTGGCTGAAATGATCCAGGCCAATAGCCTCCCGCAGGTCCTTGTACTCGTTGGTTTCCATCAGCGCCGCAATGAGGCCCATCCCCACCGCGCCGCTTTCGCCGGAGATGACCGTGGGGTCTCCCTTTACCGGCACCGCCAGCATCCGCATCCCCCGGGCGCTGACCCAGTCGGGGCAGGAGACAAAGGCAGACACGTGGTTGCGCAGGATATCCCAGGAGATGATATTGGGCTCGCCGCAGGCCAGACCCGCCATAATGGTGGAGAGATCGCCGGTCACATTCCTGGGTTTGCCGTCTCCGGCCAGGGCACTCTGGTAGAGGCAGTCCGCCGCCTGGGCCTCCATAACAATGAACTTCGGCGGATCGTGGGGGAAGAGGTTCGTGTAATAGCCCACCACCGCACCGGCGAGACTGCCCACACCGGCCTGGATAAAGACATGGGTAGGCCGGTTTACGCCGATCTGCCGCAGCTGCTCTGCGGACTCGCTGGCCATGGTTCCGTAGCCCTGCATGATCCAACTGGGGATCTCCTCATAGCCTTCCCAGGCGGTATCCTGGACGATAACGCCCTGCTCGGCCTGGGCTGCCTCGGCAGCCGCCATACGCACGCAGTCATCGTAGTTTACATCCTCGATGGTCACCGCTGCACCCTCGGCGGCAATGCTGTCAAAGCGGGGCTTGCTGCTGCCCTTGGGCATGTGGACGACGGCCTTTTGCTTCAGCTTGTTGGCGGCCCAAGCCACACCCCGGCCATGGTTGCCGTCTGTGGCGGTAAAGAAGGTGGCTTGCCCGAAGTCCCTGCGGAACGCCTCGCTGGTCAGGTAGTCATAGGACATCTCTGAGACATCCCGGCCCATCTCTTTGGCGATGTACCGCCCCATGGCGAAGGAGCCGCCCAGCACCTTGAATGCGTTGAGGCCGAAACGGTGGGCCTCATTCTTCACATACAGTCCGCCCAGCCCCAGATATTTTGCCATGCCGTCCAGCTGGTCCAACGGCGTGATGGAATACTGGGGAAAGCCGCTGTGGAAAAAGCGGGCTTTCGCTACGTTGGACAGAGACATGAGGCCGATCTGCTTGTCACTGCTTTTCGGCATCTGGTTGGCGACCCATTTGATTGATTCCATTTGTGTTTCCTCCATTTTGTCCGGATGGTTCCGGATTGAATTCAGAGCCTGTATTCACAGGCGCTCAGTGCTTTTTCTGTGTATATTGATGCAGCCAGCCCCCGCCCCTTAGAGCCTGTTTAATATCTCCCCGCGCACGTCTTGACGGCGGATTTTCCGCCCAGACTTCGTTAAAAGCCCTTAGAGTCTGTTTAAAATCTTTTGACAAAAATGGCGGAGTGGGAGATAATAGGAA